>Ga0265780_10004606_pt1 | contig 17686 bp, 22 predicted proteins | sample P1T30metagenome_FD_192432 | JGI IMG/M metagenome (GOLD analysis project Ga0265780, IMG submission 192432) | Plant litter microbial communities from East Loma Ridge, Irvine, California - P1 T30 | ecosystem: Environmental > Terrestrial > Plant litter > Unclassified | place: USA: California...
CCACCACGTTGGCGACGTCGGGCGCGCCGACGGTGACTTGCGCGGCCGGGCTGCAGAAGCGCTTGAGCAGCGATTTGCCGCGCACCAGGTCGATGCGCTGCGGCGCGCTGGCGTGCAGGTCGATGCAGCCGGCCATTGGTGCCGTGGCCGCGGCTGCCGGGGCAGTTGCCGCTGCGGCCGGCTTTGCGGCTGCCTTGACAGAAGCCGTGGCGGCCTGGCCGGCGCCGGTAGCGGCAAGCAGTGCGCAGGCCAGCAGGGTCTTGTTGTTCAGGAGAGTCATGATGCGGTCTTAATGAAAAACTTGCGGGGCGGCGTCCAGGCCGCGGATCACCAGCACGCCGTCGCCACGCGGCGCGGCCTGGCGCACAGGGGCTGGCGCGGCGGCCGGCACCGGAGCCGGGGCCGGCGCCACGGCGCGCGGCGGCACGTCGACCGAGGCCGCCGCCACCGGCGCCGGCGCCGGCTTCGCTTCCGGCAGACCCAGCACCGATTCGCGCGTGGCACCCAGCGTATTGGCCGGCTGCGGATCGATCTGGTTGCGCAGCACCAGCGACAGCGTGCCGATCGAGCGTGCCAGGTCGAGCTTTTCGACCTGGTCCGGCGCCAGTTCCAGCGTGACGGCGTTGACGGCTTTCGGTTTGGTGTCGTCGCGGTTCGATTCCTCGCCGGCGGCCAGCACCAGGATCCGTTCCAGCACGATCTTCGAGATCGGCTGCACGCGCAGTCCGTTGTCGGCGGCGGAGCCTTGCAGGTTGACCAGGATGTCGACGTAGTTGCCCGGCAGTGCAAAGCCGGCTACGCCGACGACGTCGTTGACGCGCACCGTCATCGCGCGCTTGCCGGCGGCGACCACGGCGGACAGGCCGCCGGTGGTGCCCGGCGGCGCCAGTTCCGATTCCAGCACCGGTTCGCCGCGCTGGATATCGGTGCGCGCCACGCGGCCTTCGAGCAGCTTGACGTCGGTGACGGCGCCCGGCGGCAGCGCGCCGGACGGCCACTCGGCCAGTTCCAGCCTGGTGCCCAGCCGCGTGCCCTGGGCGATTTCGGCGCTGGCCACCACCACGCGGGTGCCGGCCGCGCCCTGCTCGCTCATCCACTTGGCCGCGACCAGCACGGCGGCCAGTGCCAGGAACAGCGCCACGCCGATGATCAGGAAAGCTCTCGAATTTCGCATCTGTATTACTCCAAGCTTGTCTTTGTTCGGCTCACAGCGGCAGCGCGCCGTGCATGCGCAGCCACAGCGCGCAGCCGATGGAGGCGGTGGCGATCGCCACCGCATACGGCAGGCGGCCCGAAGCCGCCGCCGGAGGCGCGACCGGCGCGGCCACGCCCGCCATCGCATTTAATCCGGTGTGCATGGCCATCTGGCCGGCATTCGCAAGCAGGCGGCGCAACTGGCGCTGCCAGGCCGCCACCGCCAGTGCCAGCACGCCGCCCGCGAGCAGCGTGGCCAGCGTCAGCGTCACCACCTGGCCGGCACCGAAAAAGGCACCCGCCATCGCCAGCAATTTGACGTCGCCCGCGCCCATCAGGCGGAACGCGTACAGCGGCATCAGGAAGGCCAGGCCGAGCGCGAAGCCGCCCAGGCTGGACGCCGGCCCGAGTCCACCCATCGGCACCCCAAACAAGCCCGCCCCCGCCGGCAGCAGCGCATGCAGCGCCAGTGCCGCCAGCGCGCCGGGGAATACCACGGCGTTCGGGATGCGGCGTGCGCGCAGGTCGTGCCAGACGGCGGCGCCCAGCAGCGCGGCAAACAAGAAGAAGGGGAAGAGCGACAAGGTGGACTCCGGTGCGTGCAAAAAAAATGATCCGGAAGCGGGAGGGGGACCGTTCCGGATCGGGCGCGCCGGGGAAGGCGCGCCGGGCCCTGCGATTACGACACTTTGATGGTGTTGGCCAGCTTGTTGAACACGCCGCTGACGTTGGTGCCCAGCAGGGTGACGGCGGTGATGATGACGCCGGCGACCAGGGCGGCGATCAGTGCATACTCGATTGCGGTGACGCCGTCTTCTTCCTGGATGAAGTTATTGATGAAGTTCATGGTAATTCCTTTACGATAAAAAATGAGTGATTTGATGATTCTGTTGCTTGCTTTTTATGCGCTCGTCCATGCGGCAAGTACCGCGATCAGGCTGACGACTGCGATCAGGGCCGAGAGAACGACGTACGGCGTGGTCGACGCAGCGTGACGCTCATACTGCTGCTCCGGGCGCTCTTCCGAGTGAAGCTCCGGGTTGTCTTCCGTTTTGTACACGTTCGCTCCTGTCCTTTGGCATCGCGCCGCACGATCCGTAGCGCAGCGCATGAACAGAATCTTACTGGTTTTGCGGCTTTAGTCACATCCGTCAAATATCACTTTCTATCTGGGACTTTCCGCCATCCCGGACCAGGACAAAAGTACTAGCCCTATTAAAGTCCGTGCTTGGTGGCGTAGACGTACAGCTCGAGCCGGTTGGCCACGCCCAGCTTCTGGTAAATCGTGGTCAGGTGGTTGCGCAGCGTGCGCTCCGAGATGAAGACGCGCTCGGCCAGTTCCTTGTTCATGGCGCCCTGCCCCTGCACGATCAGCGCCACCACCTCGCGCTCACGCGCGGTCAGCGTGGCGATGCGGGCGGCTTCCGGGTTGGGCGCCGGCGCCTGCGCCACCAGCTGGCCGAGCAGCGCCTGCATCAGCGACTGGTCGAGCCACAGCTCGCCGCCATGCACCTTGCGGATCGCCGCCAGCACGTCCTCGGTAGGCGCCTCCTTGCTGACCACCCCGCGCGCGCCCAGCTTGACGGCGCTCGCCAGCGTGGCCTGGTCGCGGTTGGCGCTCAGGATCACGGCGCGGGTGCCGCCCTTGGCCAGCAGGGCCGGCAAGATATCGAGCGAGCTGGAACCTTTCAAATCGAGGTCGAGCAGCACGATGTCGGGCGCGAGTTCGGCGCACAGGCGGGTCGCCTCGACGGGCTCGCTGGCGCTGCCGACCAGCGTGAACGCGGGCGCCTCGGCCTGGATCAGCCGCTCCAGCCCCCACAGCATGGTCTTGTGGTCGTCCACCAGCAGGATGCGGATTGTCATGGTTACTCCGGTAGTAAAGAATCAGATAGGCAGGCGAATGCGCAGCCGCGTGTGGGTGGCACCGTTGTCGACGGCCAGGGTGCCGCCGAGGGCCTGCACGCGTTCGGCGATCGAGCGCGGCTCGAACGATGCCGCTGCAGGTGTCGCGGCGGTTGCCGCCGTTGCCGACAGCGCCGGGCCGAGAGCGTCGCGCGGATTGATGATGTCGATCGCCAGCAGGCCGTCCTCGCGCGCCAGCACCACCTGCGCCGTGCGCGCCCGCGTGTGCTTGCAGATGTTGTTGACGCCTTCGGTCACCACCTGGAACACCTCGGCCGCCATGCGGTCGCTGATGGCCGGGGCAGCGGCGGCATCGAGCGCGACGTCGACGTCGTAAAAGGCGCGCACCTGGTTCAGCTGGCGGCGCAGCGCGATCAGGAGTTCCGGCTCTTGCTGGCGGCCGTTGCGGAAGCGCTGGGCGAACTGGCGCATGTCGCCGATGGTGTCGCTGCACATGTCGAGCAGGCGGTCGAGCTCCGCCGCCACCGCATGGTCGTCGCCGGCCCGGGTGCGGATCGCCGCTACCGCGTGGCGCAGGCCGATGTAGGGCTGGATGGTGCTGTCGTGCAGGTCGCGCGCGATGGTCTGGCGTTCGCGGAAGGCCGCGTCCGAGGCCAGGCGGTCGAGCAGGTCGATGGTTTCGATGACCGGAAAGGCCTGCTGCACGATGTGGTTCAGGAAGCTGGCATCGGCGCGCTGCAGGCGCTGGCCGGCGGTGATGAAGATACGCCCCGCCCCCTTGCGCAGCGGCAGGGCCGCGCTGATGAAGCAGCCGCTGTCGAGCAGGTCGGCGATGGCGGCGCATGCGCCCGCATCGATGCGGCGCCAGCCTGCCGCACCGGCTGCCAGCTGGGCCGCCCGTTGGCGCCGGCCCGGCAGGATGCCATTGCCGCGGTAGGACACGGTGCCGCCCAGCGCCAGCAGCGGCTGCACGGCGGCTTGCACGGTGCGGCTGCGGCTGGGCGCACGCCCGCTTTTCGGATGGTGCACGGTATGCAGCATCCACTCGCCGGCGCCGTCCTGCATCAGCAGCACGCAGCTGTCGCCGCCGTAAAAGCGCAGCAGCTTTTCCATCAGCGAATCGAGGGTGTGCTGTACGCCGAAGCGCGGGTTCGACAGGCGGCTGACGTCGCGCAGCAGCGCCAGGCGGCGACGCTGGTCGACGGCAAGCCCGCCCCAGAACGCGATCATGTAGCCAAGCGCCAGCACGAAGGTGGCGCGCAACAGCAGCAGGTGGGTCGCCTGCGCGCTGGGCGCGGCCAGCACGGACAGCGTCACCACCAGCGCCGCGCCGAGCGTGAGGCGGGCGCCGGTGTCGAAGCCGTGGCGGAACGAGGCCGCCAGGATGGCGAAGAAGAAGAACGAAAAGAACGGCGTGGGCAGGCCGGCGCTGGCGTGGATCATCAAGCCGTACCAGCCGATGTCGACCCAGTACACCACCGGTCCGTGCCAGAAGCCGGCGCGCAGACGTGCCATGACCAGCAGGACCAGGCTGTGCACGACATAAGCGACGAACACCAGCCAGGCCCAGTAGCCCTGCGCCACCGCGCCACCCATGCCGATATACAAGGTCAGCAACGCGGACACGGCCAGCAGCAGGCGCATGCCGAACACCATCCAGGCCTCGGCGCCGGGGGCATCGGCGGACGGCGATCCTGCGGCCGGCGACCCGGCGGCCGGCGACCCGGCGGCAGTCCTGGCGCGCGCAGGCGAGACGAACAAAGCGGGCAAGGACGAGACGAGATTCTGGTACCAATTCATGTTGTGCAGGGCCGACACTGAGGTTCACTGAAACGCAAATACATCACAGCAATTTAAGTTGCCATGTAGAATCAGCAAATCCTACACCAAGCAACAGCAAAAATCGATAAAAATGATACCCAGAATTCCCAGGCGTCAGTCCGGTGCGACAATCGTCGAGATGGCGATCATTGCCCCGGTGTTCCTGCTGATCCTGCTGGCGCTGGCCGAGTTCAGCCTGATGTTCTTTGCCACCCTGACGATGCAGTACGCGGTGCGCCAGGGCGCGCGCTACGCCGTCACCGGCCAGAGCGACCGCGATCCGAACGCTGCCGGCCAGCAGCGCTATGCCGCCGTCATCCAGAGCATGCGCGACAACTCGCTCGGCATGTACGAGCGGCTGGCGCCCGTCATTTCCGTCAACGGCACGTCGTATTCAAGCACAAGCTACAGCAACGGCATGTTCGGTACGCCCGGCAGCATCGTCGTGCTGCGCCTGGACTGCGACTGGACCGTGACCACGCCGCTGCTGTCCAGCTTCTTCAGCAACGGCAAATACCACTTCGTCGTGGCGGCCACGATGCGCAACGAGTACTTCCCATGAGGCGGCGCGTCCGCAAACCCGACGGCGTGGCAGCGGTCGAATTCACGCTGCTGCTGCCGCTCCTGCTGCTGCTCCTGTTCGGCATGGTCGACGCCGGCCGCGCGCTGCAGGCCAACATCATCATCGCCAACGTCAGCCGCGAAGGCGCCAACCTGGTGTCGCGCGGCGCCACCCAGCTCGAAACCGGCAACCAGGACATCATCTACGCGCTGATGGCCAGCACGCCGCCGCTGAACGTGAATCGCCAGGGCATGGTGTACATCACGCGCGTGATGGGCGTGGTCAGCAACGGCACGTCGCGCAGCGTGGTCATCGACCAGTACCGCTGGGACGACGCCGCGCGCAACCTCGGCTACCGCACCAGCGGCTACCTGCCGGCCAGCCGCGTCTACAACTGCAGCGCGTGGAACGCCGGCACCTGCAACAGCATCGGCAGCAGCACCCGTCCCACGGTAACGACCATGAGCGGCAAGCTGGACGACGGCGAAATCGTGGTTGTGGTCGAGACCTTCTACCGCTACGACATGCTGATGGCCGGCTTCAGTTTCGGCACCCTGAGCCTGCCCACGATCGGGCCCGACCTGTATTCGATGACGATTTTCTGAACATGCATCCCTTGCGTCTGCCCCCCATCACTCCCCGCCGCCAGCGCGGCGCCGTCGCCATCATGGCCGCCCTCGGCATGCTCGTGCTGCTGGCGCTGGTCGGCCTGGTCATCGACGGCGGCCTGGCCTACCTGGTGCGGGCGCGCCTGGACGCCGCCGTCGATTCGGCCGCACTGGCCGGCGCGCGCGCGGTGCCGAACGGCGACACCCCGGCCCAGCAGATCGCCAGCGCCCAGGCCGCGGCCGCCGATTTCTTCGCCGCCAACATGCCGTCCAACTACATGCTGTCGCAGCCGCAGCTGCAGAGCACCAACGTCACCTTCAACGGCGGCATGGCCATCGTCGACGTGCGCGCCCAGGCGCCGATGCCGCTGTCGCTGATGCGCGTGCTCGGCTTCACGTCCTTGATACCGACCTCCTACGCCCAGACCATCCGCCAGGACCTGGACATGGCTTTCGTGGTCGACACCTCGGGTTCGCTGTCGTCGTCCGGCCCCGCCGTGCGCACCGCCGCCAAGACCTTCCTGAACCAGTTCAACGTGACCCAGGACCGGGTGGCGATGATCCACTTCGCTTCGGGTGCCGAAGTCGACAACGCGATCGCGACCTCGGCGCGCGGCTTCAACCGCACGTCGATGCTCCAGAACGTCGCCAACTTCAACTTCTCGGGCGGCACCGCCTCGGTGGAAGGCATGTGGTGGGCGCGCAAGCAACTGAATGCCATTCCGACCGCCAACCGCTCGACCCAGCGCGTGATCGTGTTCTTCTCGGACGGCGAACCGACTTCGATCGGCTCCTTCCTCACCTTTAACAACCCGCTCGACTGCTGGACCACGGCCGGCTCCTTCGACTACAACGGCAATGGCCTGTACCGCCTCGACATCAGCGAAGCGACGCCGATCAGCAGCAAGTGCACGCTGGCCGCCACGATCGCCAACTCGGCGAAAAAACTGCCGGACTGGTACAACGCCCACAACAGCTATCTGTACCCGAACGACCCGAGCCAGCGCGAATTCCCGATCGTGACGAATACGCCGCGCGTGGTCACCAACGACCTGTCGAACGACACCATCGCCAAGCGCAACATCGACCGCGCCGCGCGCAACCTGGCCGAAGCGGTGGCCGCCAAGGCGCGGGACGAAGGCATCGTCGTGTTCACGCTGGGCCTGGGCGCCAGCCTGCGCCAGCCGGCCGGCGTCGACAACGAGATCGGCGAGGACGTCCTGAAGTGCATGGCCAACGTCGCCGACGGGCCGGGGCGCTGCTACAACCCGGCCAAACCGGTGGGCATGTACTGCTTTGCCGCGACCACTGCCGATCTGACGCCCTGCTTTTCGAAACTGGCGTCGGCGATCCTGCGCATTTCCAAATAGAGCCCGCCAAATGGCTACAATGGCGGGATGACGTCGATCCAGAACCACCCTGCCCTGCCCGATCAACCCGATCGAGCTGCCGAAGCCGGCGAAGCCGCTGCGCCCCCGATCCGCCTGCCGCCGCGCCCGGCACTGCTGGACGAAAATGCCCGCCAGGCGCGCGAACGGCGCGACGCCGAGGTACGCGGCGTGCCGTCGATCGCCGGCATGCGCGACGCCATCCGCGCCGCCGCCCGCGCCCTGCCCGCCATCGACGCGGTACCGCGCATCCGCCGCCCGGACGCGGCAGCGTTTCGCGCGCGCGCCGCGCTAGGGCTGCCCTTCCTGGTCGAAGGCGTGGTCGGGCGCTGGCCCCTGTGCGCTCTCGACCCGGACGCGCTGCGCGAACGCTTCGGCGAAGTGCCGGTGCGGGCGCGCGTCGGCGACTACATCGGCACCGCGTTTGCGCCGGACCGCGCGATGCAGGACATGCTGCTGCGCGACTATCTCGACCTGGTGGCCAGGCCGTCAGCCGGGCTGCCGCCCTACGTCGGCAACCTGGAATTGCGCGCCATGAACCACCTGTGCCACTGGCCCGCGTATTTCGACAGGATGGGACCGCCGCGCTTCTGGCTCGGCCCGGCGGGCACGATCACGCCGCTGCATTGCGACTACGACGACAATATCTTCGCCCAGATCCGCGGCACCAAGCGCATCATGCTGGCGCCGCCGCACCACGACGCCTATTTATATGTGCGCGAGGCCAACCCGGTACTGTTCGGCTCCCCGGTCGACGCCGAGGCGCCCGACTTCGAACGTTATCCGCTGGCGCGCCAGGCCACGCTGATCGAGGTGATCGTCAAGCCCGGCGACATGCTGTACGTGCCGGCCGGCTGGTACCACCAGGTGCATGCGCTCGAATTTTCGCTGTCGAGCAACCGCTGGGCGCGCGGCGTGCCGTTCGCATTGCGGGGCGGCGCGTGATTCAGGTCCGCAGCGGCACCGCTTCTTTGGCCCCGCCCTGCTTGCCCACCCGCTCATACTCGGCGATCACCTGCGCCCCGAACAGCAGCAGCGTCGCCGCAATCTCCAGGCTGAACATCACCACGATGGCGGTGCTCATCGAGCCATACACCAGGTTCACCTTGGACAGCGTGGTGAAATACCACACCAGCACGTGGCGCGCGATTTCCCACAGCAGCGCCGCGGTGATGCCGCCCACCAGCGCATGCGACAGCGACAGGCGCCCGACCGGCATCACCATGTAGATCGAGGTCAGCACCAGGATTTCCCCGGCCAGCCCGAGCAGGTAGAGCAACACCCCGGACACGCCGTGCAGCGACCAGCGCCAGCCGAACAGCTGGATGTATTCGCTGCCGATCACCTGCAGCGCGCCCGCGACCAGGGTCACGATCATCACGCCGAAGCCGAGCGCCAGCACGTAGCAATAAGGCAGCAATGCCGAAATGAGGTAATGCCGGCGCCGCACCGCCACCCGGTGCACGAAGATCACGCTCATCGCGTTTTCCAGCACGGTAAAGGCGAGCGAACTGAAAAACACCATGGTCGCCACCAGCACCCAGGTGATCAGGTCGCGCGTGTCGAGGAAGTGGGCGACCTCGGACACCATCGAGGCCGACTGGCCGGGCACGATCAGTTCCAGGTAGCGCCGCAGCGTGAGCAGGAGTTCGGCCTGGTCGATGAAGTGCGACAGCACCACCACCACCAGCATCAGGAAGGGCACGATCGACAGCAGCGCGTAATAGGCGACGGCGCCGGCCAGCAGCAGGCCCTGGTTGGCACGGAAGCCTTTCAGGGCGCTCAGCGTGAATTCCAGCGGATGGGCCATGATCCAGGCGTTGGCACGCCGGTTCAACACACGCAGCCGCTGGCCGCTGGCGGTTTTCATCTGGCCAGCCTGATGCCGGTGAACTGCCAGCGCGCGCCCGCCGGGAAGAAGTTGCGGTAGCTGGCGCGCGCGTGGCCGTGCGGCGTGGCGCAAGACGAGCCGCGCAGCACGTACTGGTTGATCATGAACTTGCCGTTGTATTCGCCGATCGCGCCTGCCGCCGGCGCGAAGCCGGGATACGGCGCGTAGCTGCTGCTGGTCCACTGCCAGCACTCGCCGAACATCTGCGCCAGACCGGTGTTGCCGGCCGCACGTGGATGCATGTCGCCGCAGCCGATGGCGACGTCGCGCGCCGCGAATTCCCATTCGGCTTCGGTGGGCAGGCGCACGCCGCGCCAGCGCGCGTAGGCATCGGCTTCGTACAGCGAGACGTGGGTGACCGGCCGCGCCGGGTCGAGCTTCTGCAGGCCGTGCAGCGTGAATTCCTGCCAGGCGCCATCGTCGCGCTGCTGCCAGTAGAACGGATGCGCCAATCCGCCGTTTCTCACCATATCCCAGCCCTCCGACAGCCACAGCGAGGGGTCGCGGTAGCCGCCGGCTTCGATGAATTCGAGGTAGTCGGCGTTCGTCACCAGGCGCGAGGCCAGCGCGAACGGCGCCACGTACTGGCGGTGGCGCGGCAGTTCGTTATCGAAGGCGAAGCCCTGGCCGCGGTGGCCGACCTCGGCCAGGCCGCCGTCGAAGTCGACCCAGTCCAGCGGCGCCACCGGACAGGACGCCGGCAGCGGCGCATCGAGGTAGGCCGGAAACAGCGGGCTCTGCGCCAGCAGGTGCTTGACGTCGGTGAGGATCAGTTCCTGGTGCTGCTGCTCGTGCTGCAGGCCCAGCTCGACCAGCGCGGCCAGCTCGCGGTCGTCCGGATGCCGGGCCAGCAGGCGCGCCATGCGGCGGTCGACGTCGGCGCGGTAGGCCAGTACATCGGCCAGCGCCGGCCTGGTCAGCAAGCCGCGGCGCGCGCGCGGATGCTTGTCGCCGACGCCGTTGTAGTAGGAGTTGAACAATACCCGGAAGGCCGGATGGAAAGGCTGGAAGCCTGTTTCGCGCGGCTCAAGGATGAAGGTTTCGAAGAACCAGGTGGTGTGCGCCAGGTGCCACTTGACCGGGCTGGCGTCCGGCATCGACTGGGCACAACAGTCCTCGGGCGACAGCGGTTCGGCCAGGTGCACCGAGCGCTGGCGGACCTGGCCGAACTCGGTGGCGGTGCGTTCGAATGGGGCTCCCATGGCGGCGTCCTCGTTATGCGGCAAGATCAATGCACCAGCGCCCGCGCGTGGATCACGGCGAACCAGCCCTGCGCATCGGTCCAGACCGCGCTGGTGGCGAAACCCGCCTGCTCGAGCAGCCGGACGGCATCGCTCTGGCGGTACTTGTAGCTGTTTTCGGTATGGATCCACTCGCCCGCCTCGAAGCGGCGGCTGCCGCCGCGCCACGTGACCTGCTGTGCGTGCTTCGCTTCCAGGTGCATCTCGACCCGGCCCGCGGCCTCGTTGTAGAAACCGCGGTGGCGCCAGGCGCGGATGTCGAAGTCGGCATCCAGCAGGCGGTTCACGTGACGCAGTACGTTCAGGTTGAAGGCGGCGGTGACGCCGAGGGCATCGTCGTAAGCCGGATCGAGCACCGCGGCGTCCTTGGCCAGGTCGATGCCGATCAGGATGCCGCCGTCCGGCCCGCACTGGGCGTGAACGCGGCGCAGGAAGGCGCAGGCTTCATGGGGCGCGAAGTTGCCGATCGAAGAGCCCGGGTAGAAGAACAGGCGGCGGTGCGCACGCACGAAGTCGGGCAACTGCCAGGCGCTGCCGGAAAAGTCCATGCCGACCGCGTTCATCTCGATATGGCCGAAGCGCAGGCGCAGGCGCGCCACCGCGTCCTGCAGGAAGTCGGCCGAGATGTCGACCGGCACGTATTGCGCCGGCTGCAGCAGCGGAAACAGGCTGGCCGCCTTGGCGCAATTGCCGGCGCCGAGGTCGATCATGGTGGTGCCGGTGCCGATGGAGCGTGCGATCTCGGCACCGTGTTCGGCGAAGATGGCGGCTTCGGTGCGCGTCGGGTAGTACTCGGGCAGCTCGCAGATCGCCTCGAACAGGCGCGAGCCGAGCGGGTCGTACAGGAACTTCGGCGAGATGCAGGCATGGCGCGCGCGCAGGCCGGCGTCGAGCTCGGCATGCTGCTGCGGCGCGGCGCCTTCCAGGTGCGCATCCGGTGCAATATGGTCCAACGGCGAATCGAACTTCGGGCTCAACATCGAGACTCCCCCAGTGAAGTGTTGTTGTTTCAGCCATAATACGCGATTTGCGCCGAACGGCTTGTCCGCCAGCCCAACCGTGCTCGGACCAGGTCGCCGTGCTAGAGTGGGGGCTGTCACTTCACCTCCATCTTCATGCTCGAACTCGTCGATCTCGGCAAATCCTACGGCGGCCGCACCGTGCTGGCCCGGCTCTCGCACCGCTTCCAGGCCGGCGAATTCGTCGCCATCATGGGCGAGTCGGGTGTCGGCAAATCCACCCTGCTGAACCTGATCGCCGGCCTGGACGTCGCCGACAGCGGCCAGGTAGTCGTCGACGGCACGCCGATGACCGCCCTCGACGACGATGCCGCCACCCGCCTGCGGCGCACCCGCATGGGTTTCATCTTCCAGGCCTTTCATGTACTGCCGCACCTGAGCCTGGCGCAGAACGTGGCACTGCCGCTCTTGTTGAACGGCACGCCGGACCCGGCGCGGGCTGCGCGCATGCTCGATGCGGTCGGCTTGCAGGGGCGCGGCGCCGACTTCCCGCGCCAGCTGTCGGGCGGCGAATTGCAGCGGGTGGCGATCGCACGTGCACTGGTGCACCGCCCCGCCCTGCTGCTGGCCGACGAACCGACCGGCAACCTCGACCCCGAGACGGCCGGCGGCATCCTGCACCTGCTGCGCGCCGAAATCAAGGACAGCGGCGCCGGCGCCATCATGGTAACCCACTCGCATGCGGCGGCGGCAATGGCCGACCGCATCCTGGTGCTGACCCGCTCCGGATTGATTCCGGGGTGAAATAGATAAGCGAACTTATCCGTAATTCCTAACAGAAAGAGCGACGTTCTGGCGTGTTTTTCATGAACAGTGCGTCAATCTTGTCAAAGTCGTAGTAGCATTCCAACAAAACCCACCACGCATTGCGCGGGCTCATGGTTTGTCATCCCGCCGACGCGGGGGACACCAGGTCAGTGCAAAGCGTCACAAAATCCGGTCGGGCACTCCAAAACAGTCGATCAGTCTTGAATGTCATCCACTATGGAGGAATTCATGAGCGTACGGCAGAAAAAACAGGAGTTGCTCGAGGCGATGCATCGGGCCCGCGACATGGAACCATCGAGTTTCATGCCCAACAAGCTGCTCGATACTTTAATCGAGCGCATGCAGCTGAAGAACGACGCGGAGCTGTGCCGCGTCCTCGAAGTGCAGCCACCGATCATCAGCAAGATCCGTCACCGCAAACTGAACGTGGGCGCGACGATTTTGTTGCGGATGCACGAAAAGTCGAACATCTCGATCCGCGAGTTGAAGGAATTGACGGCCGAATCGCGCACGACGCCGGAAGGGCGGGTGCATCACTGACCGCCCGGCTGCACAGCCTCATGCGGTGAGACTGCGCGCTGCGCACCGCATGCTGCACGACCGCGTGGCGGCCGGCCGCAATGCCCTTATTCGGCCGCCGGACGCCCGGTCTTGAGCTGAGGCAGGCCCGCGAGCACCGCACGCAGGCTGGCCGTGTCGAGCTGGCCCAACAGGGCCACGCCGATACGCAGCAGCTCGCTTTTCTTGACTTCGAAGCCGGCCTTCAGGCACGCCTGCTTGACGGCGCCGAGGACCGCGTATTCCTGCTCGGGCATGGTGAAGCTGTCGCGCACCAGTTGCGGCCGAGTGGTTTCGGTACGGGTCTCGGGCGGCGTGGCGGCGGCGCGGGTGCGCGGGATGGCCGGCGGCGCCAGCTTGCGTACGGCTTCCTTGACGGCCTTTGCCGGACTGGCAGCAGCTTTGGTGCGCGCGCTCGGCCTGGCTGCAGGCTTGGCGGCTGGCTGCGCTGCGGCCTTGGTGGCAAGTTTGGCTGCGGGCTTGGCGGCTGGCTGCGCTGCGGCCTTGGTGACAGGTTTGGCTGCAGGCTTTGCAGCCGGTTGCAGTGCGGCCTTGGCTGCCGGCTTAGTTGCCGGCTTAGCTGCCGGTTCCGGTGCAGCCTTGGCGGCGGGCTTGGCCGCGGCTTTGGCTGCGGTTCCGGCGCCAGGTTTTGCTGCAGGTTTGGCGACGGCTTTTGCCGTGGCCCTGGCTGCGGGCTTGGCCGCCAGCTTGCCGGCCGGCCTGGCTGCAGCGGTGACGGCTGAACCAGCCTTCGCCGCTTTCGGCGCCACCACGGCCTTGGCCGCCTTTTCTTCCTTCGCCGCGCTGGCGCCCTTGCCTGCCGCTGCCGTACTCCGTGCCATACCCTGCTCCTTCTGAAAACAAGCCAAACAGTATAGTCGGTTTAACAGTTTCCCGTAACAAGAGACACCTTTGCGCGTGCGCAAACGCCTTCCGACGCCCCGTTTTAGAGTTGAAATTTTTGACGGGACGGAAAAGACGATGCGCAAGCGCTGCTACATCACCCTGGGAGCCGCCACCGATGCAGGCGGCAAAGTCGTCACCGCCAGTTCCAGCGTGTCGCTGGACGGCGTGCGGCGCGCACTCGAAGGCGACCTGATCGATTGCCCGAACTGCGGCAGCGAGGGCCGCATCGCCTGCGACGGCAAGCGCCTGGCCTGCAGCGAAGATGGCAAGCGTCCGGCCCTGGAAGACGACCTCTGCCTGTGCAAATGCAGCCCCACCCCGCGCCTGCTGGCCAGCCAGCAGCGCTACCGCCAGTGGCTGGCTGACTAGCCTGCCCGCCTCCGCCGCGCGCCGCCGATTCCGGCGCCCGGCGTTCGGCGCCATGCATGCGGCGCGGTTCATCCAGCGCCATTTACCACGCCAGTCCGCCAACGAATGTCGTTGACATTCCAGCTCGTTTGTTCTTTAATTTCGTTATATTCTGTATCGACAGAAATTAAGGAAAGAAATGAAAATGAGCCCGACCACCCAGAAATTCGTCCTGCACTGGGGCGAAATGGGGACACGCTGGGGTGTCAACCGCACCGTCGCCCAGATCCACGCGCTGCTCTACCTGGCCGAACGGCCGCTGGCCGCCGATGACATCGTCGACACCCTGGGCGTGGCGCGCTCGAACGTCAGCAACAGCCTGAAGGAGCTGCAGAGCTGGAAGCTGGTGCGCGTCACCCACGTGCTGGGCGACCGGCGCGACCATTTCGTGGCCCTGCAGGATGTGTGGGAAATCTTCCGCGTCATCGTCGAGGAGCGCAAACGGCGCGAGATCGATCCCACGCTTACCCTGCTGCGCGAATGCGCGATCGAAGGCTCGCAGGACGAGGAACTCGACGCCGCCGTGCTGGCGCGCATGCAGACCGTGCTCGACTTCCTCGAGATGCTCAGCGCGACCTACCAGGACTGGCAGCATTTGTCGCCGCAGACCCTGCAGCGCCTGCTCAAGATGGGCGGCAAGGCGGCCAGCCTGCTGGGAACGCACAAGAAAGGGGCCTAGCGATGGCGGCGCCCTCCCTCACCCTCTATTTCGACGGACGCTGCCCCTTCTGCGTCAGCTCCATGGCGCGGCTGCGCGGCTGGGATACGGCCGGCCGGCTCGCTTTCGTCGATATCGCCGCACCCAACTTCGACCCGGCCCTGCTCGGCGTCACGCTGGACGCGCTGAACCGCGAACTGCACGCCGCGGCCGCCGACGGCACCCTGCTGGTCGGCATCGACAGCATGCTGGCGGCCTACACCCTTGCCGGCCAGGGCTGGCGCGTCTGGCTGCTGCGCATCCGCCCGCTGCGGCCGATGCTGGCGGCGCTGTATCACGGGTTTGCGCGCCGCCGCTATCGCTTCTCGCGCTGGTTCGGGTACCGGCTGCCGGCGGCCTGCGACGGCGCCACCTGCGCCATCGGCGGCCCCTTCATCAAGTAAACCAACAAGGAGTGGACATGGACACGACATCGACACGCAGCTGGATGATCCGCTGGCTGCTTGCGCTGTGCGCGCTGCACGTGCTGGCCGGCGCACTGCTGCCCTGGATCGGCACGGGCGCGCTGCTTGACGGCTACTACCGCGGCATCGAGGCCGCGTTCTGGCCGGCCGGCGCGCCCGCCGGCGCCCGCGCGCTGGACGGCTGGTGGCTGGCCCTGTTCGGGCCCACCGTGCAGGTGATGGCATTCTGGATGGCGGCGCTGGTCTGGCTGGGAAGCCGCCTGCGCGATGCGCGCATCTGGCTATGGCTGATGGCCGGCCTGATCGTCTGGGCGCCGCAGGACATGCTGGTTTCGCTGCGCGCGGGCTACTGGCCGCACGTGTGGATCGACCTCGCGGCGCTGGCCGCCATGCTGCCGCCGCTGTGGGGCCTGTGGCGCCGGGACCGCGCCGCGCCTGCCGTCCGGTCGCAGGAGGCGCGCGCATGAACACCCATACGCTGGCCCTGCAACTGATGGCGGCCCAGGGTTGCCTGGGCGCCTTCGACACCTTGTACCACCACGAATTGACCGAGGCATTGCCGCGCCAGCCGGGCGCCCGGCGCGAGCTGGCGATCCATGCCGTGCGCGCGCTGCTGTATGCCCTGCTGTTCATCGGCCTGGCCGGCTGGGTATGGCATGGCGCCTGGGCGCCGCTGCTGTTTGCCGTGTTCGTGGTCGAGATCGGGCTGACGCTGTGGGACTTCGTGGTCGAAGACCGCAGCCGGCTGCTGCCGGCGACGGAACGGGTCACCCACACGATTCTGGCCATCAACGGCGGCGCCTTCATCGCGCTGCTGGCGCTGCAACTGCCCGGCTGGATGGCCCAGCCGACCGGGCTGGTGCCCGCCGCCCAGGGCTGGCTGAGCGTGTTCCTGGCGCTGTGCGGCGCCGGCGTCGCCCTGTCCGGCGTGCGCGACGCGCTGGCGGCACTGCGGCTTGGCCGCACTGCCAGGAGCGACTACGACGTCGCGCTGTCCTTCGACGCCACGCGCAGGACGGCGCTGGTCACCGGCGCCACCGGCTTCATCGGCCGCAAGCTGGTGCGCGCCCTGCTGCGCGACGGCCACGAGGTGATCGTCCTGACGCGCGCACCGAAGGAGGCTGCCTGGAGCTTCGACGGCCAGGTGCGCTGCATAGAATCGATGCGCGCATTGGCACCAGGCGTGCGCGTCGACGTCAACCTGGCCGGCGCGCGCATCCTGGGGCCGCGCTGGACGGCGCAACGCAAGGCGGCGCTGCGCCGCAGCCGCATCAAGCTGACTGAAGACGTGGTCGACTGGATCGCGCGCGCCGAACACAAACCTTTCCTGCTGCTGTCCGGATCGGCGATCGGCTACTACGGCATCCAGGCCATCGGCGACCCGGCGGCTTTGGACGAAAGCGCGTCGCCGAAGCCGGTGTTCATGTCCGATTTGTGCCGCGAATGGGAACAGGCGGCGATGGTGGCCACTGATTACGGCGTGCGGGTGGAATGCATGCGTTTCGGCCTGGTGCTGGGCCACCAGGGCGCGCTGCCGATGATGCTGTTGCCAATCAAGCTTGGCCTGGGCGGCCGGTTGGGCAGCGGGCACCAGGCACTGTCGTGGATCCATGTGGACGACGTGCTGGGTGCCATGGCCCATCGCTGGCGGCTCGCGCTGCGCCAACAGGCGGATGGTGCGCCGGCGGCCGGCGGCGCTACCAATTTCACGGCGCCGGAGTGCGTCACGCAGGCCGGCTTCAGCCGCACCGCGGCGCGTGTCTGGCACCGTCCCAGCGTGGTACCGACACCCGGCTGGCCGCTGCGGCTGGCGCTGGGCGAGCAGGCCGACCTGCTGCTCGAAGGCCAGCGGGTGGTGCCGGCGCGCCTGCAACGCGAAGGCTATGTGTTCCGCTACCCTGCCCTGGCGCTGGCCCTGAAAAGTCTGAAGTAATTAGAGCGCCTAAAAACATTCAGGGCAAGGGATGCGGCCCGCCGACGCTGCAACGCCGCCATGGAGGTTTTACCAGGCGCTCTATTCTTCGGCCAGCACCGGCGGCGCGGCCAGCTCGACCCGGTTGCGCCCGCCGGCCTTGGCCACGCGCAGCGCTTCGTCGGCGCGCGCCAGCAGGGTCACGTTGCTGTCGTCGGCGCGGATGGTGGTGACGCCGAAGCTGGCGGTCAGCGAGATCATCGCCCGCTCGGTTTTCACGCGCTGCTCCTCGATCGCGGCGCGCATGCGCTCGGCCACCATCGCCGCATCCTGTTCGCCGGTGCGCGGCAGCAGGATCGCGAATTCGACGCCGACCAGGCGTCCCAGCACGTCGCTGTCGCGCAGCTGGCGCTTGCAGGCCG
>Ga0265780_10004607_pt1 | contig 17685 bp, 9 predicted proteins | sample P1T30metagenome_FD_192432 | JGI IMG/M metagenome (GOLD analysis project Ga0265780, IMG submission 192432) | Plant litter microbial communities from East Loma Ridge, Irvine, California - P1 T30 | ecosystem: Environmental > Terrestrial > Plant litter > Unclassified | place: USA: California...
AGGCGACGTGGCTCGACGACTGCCTTCGGCGCCCCCCGTCCTGCCGGGATTCTCGCATGTGCGCGTGCTCGGGTCGGGCGGCTTCGCCGACGTGTTCCTCTACGAACAGAACATGCCGCGCCGGCAGGTCGCGGTGAAGGTCATGCTCAGCGAGGTCGTGAACGACCAGGTCCGCCAGATGTTCCAGGCCGAGGCGAACCTCATGGCCCAGCTGAGTGCCCACCCGTCGATCCTCACGGTGTTCCAGGCCAGCGTCTCGGCCGACGGCCGTCCGTACCTGGTGATGGAACTCTGCTCGTCGTCGTTGAGCGAGCGGTACCGGCGCGACCGCATCCCCGTCGCCGACGTGCTGCGCATCGGCGTCAAGATCGGCAGCGCGGTCGAGACGGCCCACCGGCAGGGCGTCCTGCACCGCGACCTGAAACCGTCGAACATCCTCATGACGGCCTACGGACACCCCGTGCTGTCCGACTTCGGCATCGCCGCGTCCCTCAGCGAGAGCGAGCCGCAGGAGGTCGTCGGCATGTCGATCCCGTGGTCGGCCCCCGAGGTGCTGCTCGACGAGACCAACGGCACCATCGAGTCCGAGGTGTGGTCCCTCGGGGCGACGGTGTACTCGCTGCTCGCGGGCCGGAGCCCCTTCGAGGTCCTCGGCGGCGACAAGAACGGCGCGTCCGACCTGATCGGTCGCATCGACAAGGCCAAGCTCGTGCCGACCGGACGGACGGACGTCCCTCCCACCCTCGAGCGACTGCTCGCGAGGTCCATGTCGCGGCGCCCCGAGAACCGCCAGGCCAGCGTCCTCGAGTTCGTGCGCGAGCTCCAGCAGGTCGAGAGCGAGATCGGCGTCGCGCAGACCCCCATCGAGGTGGCGGTCGACGACTGGGCCCTGGCGACCGTGGCCGACCTCGAGGACAAGACGCGCCTCCGGGGTGTGACCCCCGTGCAGGCCTCGCGGCGTCGCCGCCGGCGCCGGGCGACCGAGGCCCAGGTCCAGGCGCAGCACGGCGGTTCGCTCCAGCAGAGCCGCGCCGTGCCTCGCAGCACGGGTACACGTCCGACGCGGCGTCGGTCGCTGCTCGTCGTGACGTGGGCCCTCGTGGCGGCGTCGGTGGTGGGGATCGGTCTCGCAGCCGCCGCGACGCTGGTGCTCGTCCGCTCGACGTCGACCGACATCCCCCGGGTGGCCGACGTCGCGTCGTCGAGCGACGGCTCCTCGGTGGTCTTCACCTGGAGCGACCCGGGGCTCCGGGCAGGTGACACCTACGTCATCTCGACCGGGGGGCAGACGAGCCAGCAATCCGCCGACCGGTTCGTCGCCACCCCTGCCGACCCGGGTGACGAGGTCTGCATCACCGTCTCCGTGAGTCGCGGTGGTTCGACCGGCCCGGAGAGCAACGAGAACTGCGCGACGGCGGGTCAGGGCTGATGGGGCGGCTGCTCGACTGGGCCTCCCGTCGTCGATCCGCCGTCGTCACCGGGGTCGGAGTGGTCGTGGTGGCCACGCTCGTGACGACCGTCGCCGTGGCCAGCGGTGGCTACGAGGCCCAGCGCGTCGACCTCTCCGACGGAACGGTCTGGGTCGCCAACGGAGAACGCGCCGCGATCGGTCGGGCGAACACCGACGTCCTGCAGCTCAACTCCGCCGTGCGCGGCACCGGTGCCGACCTCTCGGTCGTCCAACGCGAGCAGGACGTCCTGCTCGTGGATCGCAGCAACGCCACGGTCGGTGTCGTCGACACCGCCACGGCCGAGGTGGCCGAGAGCGTCCCGCTCCCGCCCGAATCGCCCGACGTGTCGATCGCCGGGGACCGTGTGCTCGTCGTGTCACAGGGCACGGGGGAGGTCTGGAGCCAACCGCTCTCGGACCTGGCGTCCTTCAGCAACGAGGTCGACCCCGATCTCAGCCTCGGCAAGGGACTGGTCACCGACGTCACGCCCGACGGCCGTGTGGTCGCCTACTCGTCCGACACCGGCAGGGTGTCGATCTTCGACGGAACGGTGTCACCCGACGTCGCCGAGACGCACGACGTGCCCGCCTCGTCGTCCTCCGGGTACCAGGTGGCCTCGGTCGGCGGTCACTGGGCCGTGCTCGATGCCGTCACGGGGGAACTGGTCGTCGACGGACGGCAGGTCGACCTGTCCGACCGGGCCTCGGGCGGGCTCGCTCTGCAGACGGGGTCCGACACGGGCGACGAGGTCCTGGTCGCGACGTCCACCGGCCTCTTGTCCGTGTCGATCGACTCCTCACGGGTCGCCGAGGTCGTCGGCGGACGCGAGGGCAAGCCCGCGCGACCCGTCGTCGTCGGCGACTGCCGCTTCGGCGCCTGGGCGGGCGGGTCGGCGTGGAGCGACTGTGCGTCGGCCCGCGGGGGAGTCCTCGACCTCGACCAGGTCACCGGAGGGGCGAGCCTCGTCTTCGACGTCAACGCGCGCCGGGTCGTGCTCAACGATCCGGCGTCGGGTCGGTCCTGGGCGGTCCAGCGTTCCGGCGAGCTCATCGACAACTGGTCGGACCTCTTCCAAGAGGACCGCGACCAAGAAGAGCAACAGGAGAACGACGACCAGCAACCGCCCGAGCTGGATCTCGACCAGAAACCACCGGTCGCCGTGGACGACGCGTTCGGCGCACGACCCGGTCGAGCGAGCACCCTGCCCGTGCTGCTCAACGACTACGACCCGAACGGCGACCCGCTCGTGATCGACGACGTGTCCGCACTCGACGATGCCGTCGGCCGGATCGACCTCGTCAACGACCGACAACAGGTGCTCCTCACCCTCACCGACTCGGCTTCCGGCACGTTCTCGTTCGACTACACCATCTCCGACGGACGTGGCGGTCAGGCCAGCGCGACGGTCGCCCTCACCGTGCGCCAACCGTCGGAGAACTCGCCGCCGCAGCAGGCGCGCAGGACGTCGGCGTCGGTGTCGTCGTCGGGCCGGGTCACCACCTCGGTGCTCGGCGACTGGATCGACCCCGACGGTGATGCCTTCTACCTGACCTCGGCAGGAGGGGCGGCGGGGCTCTCGTACAAGCCCTCGGGGGACGTCGTCTACCAGGACGCCGGTGCGGGCGACACGACCGTCGACGTCCCCCTGACGGTCTCGGACGGCCGTGACGAGGGGCGAGGATCGCTCGCGATCACCGTGATGGGGGCAGGGCAGGTGCCCCTCGAAGCCCTGCCCTTCTCGCAGCAGGCCTATGCGGGCCAGCAGCTGACCGTGCGGCCGCTGACCTACGCTCGAGGCGGCACGGGCACCGTCAAGCTGAACAGCGTCCCGGCGAAGGCCGACGTCACCGTCACGCCGAACTACGAACAGGGCACGTTCCGGTTCCTCAGCGACGTGCCCGGGACCCACCTGCTCGAGTACACCGTGACGGACGGCGACCAGACGGCGACCGGCACGGTCAGGGTGGACGTCCAATCCCCTCCGGACGCGGGCACACCGCCCGTCACGACGCCCAAGACGATCTTCGTCGAGACGTTGGGCACGCAGACGCTCGACGTCGTCGCGACCGATCGTGACCCGGCCAACAACGTCCTCATGCTCACGGCGACCGATGCCGTGCCCGCCGCGTCCGGGGTCAGGGTCGAGACCCTCGATCAGCGCTACGCCCGCATCACGCTCGCGGCCCCGCTCGACGACGGGCCGGTCACCTTCGGCTACACCGTCAGCAACGGCCTCGCCTCCGCGACCGGCACCGTGACGGTGGTCGAGATCCCGCGCCGGGCGATCACCCAGCCGCCGATCGCGACCGACGACCAGGTGACCGTCCGGGTGGGGGACTCCATCGACATCGACGTCCTCGCCAACGACGAGCAGCCCGACGGCGACGAGTTGACGCTGGTGCCGCGACTCGAGAGGGACGTCCCGGCCGGCAGCGGGTTGCTCTTCGCGTCGGGTAACCGTCTCCGGTACCTGGCCCCCACCACCCCGGGCAACGTCACGGCGACCTACACCGTCGAGGGCCCCGACGGGCAGCGGGCCTCGGCCCAGGTCGCCATCGCGGTCCGCGAGGTCGACGCGGGCAGCAACGCCGCCCCCGCGCCCCAGTCGGTGACGGCGCGCGTCGTCGCAGGCGAGACCGTGCGCATCGGCGTTCCGCTCGACGGCATCGATCCCGACGGCGACTCGGTCCAGCTGCTCGGGGTGGGCACGAACCCCGAGAAGGGCAGCGTGTCGACCGTCGGCACCGACTACGTCGAGTACCAGGCGAACGCCAGCTCGGCGGGCACCGACAGCTTCACCTACGCGGTCGTGGACGGCTTGGGTGCCCGGGCCACCGGCACGGTCCGCGTGGGGATCTCGACCCGCGCCGACGGATCGCGCAACCCGATCGCCGTCGCGGACGCCGTGACGATGCGACCCGGGGGTTCCATCACGGTCCGGGTGCTCGACAACGACTCCGACCCCGACGGGGGCGCCTTGTCGGTCGACGCCGTCGAGCCGAACGGCGAGGGTGTCGTCGCCAAGGTCGTGTCGGGGACGATGGTGTCGGTGACGCCCCCCGAGACCCCCGGGACGTACGGCCTCGTCTACACGGTGTCGAACGAGCGCGGCGGGCAGAGCTCGACCTTCGTCACCGTGACCGTCGATCCCGACGCACCACTGAACTACCCGCTCGCCGACGACACGGTCCTCGGACTCAGCGACATCGCCGGTCGGCAGACCGTGACGGTCAACCCCCTGACCAACGTGTTCTTCTCGGACGGCAGCACCTCGCAGCTCGACCTCGGACTTGCCCCGGGATTCGGCTCGACGGCCGAGGTGACGCCGAACTCGCGCGTGACCGTCCGCATCACCGATTCGAGCCAGATCATCCCGTTCTCGGTCTCGAGGAAGGACGACCCGGGCGTCCGCTCCTACGCGTTCATCGTCGTGCCCGGTTTCGACGACGCCCTTCCGCAGGTCGACCGGACGGTCCGTCCGATCACGGTCGAGAGCGAGAAGGCCGTCACGATCGACCTCGACCGTTACGTGATCTCCGCCGGCACCAACGGAGTCCGACTGACCGACCCCGCGACGGTCCGGGCGACGAACTCGAACGGCGACGCCCTCGTGGTCGACGACACGACCCTCCGGTTCACGTCCGCCGACCTGTTCTCGGGTACGGCCTCCATCTCGTTCCAGGTGACCGACGGTCGCTCGGCCGACGACCCGGACGGTCGGACGGCGTCGCTCGTGCTGCCCATCACGGTGACGTCGCGAGAGAACCAGCCACCCGTCTTCAACGGCACCTCGATCGACCTCGAACCGGGCCAGTCCCGCACGCTCGACCTCGCTCGGCTCACCACGTACCCCTATCCGGACGACGTCGACGAGCTCCGGTACTCGGTCGAACAGGGCGGCGTCGCGGGCTTCGGCTTCGACCTGTCCGGGTCGAAGCTCACCGTCTCGGCCGAGGCCGGCACCGCGAAGGGGACGAGCAGGTCGCTCCCAGTCGCCGTCAGCGATGCCCTCAACCCGGGCCGGAGCGGTGCCGTCACCGTGTCGGTCGTGGGATCGACCCGCCCGCTCGCTCAACCGGCCGCCGATCGTGCCGTCGTCAAGCGCGGGGCCTCGACCTCGGTCGACGTGTTGCAGAACGACCAGGCGACCAATCCCTTCCCCGGGCAGGCGCTGCGGGTGGTGGCGATCCGTGGGCTGAACGGGTCGAGCGTGCCGGAAGGCGTCTCGATCACGCCGAGCGGTGACAACCGGAGTCTCGCCGTCTCGGTCGCGGCTTCCGCGGCCCCCGGCGACACGAACCTCCAGTACCAGGTCGCCGACGTCACGGACGACCCCGACCGATACGTCTGGGGCACCGTCACCATCAGCGTGCAGGACGTCCCGAACGCCCCCAATGCTCCGGTCCGAACGGGCACCTTCACGGGGGGACAGCTCACCCTGAGCTACACGGCTCCCGCGGCCAACAACTCGCCGCTGACCGGCTACCGTCTGACCGGGGCGGGTTCGGCCGGGGGCTCGTACTCCAAGGCCTGCGGGCTGGCCACGGTCTGCACCCTGACCGACCTGCCCGCGGGCCAGCGGTTCTCCTTCACGGTCGTCGCCACCAACGGCGTCGGGGACTCCGCTGCATCGGCGCCGAGTCCCGCTTACAGTGCCGACTACGTGCCCGCCGCGCCCACGGGCCTGAGTGCGACTGCGGTGCCGTCGGGCCAGGGCGACACCCGGATCACGTGGACGGACTCGCCGGACCCCCGGCCGGGCTCCGCGATCCAGTCGTACGTCGTCGAGTGGTCCGGGCCCACGACGGGCTCCCAGACCGTTCGCCGTGGAGTGCAGCAGAGCGTCATCCCCGGCCTCGTCCCGAACCAGAACTACACGGTGAACGTCTTCGCGAAGAACGACGCCGACGTCGACAGCGAGGCGGCGTGGGCCCGGGCGTCGCTGACGCGGGTGGTACCCGTCGGGAGCCCCGGGGCACCCCAGGTCACGGCCACCCCCGTGAGCGGTGGCGTGCAGATCACCTGGACGCCGTCGACCGCGAACGGCGGATCGGCTCCCACGTACCGGGTGGTCCGCGTCGCCGGCTCGGACGGGCCGGTGTCCTGCGACACCCCGGGTGACCCCGTTCCCCTCGCCGGCGGGGGAGCGACGGACTCGTCCGCAGAGGACGGCGTCACCTACCTCTACGTCGTGAAGGCGGACAACGGCACCTTCTGTTCCGCGGGTTCGGGTCGCACCACGGCACTCAAGGCCCCCGGTGCTGCTCGCGCGACCGTGGCGTCGATCGAGAACGGTGGGGGACGCTTCGACGTCAGGGTCTCCGCGACCGACGTGGTGTCGGGTACGGCAGCCCGATTCGAGTGGTCGCAGAACGGGCAGACGGGTTGGCAGCCCCTGGCCGCCGACGGCTTCGTCTCCACCGGGGGATACGGCACCGAACTCCAGGTCTACGTCCGAGGCTGTCGAGACGCTTCCGAGACGTTCTGTGGCGCCGCGTCCGATCGTCAGGCCGCGACGCCCGTGACGGTGCGGCCCGTCATCGTCTCGTGCGTCCCCGGCGAACCCCTCGTGGTCAACCCGCCGTCGAACGGTAACCTCGACTTCTCGGCGACGGTCGAGTTCAACGTGTCGCCCCTCATCCTGGACAACTGGCAGTCGGGAGACAGGAACGGCGCGTACACGACGACGTCCCGGGTCGATCCCTCGGCGACGGAGGTCCGCATCCGCGGGACGGTCGACGGCAAGACCGACAGCGGCTACGCACGGGTCACCTGCGGCTGAAGCCCATGAACGACACATCGAGGAACGAAGACACATGAGCATGACCCCCGAGCAGGCGACCTGGTTCTCCGACATCTTCGGGCGACTGGTGGCCAACGTCGACCAGGTGCTGCTGGGCAAGACCTTCGTCGTGCGGCTGTCGTTCACGGCTCTGCTGAGCGAGGGGCATCTGCTGCTCGAGGACTTCCCGGGCACGGGCAAGACCTCGCTCGCCCGCGCGATCGCCCAGAGCGTCCAGGGCTCGAGCAACCGTGTGCAGTTCACCCCCGACCTCCTGCCCGGCGACATCACCGGCGTCAGCATCTACGACCAGAAGGCCGGTGGGTTCGAGTTCCACCGCGGGCCGATCTTCTCCAACATCGTCCTCGCCGACGAGATCAACCGCGCCAGCCCCAAGACGCAGTCCGCCCTCCTCGAGGTGATGGAAGAGAGCCGCGTGACCGTGGACGGCGTCAGCCACGCCGTGGGTTCGCCGTTCATGGTGATCGCCACCCAGAACCCGGTCGAGCAGGCCGGCACCTACCGTCTTCCCGAGGCCCAGCTCGACCGGTTCATCATGAAGACCTCGATCGGCTACCCCGACCACGCGGCGACCGTCCGCATCCTCGAGGGCTCCGCCACGAGGGTCCACGAGGGCAGCCTCAACCCGATCGTCCAGGCCGGGGTCATCACCGAGATGGCGCAACTCGCCCGCACCGTGCACGTCGAGCCCACCATCAGCGACTACGTCGCCCGGCTCGTCGACGGGACGCGAACGGCCCAGGAGGTCCGTCTCGGTGTGAGCGTCCGCGGTGCGCTGGCCCTCGTCCGTTCGGCCAAGACCTACGCGGCGTCCCTCGGTCGTCACTACGTGATCCCGGACGACGTCAAGTCGCTCGCCGAGCCCGTGCTCGCCCACCGTCTCGTGCTCGACCCCGAAGCGGAGTTCGACGGGGTCACGCCGTCCAGCGTCGTGAGCCAGCTGCTCATCGAGACGGCGCCACCCGCCGAGCGGGTAGCCGTGTGAGCGAGCGTCCCCGAGGCACCGACCGGGCCGCCCGGCCCGCGCCGGGGTCGACCGTGGACGGGTCCCGCGCCGGCCGGACACGACCGCGGGTCGGCACCCGCGGCGCCGACCAGCGATTCGATTCCGCGTTCTCGACGGGAACGCAAGGACTGACGAACGCCCGGACCCGGATCGTCGGCGACCGTACCGGCATCGGAGCGGACCTGCTCGTCCTACTGGTCAGGACGACGCGTGGGACTCGCCGTTCCGTCCGCCGGGCGTTCACCAGCGCCTCCTCGGTGGTCACGCCCTTCGGGTGGTCGATGCTCGTCGCCGCACCGGTCGGGCTGCTCGTCGGCTACCTGCTCGGCTGGACCGAGCTCGTGGTGGTCGGCTTCGCCGCGATCGTCCTGCTGCTCGTCGCAGGGCTCGCTCTCGTCGGACGGAACACCGTCCGCATCACACTCGAGATCCCGCACGAGCGCGTGGCCGTCGGCGCCCCGGCGGCCGGCACCGTGCGGGTGCGCAACGCGAGCGCCCGCCGCATCCTCGGAGTGTCCGTCGAGGTCCCCGTCGGTCCGGGTCTCGCCGAGATCGGCCTGCCGAGCCTCCGATCGGGAGACGAGGTCGCCGAGTCGTTCGACCTGCCCACCACGCGACGCGGCGTCGTGGCCGTGGGTCCGGTCAGCACCGTGCGAGGCGACCCGGTCGGCCTCGCCCGACGCGAGATCGAGTGGACCGGCGTCACCGAGGTGTTCGTGCACCCTCGCACCATCGGCATCCCGAGCACGAGCACGGGTCTCATCCGTGACCTCGAGGGCAACCCGACGCGTGACCTCTCGCCCAGCGACATCTCGTTCCACGCCCTGCGCGAGTACCAGCCGGGCGACGAACGACGGAACATCCACTGGAAGTCGACCGCCAAGACGGGCACCTACATGGTGCGGCAGTTCGAGGAGAGCCGGCGCAGCCACCTGGTCATCGCCCTGAGCCTCGCGGCCGGTGACTTCGCCAACGACGACGAGTTCGAACTGGCCGTCAGCGTCGCGGGTTCTCTCGGTGCCCGCGCCATCCGTGACGCGCGTGAGGTCAGCGTCGTCGTCGGCGAGACCACCCCCGAGTTCGCCAAGCGGAAGAACCTCGAGATCCGCTCCCTGAGCACGCTGACCCGGAACCGCCTGCTCGACGAACTCGCGGTCGTCACGTCGGCGGAGTCGGCGCTGGCCATCACCGACGTCGCGCGGGTGGCGGGTGATCAGGTCGTGGGGATCTCGGTGGCGTTCCTCGTCGTCGGGTCCACGACGACGGTCACCGAGATGCGCGCCGCAGCCCTGCAGTTCCCCCTGGGGGTGGAGGCGGTGGCGATCGTGTGCGACCCCGAGACGGTCCCCGGCATGAGGCGCATCGCCGATCTCACCGTGCTGACCATCGGGTTCCTCGAGGACCTGCAGAAGTCGCTCGCCCGAACGGCGAGCGCATGAGCGTCGTCGACGGGGTCCGGACGCCCGCGGGGCCCGCGGCGCCTCCTCCGCGCGCACGGTCCCGCGCGCGGCCGTCACGACTGCGAGCCCCGTTCGTCGCCTGGGTCGTCGCGTTGTTCGCGGCCTCGCTCGGCGCCGCGACCGTGACCTTCTGGCCGGTGTACGAGAGCGCCGCCTTCGTCGTGCTCGTCGTCGTCGCCTTCGCCGTCGGCGTGGTCATCGCGCTGGGCACGGCCGCCCTCCGGCTGTCGAGCGTGTGGGTGTTCGCGGCGACGATCGTGGCGTACCTGTTGCTCGGGGTGCCGCTCGCCGTGCCGTCGCAAGCCTTCGGCGGCGTGCTGCCCACGGGTCGGGGCCTCCTGACGTTGGTCTCGGCGACCGCTCTCGGCTGGAAGCAGCTCGTCACCATCGCCTTGCCGGTGGGCAGCTACGAGGCCCTGCTGGTGCCGGTCTTCGCGCTGGTCCTCGTCGGCACGGTCGTCGGCCTGTCCGTCGCGCTCCGCAGCCGACGCGGAGAACTCGCCGTCGTCGTTCCCGTCGTCGTCTGGATCGCGGCGATCGTGCTCGGTCCGGGCGAGGCCTGGTGGCCCCGCGTCACCGGTCTCGCCGTGTTGGTGACGGTGGTCGCCTGGGTCGTCTGGTGGCGCCTCCGTCGACGTCGCATCGCGCTCGGGGCCCTCACCACCCGTGCTGTCACGACGTCTGCCGGGCACCGCCCGGTGGCCGTCCGTGCCGTCGTCGGCGCGTTCGCCACGCTGGCCGTCGCAGGGACGGCCGGCACGGTCGCCGTCGCCGCGATCCCGCCGGTCACCTCGCGGACCGTGGCCCGCACGGTGGTCGAGCAACCGTTCGATCCGCGGGACCACGTCAGCCCGCTCAGCGGCTTCCGGGCGTACGAACAGGAGCCCACCGTCGACCAGGCGCTCCTCACGGTCGCGGGCCTCCGCGACGGTCAGCGACTGCGGGTGGCGACGCTCGACACCTACGACGGTGTCGTCTACAGCGTCGGCAGCGGCGAGGTCGACAGCGCCTCCGGGTTCTTCACCCGCGTGCCGTCCGACGTCGACCAATCCCGGGTCGACGGGCAGGCGACCGCGGTGGACGTCACGATCGGTGCCTACGACGACCTCTGGCTCCCCACCGTCGGCCGACTCGAGTCCGTCTCGTTCGGCGGACCCACGGCGGATGCCCGGCGGGACGCGTTCTTCTACAACGACCTCACGGGCACGGCGGCCGTCCTCGGCGGACTGCGACAGGGCGATTCGTACCGACTGGACGCGGTCGAGCCCCGCCAGCCCGGCGACGACGAGCTCGACGCGCTCACACCGGGGACCGCCACCGTGCCGACGCCGCGGGACGTGCCGGACGAGCTCACCTCCTCGCTCGAGGAGGACGTCGCCGGGGTCCAGGGCCCCGGGGCGCGCCTCCGGGCGGCGCTGAGCGCCCTGCGCGAGGACGGTTACGTGAGCCACGGCGTCACCGCCGACGAACCCGTCAGCCGATCCGGGCACGGTGCGGACCGCATCGCCCAGCTCTTCACCGACCCCGTCATGATCGGCGACGCCGAGCAGTACGCGACGGCCGCCGCGCTGATGGCCGACCGGCTGGGGTTCCCCGCGAGGGTCGTCATGGGATTCGCCCCCGAGACGGACGGTGGCCCCGTCGACGTCACGGGGTCCAGCGTGACCGCCTGGATCGAGGTCGACACCGCCCAGTACGGCTGGGTGGCGCTCGACCCGAACCCGGCCGAACGTCCCATCCCCGAGGACCAGGTGCAGGACCCGACGCAGATCTCCCGGCCCGAGTCCGTCGTCCAGCCCCCACCCCAGGACCCTCAGATGCGGGACGACCAGACGCCGCCGCAGTCCGAGCAGGACGATCCCGAGACCCCTCCGGCCTGGTTGGCCATCGTCCTGGCGGTCGTGCGGGTCGTCGGCTGGAGCGCCCTCGTCGCCGGTCTGCTCGCGGCCCCGTTCGTGACGGTCGTGGTCCTCAAGGCGCAGCGGCGTCGTCGCCGCCGAACGGCGACGAGTCCCTCCGACCGCATCAGCGGCGGCTGGCACGAGTTCCAGGACGCCGTGGTCGACCACGGCATCCGCACCCCGCCCGCGGCGACCCGGAGCGAGGTCGCCGCCGTCGTCGGTGGCTCGCGTCCCGCGGTGCTCGCCCGGGTGGCGGACCGTGCGGTGTTCTCGCCGAACCCGCCCGCGGAGTCCGACGCCGACCGCGTCTGGACGGCCGTCGCCGAGATGAGACACGCCCTCGGCGTCGGGCTCACGAGGCGGCAGCGGTTCGCCGCGGCGGTCTCGCTCCGATCTTTGCGTGGTTACCATGGGCGCACCCCTCCCGAGCGACAGAGGAACGACTGATGTACTGCCCCACCTGTGCCAGCCCCCTGCCCGTCGGCGCGATGTTCTGCGGCGAGTGCGGTCGGGCGGTCTCGAGCGCAGACCTCGCGGCTGCCCGACGTCGGGCCGACGCCGCCGCCGAGCACGTCGACGCCACCAGTGCGCCCGACCTGCCCGAGGCTCCTCCGCGTGCGACCTCGCACCCCCGCCGCAGCGATGCGCAACCCCCGTGGTGGGTGCGCGACCGTCAGGCCGACACCGGCGTGCCCGGGGTCGAGGTCGAGCCGACCCGTGTCGATCACGCGCGGTCCGAAGCGCCCGCGTCGGCTCCCGAGCCCCCGGTGTGGCCGGTGGACGATCGAACCGTCGTGTCCACGGGCGAGGACGACCGCCCGACGGCCTCCGAGGAGGCGCGGGCCGAGTCCCCGAGGACCCCTGACCCCGGCAACCCCGCCGTCTCCGGCATCCCCGCCGTCCCCGACGGCCCGGTCGGGGCCCTCGCGACGACGGCACCCGAGACGGTCGGATCGCCGACACCGCTCCGAGTGCCCTCCGAGCACCCCGACAACGGGCCCCGCCCCTCGTCCGCCCCGCTCTGGACGGCGTCGTTGACGCCTCTCGCATCGGACGAGTCCTCTCCCGACGTGGTGGCCGCCGTCGAACCCCCCTCCGCCGAGGCGTCCCACGGACGTCGAGACGACGACGGCGAGGTCCGGTCAGGCGAGGTCGAGACGTCCACCGCCCCTGACGGAACCCGGCCGGTCGAGAACGACCACACCGAGGGCGCGACCGACCCCGAGGCGACGGTGATGCCGGACGAGTCCGCTCCCTCGTCCGACTCCTCCTCCGAGGTCGTCCCCGGCGACCGGGTCGCGCCTCCTGCGGGCCCGCCGCCTCTCGTGCGGCCGACGGCCGACGGGCCGCGGGACGGCGACACCGCCCCGGTGGCCGCGCTCGGCCGTGACCTCCGCCCGCCGGTCCCGAGCGGGTCCCGGCCCGCCCTCCCCGACTCCGACCGCCCCGAGCCCGTACCGCTCGTCGAGCCCGCACCGCTCGTGGACCCCGTACCGCTCGTCGAACCGGGCTCCGCCGTCGTTCCCGAACGGTGCACGCACTGTGGCGCACCCATCGACGAGGACGACATCTTCTGCGGTGAATGCGGTGCGGTCGTGCAGTCGGTCGCCTTGTCGTTCACGGGGCCTGTCGTCCCGCTCCCGCCCGAATGGAGACCCGACGACGAGTCCGTCCTCCGCCGTCGTTCCGCCACACAGGACCGTGAGGGCGCCGGATCGGGCTCCGACGACGCCGGGACCTCTCCGGACGGCCCGGGCTCCGGCGACGACGTACCCGTCCGAGACGAGGCCGACGACCGGCAGGACGACACGCCACGCCCGGCACCCGAACCGATCGACCACGTCCCGGGATTCCGCGCCGAACGACCGGCGGCGACTCCGACGCCGAGCGTCGCCGACCTCCCCCCTGCTCCCACGTCGTCGTCGGCTCCGTCCTGGCGCCCGCGTCGGGTGCCCGTGGACCTGCCCGACGACGCCGACGTCGACGAGACCCGGATCGTCCGTCGTGGTGCACTCGGAACCGAGTACGTGCTGCAGTTCAGCACCGGTGAGAGCATCACGGTCGACGGGACCGGCCTCGTCGGCCGTGCACCGACGCCCCAGCCGGGGGAGCGCTTCGACCAGCTCGTCCGCATCGTCGATCCCGGCAAGTCCGTGTCGAAGACGCATCTGGAGTTCGGTCAGGAGGCCGGAGCCCTCTGGGTCAGCGACCGGTGGTCCGGCAACGGGACGGTCGTCCGTCCTCGTGACCTCCCGCCCCGCCGAGCCGATCCCGGCGTCCGCGTCCGCGTGACGCGTGGCACCCGGGTCGAGATCGGCGAGCAGTTCTTCGTCGTGGTCTGACCCACGGCTCCTCCCCACGCGGCAGGGTGGTCGGTCCTTCCCCCGGCCCGACCACCCGGTACCCGCCGTGACCGGTGCTCCGCTCCACTGGAGTCATGAACTCCTCGACCGCCGCGGCGTCACCGGTCCTGCCGTCCCGCGTCCGGCTGCCGTCCGGGCCGACGAGACCCCGCCCGACGGCGACGCCCGTGGCGGCGATGTCGACGGGTGCCGTCGTGTCCGCGTGCGGTGCTCTCGTCCCGTGGACCGCGCCGCCTGCCGTCCTCGGGCTCTCGCTCGCGACGGCTCTCGCGGTCCTCGTCGGCTGGGCCGTCGACCGTGTCGTCGGGGCGACGCTCACGGCACGGCGCGAACGGTCGAGGTTCCTGGCCGCCCTCGACGACGTCGACGAGGTCGTCGCGCGCCTCCGGGCGGTGCGGTCGCGTGAGCTGGCCGACTGGTACCCGACGGCCGATCGGCTCGACGAGTGCGACGTCGCACGTCGTCCGACCCGGGTGCTGGTGCTCGGGGTGGGTCGCGCCTCCAGCGGGCTCGTCCTCGAGGGGCGTCCCGAGGACGACCTCGAGCCGGGCGACCCGGTCGCCGATCGTCTGGCACGCCTCCGGGCCGAGGCGGCCACCCTCGACGAGGCTCCGCTGTGCGTGCCCCTCTCATCGGCCGTGAGGGTCGTCGGTCCACCCGTGGTGGCCGAGGCCGTCGCATCGGGCCTCCGCCGTCAGCTCCGGGCCGCAGGGGCATCGTCGGTCGACGCGGCCGCGGCGATCGACTGCGTGGTGGTCCGGGCGCCGACCTCGGGCGGGGCCCGGCCCGAGGCCGAGCCACCCCCGGTCGACACCGTCGTCGTGATCGGTCAGGACGGAGGAGCGACGGTCACCCTCAAGGACGGCCGGCCGTGCCGACAGAGCCTGCGGGTCGCCTTCGTGTCGGTGCTCGACGACGTCGCGCGGTGCGCCTAGCGGTCGACCCCGCTGCCCAGGCGGATGCGGCCCACCAGGCCGTCACCGCCGGTGACCTTCTCGAGCGTGCGCTCGACGACGCGAGCGGCGGCGGCGGCGTCGACGGCCCCTTCGTCGACCAGGAGGCGCAGCGCGACCAGGGTGCCGGCCCTCACGTTCCCGTCGAGCACCTTCACGGCCACCGCGACGCCGTCGGTCGTGCCCATCACCATGACGCCCTCGGCGCCGAGCTTGGCCAGCACGCCCAGCTCGTCGATCGTCACCGTGTTGGCTCGACCGGGACCGTCGATCGCCCAGGCGTCGCCCAGGACGGCCTCGACGAGATGCGCGGCGTGGCCGTCGCGTCCCGACCCGGTCGTGCCGACCGACCCGGTGATGCGCGCGATCGCCCGGGCCAGGCCGACCACGGTGGTCGCGATCACCGGGGCACCGCAGCCGTCGACGCCGGAGTGGTCAGCGGCCTCGCCGGTGAACTCGGCGACCGTCTCGCGCACCGCGGCCTGCAGGGGGTGGTCGGTGGCGACGTAGCGGGACGGGTCCCAGTCGTTCTCGGCACAGGCGAGGAGGAACGCGGCGTGCTTGCCCGAGCAGTTCATCGCGAGCCGGCGCGGCGCGGTGGCCTCGCGGGCGCTGGCCCGGTCACCGGGCCAGTCCGGCGGGCAGAGGAGGTCGTCCTCGGTGCTGCCCGACCGGCCGAGCAACGCCTCGACCACCTCGAGGTGGGCCGGCGTGCCCGCGTGGCTCGCCGTGGCCAGCACGGCCTGGGGACCGTCGAGGGAGACCCCCGACCGCAGCACCGTGAGCGCTTGCAACGGCTTGAGGCACGAGCGCGGGTAGATGGTCGCGTCGGCGTCCCCGATCCGACGCAGTTCGCGTCCGTCGGCGTCCACGACGACACCGGCTCCGAGGTGACGGCTCTCGTCCCAACCCGAGCGCTCGAGCACGGCCAGCTCGACGCTGGCCGAGGCGGTCAGGGGGTGACGGGAGGGCGCGGCGGGGCGGGGGTCGGTCATGATGGGGAGTGTACCGAGGCCCGCCACGCGACCACGTCGCACCGACGAGGGGCCCGAGAGGGAGGCAGCATGCTCGACCACGACTACGCCGTCGACGTCCGTTGGACGGGCGACCGGGGCGAGGGCACGACCTCGTACCGTTCGTACGGCCGCGACGCCACGATCGTCGCCACCGGCAAGCAGCACGACGTCCTGGCGTCGGCCGACCGCACCTTCCACGGTGACGCGGACCGCTGGAACCCCGAGGAGCTGCTGCTCGCCGCACTGGCGCAGTGCCACCTGCTCAGCTACCTGCACGTCGCCGCGGCCGCCGGGGTGGTCGTGGTCGCGTACGAGGACGCCGCCGTGGGACGGATGACCCAGACGCACGACGGGGGTGGTCGCTTCACCTCGGTGACCCTGCGGCCCCGGGTGACCGTCGCCGACGACGACATGGTCGAGCGCGCCCTCGAGCTGCACGCCGAGGCGAGCCGCAAGTGCTTCATCGCCGCGTCGGTCGCCTTCCCGGTCGGTCACGAGCCCACCGTCGTGGCGGTGTCCAGAGAAGCCGACCCGGCGTGAGGCAGAATGGCACGGCACCTCCGCCGCGCCGAGCCCCACGGCACGACCCCCGTCACCCCGACCGAGAGATCCCCATGCGCCGTTCCCTCGCCCTCCTGGCCGTCCCCGCCCTCCTCCTGTCGCTCGCGGCCTGTGCCGGTGACGCCGGCGGGTCCTCCGATGCGGCGACGCCGAGCAGCTCGTCGCAGGCGACCTCCGACGTCCCGCTGCGCGCCTCGGGCGAGCCCCAGGCCCCGCAGGACGGGTTCCCGACGGTCGAGCTCGACGCCGACGGCCGCCCGACGGTGACCGTCCCCGAGGCGGACGCTCCGACCGAACTCGGTGTCGAGACCTTGATCAAGGGCGACGGAGCCACGGTCCAGGCCGGTGACACCGTCACCGTCCAGTACCAGGGCGTCATCTGGAACACGGGCGAGATCTTCGACGAGAGCTGGTCGCGCGGTGCACCGGCCACCTTCTCGACCGACCAGGTCATCACCGGCTTCGCGGACGGCATGGTCGGGCAGACCGTCGGATCGCAGACCGTCGTCGTCATCCCGCCGGCCGACGGTTACGGCGAGGCCGGCGCCCCGCAGGCCGGCATCTCGGGCACCGACACGCTCGTCTTCGTCATCGACATCCTCGCCGTCTCCTAGTCGACCGTCGCCGCCGACCCCCGACACGACTCCCCGATGATCCGCACCGCGCCTCCTCGTCCGTCCGCCCGTGTCCGCCGAGGACGGTTCGCCGCCGTGGCGGCCGTTCCGCTCGTCCTCCTCGTGCTGAGCGGATGCACGAGTGGTTCCGACCAGCCGTCGCCGACGGCGAGTGGCGCGGCGGGTGACTGCAAGGCTCCGGCGTCCGGGGAGCTCTCTGATGGCGTCGACGTCACGGGCGAGGTCGAGAGCAAGCCCGAGGTCGTCTTCGACACCCCGCTCGAGGTCCCGTCGACCCAACGCACCACCCTGGTCGAGGGCAGCGGCGAGGTCGCCGGGCAGGGCGCGGTGGCCAACGTCCGCATCGCGGTCTACGACGCGACCACCGGGGCCGAGGTCACCTCGGCCGGTTTCGACGAGGGTCAGCAGCCCACGCAGCTCACGGTGAGCACCGACTACTACGTGCCGGGCATCGTGGACGCGATCGCCTGCGTGCCCTCGGGCAGCCGCACGGTGACCGTCGCCTCGGCGGCCGACATGACGACCGCGACCGCGGG
>Ga0265780_10004608_pt1 | contig 17685 bp, 8 predicted proteins | sample P1T30metagenome_FD_192432 | JGI IMG/M metagenome (GOLD analysis project Ga0265780, IMG submission 192432) | Plant litter microbial communities from East Loma Ridge, Irvine, California - P1 T30 | ecosystem: Environmental > Terrestrial > Plant litter > Unclassified | place: USA: California...
TGCAAATACCACATCGGCTCAAACCAGCGCAGGCAGCAGTAGTAAAAAGTACAAACTGGTATGGGCAGATGAGTTTAATTACGAAGGCATGCCCGACTCTTCTAAATGGAAGTTTGAAAAAGGATTTGTGCGTAACAATGAGCTGCAATGGTATCAGCCCGATAATGCCCGTTGCCATAACGGTATATTAGTTATAGAAGCAAGAAAAGAAAGTAAGCCCAATCCCAATTATAAAGCAGAAAGTACAAACTGGAAAACTTCGCGTCGAACTATAGAATACACATCCTCAAGCATAAACACCAGGGGATTGCATAGCTGGAAATTTGGACGCATGATTATGCGCGGACGTATTGATACCGAGGCTGGCTTGTGGCCGGCTTTCTGGACTTTGGGTGTAAACGGGCAGTGGCCGTCTAACGGTGAAATAGATATTATGGAATTTTATCGTGGTAAGTTATTAGCTAACATTGCCTGCGGCACAACAACAGCTTATAAAGCTAAGTGGTACAGCACCAGTAAACTGCTAAGTACGTTTAACGACCCTAATTGGAGTGAAAAGTTTCATACATGGCGTATGGATTGGGATGAAACTGCTATAAGTTTATACGTTGATGATGAATTGCTAAATAGCGTACCCTTGAAAAATCTGGTTAACCAGGATGGTCAACAAGTAAATCCGTTTATGCAGCCGCAATATGTGTTGCTTAACCTGGCATTAGGCGGCGACAATGGCGGCGATGTAACTGCAACTACATTCCCTAAGCGTTTCGAAATTGATTATGTTCGTGTATACCAATAAAGCTGTTCATTAAATTGCGTGTTGTTATCTGTCTGCCGTAGCAATTAGCTGAATAGTTTGCAAAATATTAGGGCCTTACCCAAGCGTATGTCAATGAGATATTGAAGATACCTTCATTTTTGCAAAAAATAGGGTATTAGGGCAGATAAATCTATTTTAAACAGCTTGGTGAAATTTTATTTTGCCAAGCTGTTTTTGTTTTATTGGTTTATGTGTGAATGCCATTATTAGCAAGTATTTGTACTTCGCTAAATTGATGGTAAACACATAAAAGATGTATACTATAAAAAACTGCTACAGCCTATTTTAACGATCACAACAAATGGTTTCTTAAAACTGGCTTAACATTAGGGTATGTAATTTGCACTATTTAAGTTATCTAATCCTAAATCTTTGTTTGATGAGGTACAAGAAAACGCCATAGGTAAGCTGGGCGAATACGGATCTGTGTTAAACGACTATACCAACGATCAGAATAAGGCCCGTATGGCTGCTTACATATTACGTAAATACAAACCCGCTTTGCTGGCTATACACATTGGATTAACCGACCATTTTCAGCATGAGCAGGGCCGCGATGGTGATAAAGTACGATCGGCAGTGGTAGGGGTGGATGTAGCTGTTAAAACCATTATAGATGCTGTTGAGATGGCAGGCCTAAATGAAAATACAGCCTTCATCATTACCGGCGATCATGGTTTTGTAGATATTCACAGTCAGTTTAATCCAAATGTGATGCTGGCTAAGGCAGGCTTTTATGATGATACAAATAAAGCAAGCTGGAAGGCCTACTTTCAGGCCAGTGGAGGCTCAGCATTTTTGCACCTTCGCAACCCTAAAGATAAAGTGGTACTTGAAAAGTAAAAGAAGCCCTTACACAACTGCCCGAAAATATGAAAAAGCTGTTTCATGTGGTTGATAAAACGGAAGTTACCAATGCTCAGGGCGATCCAAATGCGGTGTTAGCGTTGGCAGCAAATTTGGGTATCAGCTTTGGCGCAACAGCCACAGGCGACCTGTTAACTGCAGCAAAAGGTGGAACACATGGCTATATGCCCACAGATTTTAAAGAAATTCAAACTGGTTTTGTGACATTTGGCCGTGGTATAAAATCTGGCGTGGTGTTGCCACTGATAGGACAGGAGGATATAGCACCGCTAATTATAAACTTATTGAACCTAAATTTAAAAACAGATGGAACTTTGTATCCCGGGATTTTAGCTCCAGTTAAAAATAGTAAATAATTGTAAGTAGGCGGTGCAAAACAACCATAAAATACTGTTAATTTAATAAAGTTAAGCTATTTATTGACAGTATTTTATGGTTGTAGATAGTGTGGTATTATTTGTAGTGCTAAACCGTAATCCTTAAGCATGGTATCTTATTTCATACTCAATGCAGCAAAGTGTTTCTATTGCGGTTAATTTACCGTTTTGAAGAATTCTTATTCAAGACCTTAAACTCAGATGAGTTATTATAGATTTTTGACAAATTCGACTTGTTGATATTTAAATATCCTTTTGCTCCATTTGAAACGTATAATGCGTATTTGTTTTTTACACCAACACTGTAATTTTCAATATTTATATTTTGTAATTGAGCGTTATTAAGTGTACCTACCATATTGTCTTTGTTTTTGGCTATAACACTCACCGCGTTTGATAAACTATTACGAATCTTTATATCCTTTATAACAATTCCGTTAATACTGCGCTTGTCGAGGCATATTTCAATTGCTGCCCGCCAATCCCATTCATGGTCAAAGCCGCCACTGGTTTCAATTTTACAGTTTTTGATGGTTGTGATACCTGAAAAGTTGTTATTAATCGACTTATCCGCATTTTCGGTTGGAAACGTAGTGCTCACCAAAATAGCCGATCCCTGAGTTATATCGGCGAATGAGCAACTTTCTATTTGATTACTATTGCCGCCGTAAATAGCTGCTCCATTTGCAAGATATGGTAATTGGGCGGTGCAATTTTTAATCAAATTATGCCCTGGCTCAAATTGTTGCTTAGCAAATACGGCGGGCCATATGGCAAAACAGTCATCTCCTGTTCCCCTTGCTGTGCAATTCTCTATGGTAGACCGGTTCATACCTACACAGAAGTTTATACCATCGGCCATCGTATTTCGCATTCTGCAATCAGTAATTTTTAAATTTTGAGAGTTTTCTATCCACATGCCAACTTTGGTATGTTCAATCCATATCCTGGCAATTGTAGAATTAGTTCCGAATGAGCCTACAATACCATCATTAGCTTCCCGGTCGCTTCTGTAATTTAAATTTCCGGTAATTGCAAAATCTGCAAGGTGTATATTACTGCCCCGGCCTATTAACCTTATGCGTTTATCAGCGTTTTTATAAAGATTTTTATCGCCTACTAATTGGCTGTACCACATCCCTGCGCCAATAATCTTTAAATTTGCAGGCAATGGTATATCGCCTGTAATCTTAAATACGCCAACTGGTATCCAAACGGTTTTCCCGGTTTTAATGGCTTCATCTATGCAATTTTTAAACGCTTGGGTGTAGTCACCGTTAGTATGGCCACCAATGCTCTTGTCGGTAATTGATATATAATTGGCGGGTGCCTGCAAAGGCGGAGTAACATTTTCAAGATCAACCAAATCAATAATACAATAGGCGGCATCATCATTGGCATGGTCTTCACGTTGTATCCTGATCACATCCCCTTTTTTTACAGTTAAGCCTGTTAATCTAATCTCATCATAAAAATGCCTCGGAGAGCCGGCGCCGGTATTGTTACTAAAGGGATATTTGCCGTAGAGCCATGAACAGCCTGAGTTAACCTTTTTCTGTTGATTGAGTATACCGTTAGTATATATACCCAGAGTGGAGGTCTGCCCATTGCCATCCTTGCTATCTGGCAGGCTAAATCTTATTACCATGGTATTGGCTATAGCTGTAGCAGTAAATTCAGCATATTGATTTTTGGCAGTAAGTTTAACACAACGCTGCCCCGAAGATTCGGTTGCAACCTTGTACGGGCTATACTCGGGGCCTATAATAATGCCGTTAGTGTGCATCCGCTCGGCTTCATAGGTAGTCCAGGGAATATTGGCGCCAGGCATTTCTTTTGCAATACCCATATAAACGCATAGAACAAAGAGTGTTAACAAAATTTTAAATCTCATACAGTCAATTTATATAACCATTAACTGGCCATTGTTGATAAAAAGCATAGCAGGCCGGTTACGCCGCTTAACAAATAGAAGAAATAAGCATAAATCTTACCAGTAGCAAGAACAGAATATAAATGGTAATTCACTTATCTTCAGGGTTAAGTATTGATATGTAACATGTTACCTGTTGTTTAATACCGTTAAAATATAAGTTTTTCATACACACTCGCATAAATTTCTATCCTTACCTTCAATGTACCTGTATGCCTTGGTCAAGTAAAATCTCAAAATTGTTGTAAATAAAGGTGATCAATGTATAGTTGAGTTAAATAATTTGCTGAAATTCACACGCCAATTATAAACCAGACTTTTTAATTATTAATAATAACATGAAGCGTATTGCACTTTGCATAGCTTTTATAGTGATTGCTTGTAAGCCCGTTTGGGCAAGCAGCAACGATAGGCTTTTAATGCAATTAAACCGTGTAATTGAAGATAAAGCACAATATGATGCAGGTAAGCTTAAAAGGATTGCTACCTATCAAAAAGAACTTGCTAAAACGCAAAGTTTAAATGCGCGCTATGATATTTGCCTGAACTTGTACAATGAGTTTAAAGCCTTTAATTACAACAAAGCCTTTATATATTCCCGTAAGTTACAGCAATTGGGGCAGCAACTTAAAGAACCTTCAAAAATAGCATACGGTAAAATTAAAATGGGTTTTACCATGCTGTCATCAGGTATGTTTAAAGAAGCCTTTGATGCACTAAAACTGGTTAACGTGCAATTGCTGCCCGATTCTGTTAAGATGGAATATTACCTTTTAACCGCCCGTACTTATTATGATTTAGCCGATTATGATAAGGATGAGTACTTTACTGCCAGCTATAACCAGGTGGCTAGTAGCTATATAGATTCAGCTTCGAAATATTGTAAACCCGATTCTTATTCCTTTTTATATTATCATGGGCTTAAATACTTAAAGGCAGGTAAATTTGAAATGGCGGTTAACAACTTAAGCAGGTTGGTTAATAATCACGAGCTGTCTAATCATGAGTTGGCTGTAACAGCATCTACGCTGAGCGATGTTTATATTCAAACAAACAAGCCCGACTTAGCCATAGGGCTGCTCATAAGAGCGGCAATTGCCGATATAAAAACGTCAACGAAAGAAACAGCGGCTATGGTAACCCTTGCGCAGCTGTTACATAAACAGGGAGAGGTTAAAAAGGCCTACTTTTATATTAAACAGGCCATGGATGATGCCACTTATTATGGCGCGCGTCAACGCAAAATACAGGTAAGCGCAATTTTACCGGTAATCGCAGGTGAGCGCATTAATACCGAAGAAGAGCAAAAGCAGATACTATTTTTATACGCCGCTATGCTAACGGTATTGGCTGTAATAATTGTGGTTTTTGCAGTTATTATTAGTAAACAACTCAAGAAACTTAAGGTGGCTGATAAAATTATTATTAAAGCTAATCAGGACTTACAGCATACCGTTAATGAACTTGACCTCACCAATCATACCTTACAGCAAGCTAACCACAAACTTGATGAAGCCAATCATATTAAAGAAGAATACATAGGTTACTACTTTAACATTATTGCCGATTATATTGATAAACTGGATAAGTTTAAGCGGTCGGTTGAAAATAAGCTGCTTACCAAAAAGTTTGAAGATATACGTATACTGGTAAACAACATTAATCTGCGTAAAGAACGGGAGGAGTTATTTGTAAATTTTGACAAAGCTTTTCTAAAAATATATCCAAATTTTGTAAAAGAATTTAACTCTTACTTTAGCGAAGAGAACCAGGTAAAGCTGGCACCAGGGCAATTACTCAACACCGATCTGCGCATATTTGCGCTTATACGTTTAGGTATTAATGATACCGAAAAAATAGCTCGCATTCTTGAATACTCCCTTAACACCATATATAATTACAAAGCCCGGATCAAAGGTAGATCAACCTTGCCAAACGACGATTTTGAGCATGCTATCATGGCTATAAATGCCATGTAATTAAGTACAATATAGCTTGTAGCGCCTATATTGTATTTATATTCGTTATTCTAACTATGAATATTAATGAATTGATATTCAGTTGTTTAATATTTTAAATCCCCTTAAAACGTTTATATTTTCATTTTGAGATTTGCTTCCCCCAAGTTAATGCTGTCTCTTTGACTATCGGTTGCCGCAAGTTGTAAAAACTGCCGCTAACCATAACCAATTTATATAAACCCATAAGTTAACCGTATTTATTATGAGTAACGTTCAAGGATATTATTACGCCTTGCGAAGCCTTGTGCTCCTGTTTAGGACTGCAAAGTGTTACCAAGCTATGGAATCTAACTGTAATCGTTATTTGCTCACAGGATGATTAAGGACATTAAAGTATATACCAGGCCAAGAACCGGCATATACACTTTCCACAAACCAATTCACTATAACCTATAATCAAAAATTATGTATAGAAAACTGTTACTAAAAAACGTAATGCTTGGCTTTTTCCTGCTGCTTTCGCACCTGGTGCTGGCGCAGAGCATTACCGTAACCGGTAAGGTTACCGACGAAAAAGGAAACCCTCTTCCGGGGGTTACCATAGCCCTGAAAGGTACTGCTAAGGGCACTAACTCCGATGCTAACGGTGGTTATTCTATAAGTGCAAGCAGCAATGATGTTTTGGTATTTACTACCATAGGTTTTAACAGGATTGAAGAACCGGTTGGAAGCCGCATTAGTATTAATGTGCAGCTTAAAGAAGATCAGCGCCAGTTAAACGATGTAGTTGTGGTAGGCTACGGCACCCAGCGCCGCCGCGATTTAACCGGATCTGTAGGTTCGGTTAAAGGAGATGTGTTCAAAAATCAGCCTATTACCAACCCAACCGAAGCTCTGCAAGGCCGTGTGGCCGGGGTAGATATTATTAAAAGTTCAGGTGCGCCAGATGCCACACCAACAATCATCATCCGGGGCCTGGCTTCATTAAATCAGCCTAATCCGTTGTATATTGTGGATGGCGTACGTGTACCCGATGGTAACAACATCAATCCGCAAGATATAGCTACTATAGATGTATTGAAGGATGCCAGCTCTGCTGCTATTTACGGCGCCGCTGCCGCCGGTGGCGTTATAGTTATTACCACCAAAAAAGGAACAGGGGTTGGTACTGTGCCAGCTATCAACTTTAACGCCCGCTATGGTATAACTACACCTAAACTGGTAAAGCTGCTTAACAAGAACGACTTTATCCGTTTAGAAAACATTATTAACCCATCGTATTTTCAAAATACCGATGGTACGCCTAAAGCCGGTATAGATACTCTGGCCGACACCGATTGGACAAAAGCACTTTACCGCAATGCTTATGAGCAAAACTATAACCTGTCTGTAGCTGGCTCGTCGCCAGTGGTTAACTATTTGTTTTCCGGCTTTTATAATTCGCAAAAAGGTATTTATATAAAAAGCTACTCTAACATTGGTGGTGCCCGTATCAACACCGATTATAAGCTAAGTAAATGGCTTAAAATAGGAGAGCAGTTAGCCATTTCACAACGCAGAACTTCACCGCCGGTAGGCAGCGAGGCCCAGCTGCATAATGCGCCTTTCCGCACATTGCCGGTTATACCTGTAATGGACCGCTTTGGTAAGTATGGTGTGGTACCTAATGGTTATGGGCAGTTGTCGCAGTTTGCCGGTTCAAACCCGGTAGGTTCGGCTAATTACGCCAATGCACAAAACGCCAGAAACAACCTGCAATCTAACGTATATGCCGATATAACCCTACCTTACGGGTTCAATTTCAGAGCAAATTTTAGCTATAACTACTATCTCGAAAACCAAGATTATTTCCAGGATGCATTCACCATCGGTAAAATATCGGTAGGCAGCAACTCGCTTAATAAATATTTTATAGAGAGTACCCAGTTTTTGAGTAACTATGTTTTGAGCTGGAATCACAGCTACGGCAAGCACAACATTAACGCCATTGCAGGTTACGAGCAAATACAAAACAAATACAATAACCTTAATGCTTCCGAAACAGCTATTGGCCTGCCAGGTTATTCATTCATTCAAACCTCAAACTCTAATTTAGCTATCAGCGGTAAAAATGATGCTAACGGACTAATTAAATCAAAATTTGCGCGGGTAAATTATAACTTCAACAGTCGTTACTACTTGTCAGGCTCTATACGTCAGGATGCTAATTTCGTAGTGTTTGGCCCTAATAAGCAAAAAGGCGTTTTCCCGGCGGCTTCGGCAGGTTGGAACATTAGCGAGGAGCCTTTCTTCAAAAAACTACTGCCGGTGTTTACCACCTTCAAACTGCGTGGTAGTTATGGCGAGTTAGGTAACAGCAACATTGGCCCATACCTGTTTAATTCTTCATACCAACAATTCCAGGCAACTAACGGCATTGCTTCGGGCGGACAAAACTTCTCGCCAAATGGTCCGTTCACCATTGCCAACTCTATAAATGCCATACCTAATCCTAACCTGCACTGGGAAACCATCAGGGAAACCAATTTGGGTATAGATGGCGAGGCATTAAATGGTCGCCTCTACTTTACTGCCGAAGTATATAATAAAAATACTGTAGACATGCTCTACAATATTAAACTGCCTTTGAGTACTGGTTTTACAGCTCCCTATATTACCAATATTGGTAAGGTAAACAGTAAGGGTATAGATCTTATGGTAGGTTTCCGTGGCAACAGTAGCAGCGCATTTGGCTACGATATTAGCGCTACAGCCGGCTTTAACCGCAATAAGGTAACCAGTTTAGCGGGTTTAGCAACAGATGCTATATATGATGGCTACAACTATTATAGCATTGGCGATCCGGGCTTTAACATGATGCCAAACCAAACCCTTACCATTACACAGGCGGGTTCGCCTTTCGGATCTTTTTATGGCTATAAGGTATTAGGTATTTTCCAAACCGATGCTGAAGCCGCGGTGCAAAAAGCTGGTTCGGGAGTGGCTCGTGCAGGTGATTTGCATTTTGAAGATTTGAATAAAGACGGCGTAATTAATGATGCCGACCGCCAAATTATTGGTAACCCTAATCCAAAACTGGTTTACGGTATAAATGCCCGCTTTAATTTTAAAGGCTTCGATGCAGCTTTGCTGTTTAATGGTGTTGCCGGTGTCGATATTTTTAATGGTGTAAAAGCTTACGAGCAATATCCGTTTTCTGATGGTAATACTACCAGCCAGGTATTTGGTAATTCTTTATTAGGTAACAACGGGGTAACCGATCAGCCGCGCTTAGGAATTAAAAATGCCGATGGCTCTTTTACCTTAGACCCGAACAAGAACTTCACCTCTGTAAACAGCTACTTTGTAGAAAGTGGCAGTTATTTAAAATTGAAGAATTTGCAAATAGGTTATACTTTCTCGAGTAAACTACTGCAAACCGTTAAAATTAAAAATGCAAGGGTATTTATTATGGGCAATAACTTGTTTACCATTACCAAGTACTCTGGTTTAGACCCTGAGTTGGGCAGTGCTGCATCGGCACAAGGCTACTCTGGCGTAACCACACGTGGTGTTGATGCCGTATCGCAATATCCGCAAACACGAATTTACTCGGCCGGTGTAGATATCAACTTTTAATCATCGTTTATAAAAGCTAATCAAATGTCTAAAAAACTATATATAACCTCACTGCTGGCTTTAGCAATGCTTGCCGGCTGTAAAAAAGATCTGGATACCACCAGCGATCCTTCATTATACTCCACCAGTAATTATCCTACAACCATTAATGATTTGCAAAGTACTTTAGCCCCATGCTATTCTAACCTGCGCGATCAAAACTTACTGGGGTTCAATTTAATGCCTAAGGCGCTGTCAAATGCTACCCATACAGCCAACTCAGCTTATAACGGCGATGTATCATGGAATGAAATGGCCAACACCAATTTAAGTGTAACCAATTCCTATTCAAGCGGTGCGTATACTTCTTATTTTGTTGGCGTAAAAAATTGTAATGTAGTTTTAGCTGCTGCCGATTTGTATATGGAAAAATTTGGTAAGGCACAAGAAAAGGCCACTGTTGACCTGATACGAGGCCAGGCGTATTTTTTGCGGGCTTATTATTACTTTCAATTGGAGTGCCTTTTTGGAGAGAGCTATATAACCACCGCAGGTGGGGGTGATAAAATGGGAATGGCCATTTACAATGGTGTACCTGCCGATTTAGCCAGTACACAGGTTGCCCGTTCAACAGTACGCCAAACCTGGGATTTTATAGAAAACGACCTAAAGCAGGCCGCTACCTTACTCAAAGGTAAAATATGGAGTGGTGACGAGCGGGGCAGAGTATCTGAATGGGCTGCCAAAGGGTTACTGGGCAAAGCCTACGTATTTACGCAAGATTGGGCTAACGCCCGCACCACCTTGCTGGATGTAATTCAGAACAGTGGTAAAACCCTGATGCCTTTTACCAAATATGCCGATGCTTTTGATGGTAACAGCGCTAACGAGTTTAACGAAGAATCGTTGTTTGAACTAAATGTTGACCCCGATGCCCGCGGTAACGATTATGGAATTTATGGCGGTAAGGCCTACAACTCAACTACCATTAACGGCCTTGTTTGGTCGGCATGGGCTTTAGGTGCCGATGGTACCGAAGGCGGTGCCCAGCCGTTGGGTTATGGTAACGAGGTGGTGCACGATAAAAATGTAACCCGCTTTGGTTATAAAATAGGGTATTATAATTTGGTAAACAATCCGGCTTACACAGGTTCAAATCCAACGCAAAATAATCCTCGCCAAATTATGGACCCGGCGTACCGTGCCCAGGCTTTATTGGTGCGTACCAATAAAACGGCCGATCCGCGCTTGTTTGTAAATACCGTGCAGCCTTGGATTGACCAGGTTAAACCTGATGGTGTAACCGTTTATCCGGCTTCAAAACCAAACTTTTATGCCGGTCAAGTCAATACTTTTGGCTTTAGTTTTCGCAAGTATTCTCCGGTTAATTACAATGTGAACGATCCATCAACATTAAAAGCCGGTGCTAACGGCCCGGCCGACGCCTGGAACCAGTACCTGTTACGCATGGCCGATGTTTATTTGTTATATGCTGAAGCTTGTAAAGGAGCAGGTGATAACGGCACCGCATTAGACTACATCAACAGGGTTAAACGTCGTGCCTACGACCTGCCTCTTACGGCCGCGTCGGCGGTTGATTATCCCTCATTAAGTAGCGCAACGTCTGCTACCGGCGATCCGGTGCTAGGCAATAACCCGCTTTACTATGAGCGTTGGGCCGAGTTGTTTAACGAAGGTGGCTGGTGGTATGATGTATGCCGCTGGAGAATCGGTGCATCAGAAGCTGCTTACTTTGGTACAGCTTTAAATTTAACCGGTACCATACAATGGAACGACAGTAAATCGTACACCTGGCCTATACCGCTTGCCGAAATTAACAGCAATAGCAAGATCAAGCAAAATCCGGGATATTAATCAATTTTGTGCAGGGTGTTATTTACCCTGCACTTTTGCCTGTTTCCATTAATCATATCCATCACATATCACAGCTTGTTTATTATAGCCGATTAACCGCGTTTCGGCCATTTGCCTTGCTGGCAGGGTGCTTAAGCGGGTTAGGTTTTATAACTATTTACTACTAATGAAAAAAATATTTGTCTGTTTGTTGTGTATGGTCGCAGCAGGCCACACATATGCCCAGCCCAATAAAAGCATAAGTGCTAGTCTTGGTAAAATTAGATTTGATTTTATGCTTGATGAAGTTGGAAAACCAGCATACAGCGTATCATACGGTACCAAATTGGCTATTAAAAAATCTTACTTAGGTTTTGCACTGGCCGATGATAGTGCCTTTTATAAAGGCTTTAAACTCTTGAGCACCGATCGTAAGCAGGCAGACGAAAACTGGACACCGGTTTGGGGCGAGGTAAGTAGCATTCGTAATCATTACGAGCAGGTAACCGTTCACTTACAGCAATTGATGGGGCAGCAACGCTTGCTAAATATTGTTTTTAGGGTGTTTGAAGATGGGGTAGGCTTTAGATATGAATTTCCTGAGCAGGAAAATTTAAATTATTTTATTGTTACTAAAGAGTATACCGAGTTTGCCCTGCCTACCGATGCCAAAGCATTTTGGATTCCGGGCGATTATGATTCTAACGAATATGCCTATTCCACCACTAAAGTTAGCCAGATAGATAACCAGAAGATAGTTAATTCATCGGGCGATATTGCCGTACGTGTAGTGCCCGACAGGTACTCAGTACAAACGCCGCTTATGCTAAAAAGTGATAACGGCTTATACATAAATATCCATGAAGCAGCCCTGCTCAATTATTCGAGCATGCAATTGCATGTTGATAGGAGTAAATTTAAGTTAACGAGCAGCTTGGTGCCCGATGCCGTAGGAAATATGGCTTACTTGCATGCACCGTGCCATACCCCATGGCGTACTATAATTGTAAGTGATAAAGCGACTGATATCTTATCGTCGAAAATGATACTGAACCTTAACGATCCTTCGAAAGTTGAAAACACCTCGTGGGTTAAACCCATGAAGTTTGTAGGCGTATGGTGGGAAATGCAAATTGGTAAGAGTACTTGGAGCTATGCCAAAAGCATGAACAATGTTGATGCCCAAGGTAATCTTATACCCAGCGGTCAGCACGGCGCTAACACAGCAAATGTGAAGCGGTATATTGACTTTGCTACCAAAAATAACATACAAGGCGTATTGGTTGAAGGATGGAACACTGGCTGGGAAGACTGGTTTGGCAACTGGAAAGAAAACGTTTTTGACTTTGTGACGCCTTATCCGGATTTTGATGTGCCCGAATTAACACGTTATGCTAAATCAAAAGGCGTAAGCATGATTATGCATAACGAAACCTCGGGTTCGGCAACTAACTACGAACGGCAGTTAGATACTGCTTACCGCTTTATGAACAAGTATGGCTACCCGGCAGTTAAAACCGGTTATGTAGGCAAAATTATTCCGCGGGGCGAGCATCATGATGGGCAGTGGATGGTGAATCATTACGTACGTGTAGCGCAAAAAGCAGCCGATCATCAGGTGATGTTAGATGCCCATGAGCCGGTAAGGCCAACCGGCTTACAACGCACATACCCTAATTGGATGGCCAGTGAAGCCGGCCGTGGTAATGAGTACAATGCCTTTAGCGAGGGTAACTTACCCGAACATGAAACCATTTTACCCTTTACCCGCTTAATGGGCGGGCCAATGGATTATACGCCGGGCATTTTTAAGCTAAAAGGGTATAGTACAGTGCCTAGCCGCCAGGTGCATACTACCTTGGCCAAGCAACTGGCTTTATACGTAACTATGTACAGCCCGCTGCAAATGGTGGCCGACTTGCCTGAAAACTACGACGCGCATCCTGATGCCTTTCAGTTTATTAAAGATGTAGCTGTAGACTGGGATGATACGCGCATTTTAGAAGCAGAACCAGGCGATTATGTAACCATAGCTCGAAAGGCAAAAGGTAAAAACAATTGGTATGTGGGCGGCATAACCGATGAACAACCGCGTACAGCAACCATTAACTTTAATTTTCTTCCCAAAAACCAAACTTTTAATCTAACAATCTATGAAGATGGCAAAGATTCCAGCTTTAATATAAATCCTGAAAGTTACAATATACGGAAAATGAAAATTACCTCAAAAACTATTATAAAAGAAAAAATCGCTCCTGGAGGAGGCTTTGCTTTAAGCATCGAATTAAATTAATAATTCTTTATATAGCATAAGCTTACAGGAAGCCAGGATTTAAATATGTGATATTTGAATAAAATTGAAGCCAAAATAGTTGTTCGATAGCGATTTTTTTAATGTACTTATCATGTCCATAATCATATATGGTATTCAGAAACTTCTATTAATGATTAGATTGAGATATAAACAGCTGTAGTTAGGCAATATTTTTTTCTGATAGCTCAAAAAGTAGGCAAACCAGATATTAACCTTGGTTTGCCTACTAAAGTGACCCAGACTGTTCAATTCTCGAACTATTCATGGGAGATTTAAAGCGAGTGACTTTCTAATATGTAGTGGTTCGAGTCCTATTCGGGTTACCCAACAGGACTCGAATATAACTTTAAATAAGCACACTAAGGGCCGTTCTAATTCATCAATTATAAACCACATTGCCGTATAATTGCTTAATCAACTATTTTTAGACTGTTGGTATAAATATAATAGGAGCAATCACACTCATGAGCTTTTTTTCTGTAATTTGTACTTAGCAGGGGAAATTCCCATCAATTTTCTAAAGAGTCGCGAATAATAGTATTGATCTACAAACCCTATCTCATTACAAATCTCTTTGATTTTCCGATCACTAAAATACAAGTACTGACAGGATAGTTGTATCTTCAGTTGGTTAAAGTACTGAATAGGGGTATAACCGGTTTTAGTTTTAAACAATCTTGTATAATGTGAAACCGAGAGATTTTGCTGCCTTGCAAGGCTTTCAACTGTAAACAATTGCCTGATATTTTCTTTCATAAAGCGAATACTATGGGTTATGGCATCATCTTCAAGCACTGCAGGGTTTATTTGTTCATAATATATAAATGATGCGATGAACTCGAGTAATTTAATGTTGATTATCTCCATCACTAACGGATGATAACTCTGTTCTAGAAGATGATAAATTTCATTGAAGGTTTCTATTCGGCTTGTAGTGTAAGGAATTGAAAGGTTATCGGTACGTTTACGTTCAAGACATCGTGCATAAATTAAATCAGCCTTTTTGCCTTTAAAATGCACCCAGTATATGGTCCATGGGTCTTCAATAGAGCTTTGGTAGTGGTGGGGCGAATTCCTGGGAATGATAAAAAATGTATTAGGGTGTATTTGAGTTTCTCTGCCCTCCAGCTTAATCACTCCTTTTCCTTCGGTGCAGTACAGGAGAATGTATTGGTTGGTGCCAAACTTTCGTTCTCTGTCATGGAAACTTGCATGGGGGTAGTACCCTATTGCCGTGACATTGAAATCATTAATGAGTTCATTTTTTCCAACCAGTCTTTTAACATCAGGAGGAACAACAATCATCCGTTGTCCGATAAATCCTTCTTTTATTTTTTTGGAGATACTACTCGTCATGAATTAGATAGTAAACTAACTTTCAATTTGCTTCGGGTAAGTTATATAATCCATCTCTTAATATCTGAAATTTAATCCCCAAATTATAAATAAAATGCTGCTATTATATCTGAGGAATAGTGGTTCAGCTTAAAACACCGTTTGCAAAGCCTTACTACAAATTTTACATTTCTCACTACAATTTATTTATCTGGTCAAATTAAACAAAGCCAAACATAAGAATGCATTTTGCAGTGTAAATGAAATAGCATATATGGAAGCGAATCAAAAAGTAATATAATCCATTATTAAGGAGCTCTTATCCATTTTTTTTAGTACTCGGGAGAGATACATTTATCCCACCAATTAAACCATTAATGTTAAAAATTAAGCTGTTGCACCAATCAATAGTGATTTGCTATGCCTAAATGCATCAGCTTTTAACCGATTAAGTATTTAAATAGCTAATTATGAGAAAAATTACTTACCAGCCCAAAATCGGGAGTTTAATACTAGCATGTTTGCTGGTATGGTTAACCTCTTTTCAACTTTCTGCTCAAAATATATTAGTTAGTGGAAGAGTCACTTCCAAAGATGATCCGGGTGGGATTCCAGGAATTTCAATTACTGTTAAAGGAACGTCTCGCGGAACCACAACAGATGGTGAAGGAAAATATAGAATAAACGCCTCCAATGGAAGTATTTTAGTTGTTAGTGGGATAGGCTACAATTCAAAGGAGATACAAGTTGCTAGCCCTACGCTGGACGTTAGTCTTGAAACCAATCAAAAAAGTTTAGAGGATGTAGTAGTTGTTGGTTATGGTACTCAGAAAAAAGGTAACGTAACCGGCGCCATAGCCAAAATAACCGACAAACAAATTGACGAAAGGCCTATTACCCGCGTTGAACAGGCTCTGCAAGGACAACTGGCAGGTGTACAGGTAAGAAATAATTCAGGTTCACCTGGCTCAGATATTACCGTAAACGTGCGTGGTGCAGCATCTATATCAGGAAGTTCAGCACCGTTATATGTGGTTGATGGGGTACCTTTAGATAATCTATCCGGTATAAATCCAGCCGATATTGCTTCTATAGACGTGCTAAAAGATGCATCATCAGCGGCCATTTATGGGTCTCGCGGCTCAAACGGTGTAGTATTGGTTACCACTAAGAGAGGCAAAACCGGAAAGCCGCTCCTCTCTGTTTCAGCATACACTGCTCTTGCTACTGCTGAAAGGAAAGTACAGGTGTTAGATTCTGATGAATGGATTGAATTTAATAAAAAATGGCTTGATCGGCAATGGGTGTTAAAAACCGGGCAGAGTGCTAACGTAAGCCAGGCAGAACGGATTGCTTATGCAAACCGTACCGATGGGAAAACGTATGCTACAAGAAATGACCTTTTAGGCATTCGCGCTACCTACGGTATTTATGACCCCTATTGGAGCAATGGTGCTTTAGAGAAGATTGACTGGCAGGATGAAGTTCTACGCTCAGCTCCAGTACACGATTTGCAGATAAGTGCATCTGGTGCCAATGATATTGTGAACTATGCTATTTCAGGCGGTGCTTACCGGCAAGACGGCATTGTTGTGGGATCTTCTTACAGCCGTTATTCTTTTAGGTCAAATTTAGAAGCAAAATTAAGTGATCGGGTAAAAATAGGGCTCATGCTGGCACCTTCTGTCGGTACCATTAAAGGTACTAATGTGGATGGAAAGGATAATGCAGTAGCCCGGGCCCTTAGTTATCCTGGCTGGGTGCTTGCAGGATCCGGCAATATGGCGGGAGCTTCGCCTTATAAATATTACGACGGCTGGGGCCCCGGCCCAAATGTAGTTAGCCCTTATGTACAAGCAGTTTACAACGACCGGATAAATAGCGATGTTCGTTTAAACAGTGCATTTAATACTACCGTTAATATTATCAAAGGGTTGGATATTAACGGTTTAATTGGTTGGAATTACCGTGGTAATTCACAAAGAACCTACAGCCCAACCTGGATTCAGCCCACCTGGGATTCTGCTACCCCCGGGCAGCTATCTACTTCTACAAAAAATACGTTAAATTCAAACAGCTTGTTGTATCAGGCTACAGCTACTTACATTAAGGATATTGGCCAGCATTCATTCAACTTTTTGCTGGGTGCATCGCAAGAAACCTATAAGGAAGAAACCACCAATCAATCTGTAACCGGCTTTCCAAATGATAAAACGTACATATTTGATATCACCCGGGGCACAACGGTAAACGCCAATACCATATACGGCGCAAGCAATGCCATCATTTCTTATTTTGGAAGGGTTCAATATAGCTTCAAAAACCGCTATTTATTTGCCGGCTCCTTACGAACAGATGGTTCATCAAAATTTGGCACCAACAACAGGTGGGGAGTGTTTCCTTCCCTTTCTGCAGGCTGGATCATCAGCGAGGAGTCGTTCCTGAAAAATGTGAATTGGATGGGAACTACTAAATTAAGGTTCAGCTGGGGTCAGGCAGGAAATGACCGGATAGGTAATTCAGCGTTCCTATCCAACATGGCGGCGCTAAATTATCCGTTAGGCGACGCACAAGCGGTGGCCAGTGGCTTTGTAGTGGGCAATATTTCTAACTCCAAATTACGCTGG
>Ga0265780_10004609_pt1 | contig 17678 bp, 24 predicted proteins | sample P1T30metagenome_FD_192432 | JGI IMG/M metagenome (GOLD analysis project Ga0265780, IMG submission 192432) | Plant litter microbial communities from East Loma Ridge, Irvine, California - P1 T30 | ecosystem: Environmental > Terrestrial > Plant litter > Unclassified | place: USA: California...
GGCGCTTCCGATAATGGCTCACCTACCTCGAGGCACCGACATCGACACCCCTCTGACGGAGCCTCTTCTGGTATCACAGTACGGGACACTCGACGAGCCGTGTCTGATGCGATTCAGGCTTCCAGCGAATCTGTCTCTATCCACCCTCAGCGAGCTGCTACCACCATTTCGTTTGCTCCCTCTGCTGGCCACGATGATGAACGCGTACCCCTGATTCGTAAAGCCGCATTCCGACGACCTAGGAACCAGAAAGCCAGGATTCTTGGTCGGATCATTTACTGGCCATTGTTCGTCTTGGTCGTCGCGCCCATCATGCTCTTTGTTTGTGTCTTGTGCTGGGGACTGGTATTCACCATTCCCATGGCCAAACTGACTTGGGCTCTCATCAAGTTACTTGCTACTCGTCCGCTCGAAATCAATTTCCGGGCCGCACCTCGTATCGCGGTTCAGCATACTCCCTCTGGATCACCTGGCAGTATGGATGGGTCGGGCGATACTACCGCTGTTGAAGATTCGTCGCCTTCTGGCTATATCATGAAACGAGCTCGACTCAAGGCTGGACAGGTCGCTCCTACCGCTGGACCCAAATCGACCGTCTTGCTATGTGTCTATCGAGCGATGGGTGTACAGTATTACAAGTACACTATCATGGGGGTCAACATTATCTTCATTGACCTCCTTCCACTCATCTTCTTCACAATCGCCGACGACTTCATCTTTCTCCCCGCCGTCGAGAGAGGTATTGCGCGAGGCCATTATCCGTCGCCGTTCGTTGCTTTCCTCACGTCTCAATCGCTCATCTTCGTCCTGTCTCTCGCCTCCGTCATTCCACTCAGTTACTTTATCGGAATGGCAGTAGCCTCGATCTCGGCTCAGTCAAGTATCGGAATGGGAGCAGTCATCAATGCCACATTTGGTTCTATTATCGAAATCATCCTGTACTCGATCGCACTCGTGCAGGGTAAAGGTCGATTGGTCGAGGGCAGCATCGTCGGAAGTATCCTCGCTGGTGTACTACTCATGCCGGGATTGAGTATGCTGTCTGGCGCTCTCAAGCGGAAAGAGCAGAAATTCAATGCCAAATCCGCTGGAGTCACGAGTACGATGCTCATCATGGCTACGATCGGCACATTGACTCCGACAATGTTTTATCAGATCTATGGATCGGTAAGCTAACATTCCTAATGTGGAGCTGATGGTAGTTTGATCTGAAATGTGAAGGATGTCCTCCTTTGGAAGATGCCGCATGGCAATGCAATCGATGCTACTACGAGCATCCAGATCCAGCTACCGATCCCTTCTATCAGGACAATGTCAAGGTTCTCATGTACGCTTGTGCGGCCGTATTGCTTCTCGTAAGTCCATCGTCTCGATCCGGCTGATGATAGTCATACCTCATCGGATTGTGGTTCTCGCTGCGTACCCACGCTGCACAGATCTGGCAGAACCCTCAACAACTCATGAAAGCCGAAGAGCTCGGTCAAACATCGATGCATCCTGCCCACCGATCCACCCTTACCCAGCGCATCACTCCTCAGAATGTTATGCAGCACGTTCTACCGCTTCATAAGAGTCTCAAGGAGTCTTCACCAGCTTCTCGCCATACTTCGAGACCTGCTTCTCTCAGAGCTGGCACCACAAGATTCGAACATGATACGCCCCGAGACCGACTACATCCACATCGAGCCGAGGAAGGGAGTACAATCCGAGGTACCAGTTCCAGCCGAATGCCCACGTCCGGCTACACTCCCTTCTTGGAGAGCGTCGATCGAAATATGAAGGATTCATCCATGGGCAATATGAAATTACCCTCGCACCTTACCACTGAAGATTTCACCAGGGCAGTGGCCGCTGCGACAGTCAGTGCCCTACGACATCAGAGCTCGGTTATCTCTCAGAACGCTTCCGGGCATAAACCACGAGCTGCGAATATCAGTGCTGCGACCGAGGAGGAGGAGCACGAGGGTGGTGGACACGAATCTCCCAACTGGACTAGGGGGGTCAGTACGGGTGTATTGCTCGGCTGTACTGTACTGTTTGCCATGATTGCCGGTATATTCTTTCCCCAGGATTATCATTCAGCCGAAAAAGAAGTAGCTGACGAACAGAAATTCTGGTCGATGTCGTCGATGTTGTCTTGGAAGGGGTTGCTATCGATGAGAAATTCCTTGGATTGACCCTTTTCACCCTCATTCCGAACACGACCGAGTTCATGAATGCCATGTCGTTTGCCATGAACGGGAACATTGCGCTCAGGTAAGTATCCAACCCTTGGTCGAAGGTGGGGTTTGGCTGATTGGTAGTATGGAGATCGGATCGGCGTACGCACTGCAGGTCTGCCTACTGCAAATTCCATTCATGGTTGGCTTTAGCGCTTTCTGGGATCCGAAGCGGATGGGCGAGGATGTGGATACTTTCAAGTAAGTCCATTCTACATGTCAAGGCGTCAGCTGATGATAGTTTGATCTTCCCCCAATGGGATGTCATTGCAATCATCCTCTCCATATTCCTCTTGACCTATACCTACATCGAAGCTCGAAGCAATTACCACCGAGGAAGTACCCTCGTCTTGTCGTATGTCTTCAACTCATCCCTGACATAAAGCTGATGTGTAGATATCTGGTCCTAGTTATGGGATTCTACTTTGCCCCAAATAGGGGTCAGGGCGATGTTGAAGTTCCCGAGGGACTCGTTCCGACGCTTGGACATACTCTCACCAAACTCTGGGCTTGATTCCTACCTTTTCTCCTCTCATGTCTGTTTGTGATTAATTGTGTATTTTCTCCCTGTTACGCCTGTTCATATTATCTTTGTTGAGTGATGACATTCATGCCTTTCTATGTGTCTACTGGAGACCGACTAAGCTATCGACCGGGTTCTAGTGGCAGAACTTCACTACACGAAGCTCTCACATCCTGTGCGCCTTCTTGCCTGCTTGCTAGCGAAAGCGGGATTGCCTATGTGTAGTCGCATTGCGTTTTGGTGGTCCCTTGGCGATTGACGAGCGAGGGCTGGACAAGTTATCGTGTAGTGTCGGTGAGGAAGCTTCCTAATTCGCTATTCCATTTCTCCCCCCTTCTGACTCTGATAGGTCCCTTCAGCCCTTCCCTCTCCTCTAGCTTTCTGACCTCCCCACCCTGCGTAACCTCTACCCTGCCTTTCTTCACCTCGGCCCAAACTATATCCCTCACAGGGTCCATCATCGCTCTCCAATCGGGATACCTTGCCGGATAATCCTTGTTGAGACCTCTAGCGATTTGAGATGGGCATATTGTCGATGATGAAGATGTCAATCTTGATAGGAGCTCGTACATCTTCTGTTTGACTTTGATATTTACTTTGTGGTTGTCCGGAATGCTAGTCGAATTTAGATTTTTGGCGTTAGTAATGCTTGAGGTCGATGATTTAGGTTTTGATGCATTCTTTGTTTGGACTACCTTTATTTGGTGCTTGTTGGCTGATCTGGTAGTGACCATTGTGAATGTTGACAGACCTAATGATGAAAGACGCCAACTTCGGCCTGTGGGGCTGAATTCTGTTACCTGACCCCCCCTCTTTAAACCATCACATGCTCCGACAACTCTTCATGGTCGTAAGTCACCTATACCTGACCCAATTACACCCAGTACATCCAATACCTGCTATTAAACCCTCGGCCCTTATCAATCCTCACCTTCGCCAATGCTCAGCCCACCACTGCGATGACACAGAGCCAGATAGCAATCACACCGGAGGGTATGTCACCTTTTATTAGCCACTCGTAAAGTCTAATTACTAATGGCTACAGCTCTTCGCCCCTCGCGGATCCGGTCTGAATCGGCAACATCTCCACCCGACCCACCACCAGAATTTAATCCACCGGCAGACATACCTCTCGTTCCTTCGCCAAGTGTCTCTTCCGGTTCTATTGAGAGCGTATCGTCCAAATCCTCGAGCGGCCACAGCGGCTCTACGCCGGATATTCATACCGCACACTCTTCAGCAACGCTTTTCCCTCGCCGTCCCGATCTAAGAGCTGTTCAGAGAGGCTCGGACGATGCAATACTCGTCTCGCCAGAGTCGTCAAGCCAAAGTTCTACAAATGACAGTCCCATAGGATCTGATGGAGGTGATCACTTAGTGGAGATGCGAGAACGGTTGTTGTCGGAATCGTCAGATGGTAGTCGTCGCTCCTCGGAAACGATCACCTCCGTCAGCTTCGCATCCGACGCTGGAACCGATCATCATGGACCAGGATCGTCACCAGAATTCAGTGCCGAGGAGAAGCGTCCAGGACCAGAACCACTTGCAGGATCCAGTCGATCGCGTCGCTCCTCCACGCCCACCGATAAATCTCCAGAACACATGTGGGACAGTGTCTGGCCTGCCAATGGCTTCCCGCTCCGACCACTGGCTGCTGACAGTCTACCCGCTTACAACTCCGCTCCTGTCTCGCCATTTATCACACCCACTTTTTCAGCGCCAGCGACATTGCCACGCAGACCTACGTCGCCGAGAATGGATCCAACCTCTCCTGCAAACAGGTCCTCATCTCCAGTCAGGATATCTCCGCGTAGCACGACCACCGAGTTCGGCCAGCTTGGCAGCCAACAGCAACAACAGAAGATCTCACCTACGAAGCATTCTCGCAACCATTCTTCGGGGTCAACCATCGTACGCCCATCGGAGCGTTCGGAAGTTCCAAAGAGCCCACGACCCAGTATAGACAGAGCACATGGTCGTTCTCGAATGAGCGAGACCTTCTCTCGCATCTCGAGCCCCCCCATGGCACCCATCCGGAGCATCTCCTCAGGACGGCCCCGCCGCACGAGCTTCAACGATGTTCAAGGTTTGCGGTTCGAGGCGAAATCTAGTCTCGAGGATGACCTCCCTCCTATTCCTCCGCTGTCTGCGCCGTTTGCTCTTCCTCCGGCAGTCGCCAAACCTGTGCTAGGTTTGGCGGGCGACGATGGCATAGTGAAACCTGCCGTTTTTCCTCCCACAAGTGCGCCCACGCCTCCGCCGGCGCCGTTGGGACGCCCTGCCGTTCTGCGTCGCGCCATGTCCGACTACTCTACACCACATGCTGCTCCGCCATTGCAGCTACACCGTACCCATAGTGTCACGACAGAACTCGGCAAAGCTACCGAGTCGTCTACCGAACAGAGCTTGCCCTCGACGAGTGACTCGGAGGACGTACCACTTGTCGAGGAAGAACAGCATCAAGACTCGGCGGTAGATTTGGCGGCCCTCCCGTCAGGCGAGGCTGGGACCGTCAATATCGTGGACGAAGGAGATGTCCTGCCTACTGGAGACCTACAAATGGATATAACATTTGACGACGAAGGGCTTAATGCCCTGGAACGGATATTCCTACTCAGTCAGAGCGATTTCGGATTCCATCGAGCATATGTCGCCCGAGTCGTTGGAGACTTACTTGAGGATGTCGATCCTTGCGAATCGGTCGAATACGTCTTGCCGCTTCTGAGTGGGTATTCGATGGACGAGGATGATCTGGTCAAAGAAGCTTTTTCCGCACAGCTCCACAAGATCTTGTGGTACTTCTTCTCGACATGCCGACTCATTAGCGAGCCAGGAGAGACAGTAATAGTCACTTCAGAGGGCATGTCTTCGGTATCCAGCTTAGACCACGAGGAACCAGCTATTCCCCTCACCATCGACGCTGCGCATCGATCGCTCATTCCCAACGGTGAAGCCATTGTTGGACCGTCCAGTGGCAGCGGAGGACCCTCGAGTAGCGGACTTTCTAGCGCTGGATCAAGCTTGACGAACCCATCCTCTTCCATGTTTGATAGCAGCGACGTTGACACGCCAAACTCACTCACTTCGGTCAGCTCTGATCAAACCGCATTCAGCCCGCTTCCATACGTCGATGTCAGCGCCAATGGTGATCCTGCCAAGCAACCCTCGGAACTTGTCGTACAGCCCGAACTTCTTATCAACACCTTCACACCTCTTCTCGGCAACATGATGCTGAGTACCAACCCCACCGTCGGCGAAAACACGCGCAGTGCCGTCGTTGCAGTGATTGGACGGCTCCGAGGGGTTGTCGATACCGAAAAGTGGGCCCGAGTTGAGGCGGACAAAGATGAACGTAAATCATTCGTCTCTCAAGGTGGAGTGCACGCACACGATCTCCGGCCATTCCACGCCGATGCCAAATCTTTGGTCGAGTCCGAGCTACTCAGTGGGATCGTCCTCGGTATGGGCCACCTCTCGTCTGAACTGCCCGAAAATTATGCCGAGACGGCGATCGATGAAATGCCAGAAGAGGCAGAGATTTACCGTATACAGCTGGTTCAAGAGGCTGAAGCCGGTCGTGCCATCTCCATGTTCCTGATAGGATCTCTTTGCGAGATTTACTCTGGTCCTGAAGCATCCAGGCGAGGCTTTGTGCCCGAAGTTCTCGGAGCGGTGGATGGCGATGAGACTACTCGGACAGAAGCAGCCGTCGCCCTTTCACGCATGGCAAAAATTGTTCCCATCGAGCATGTTCCTCAGATGGTGAGTTTCGGTATAGTAGAGTGCGCTAAATGTAGCTACCCGTATTTGAAACGTTCGTTCACGACGATATCGAACTGGTCAGACAGGCTGTCGCAATTGCTTTACCTGCGCTGGTCAAGCGGATTGAGTCTCTCGAAGATCGACGCTCAGTAGCGGTCGACGGGCTCAAATCGTTGTATGACGCCGGCGAAGGTTGTCGATGCGCAGCCATGGAAATCCTAGGTGAATTGATTCACGCCTTCTACGACGATCCACTTGGTCCACCTATTGAACTGGTCGAAATTTACAAGGACGACTCGAACGAGGAGGAAGTGTTTGCCGGAGACTGTGATTGGGACATCATTGCAGCCTACAACGTATGTCTAGCCACGCCTGGCGACTGCTGACATTAGTTTCCCGGTGTATGCCTCACCCTTGGTTCAGATCGATGGCCAGAAATCCGTGGTCTCTTCCAGCGACTACAGGATCGAGCTGGAGACCGGGTCCTCGGAACCATCGCCTCATATCTACACGAGTTGGCCAAAATCCTGACACCTGCACAAGTCGCCGAAGACCTTTTGCCAGTCTATACGCGATTGATCGACTCGCCTGAATCGATCCGAGAAAAAGTCTTTGAACACATTGACGACTTTGTCGCTGGCCTTCCACCCGATCTGGGCTGGATGACATTCCTGGGTCTTGACAAAGCATGGGAGCTCGATACGCTTGGTCACTGGCGTACACGTGAAGCTGTCGCACTCCACCTTCCTGCCTTTTTCGCTTTATTCGTCAAGCAGGACCGCGATCTATCGCCTGTCTTGTCAATGACTCATGCTGCGCTTCTCGACAAGTTCGCCGCAGTTCGAGACGCTGCGATCCAGTCCATCCCGAAATCGTACCTATCTTTGAGCGGGACCCAATTTGAGCATCCTTTCCGTGAAATGATCCTTGGGTTGTCGAAAGCCTCGGCTTACCGAAGACGAGTCACATTCACTCGATGCCTCAAAGAATTCATCAAGCCACCTCCAAATCGCGAAGCATTCGAACGATTTTTTGTCCCTTCCCTTGGTAGTCTACGTCACGATGTGGTCGACGTCCGAATCGCTCTCGCCCGAATCGTTGCCGATCTGTTTGCTGCTCGAGCATACTATGACAACGAGCCTAATGTCCCAGAAGAGATCGCCCAGCTTGCCCGCGATCTGGCCGCAGACGAATCACTAGATGTACGAGATACCGTACGACATATCAAGCTCGACGACTTTGGAAAGGGCAAAGGCCCTCAAGTCGTGAAAGAAGATGCTCAGGCCGATCTCCTACAAAGCCTGGCTCCCGACGCGGAGCGGCCCAAACATCCCGATGGATCACCACCTCGAAAGGATTACGATTCCGACTCCACCCCTCAAGCGTCTGCTGCACAACTGGAACTTGCTCGCGCTTCTGACCCTTTCGATTCCAGTTTCGAACGTGAACTCCACCAAGATGATATCCCGAAGTAGTCTAAATCTCACCCCAACACTGTACCACCACCATACCCTTCTTCATTCCCCGTCCTCTACTTCTGAAGCCTCCAGAATCTTTGCATGGTCAATCAATTCTATCTGTAGCCCTAGACCATAAGTTGTGAGAATCGCATGCATGCTGTAGTACCAGTACCAAACCTTATAAAAGGTGGAGGTGAAGCTGACCTCCACTTTACACTCGGACACCGCCGAAATGGGCCGGTGACTTTTCTTATCCCCCGATTGCGTCTCTTTGTTCTGTTCTTTCCGTCTCCTTTCTTTATCACGCCACTAGGTATATCACGTCCTTAGGTAGGATAGTTCACCATACATCCTTTTGTAGGATCGTGACGGTCAAAACCTAAAGGGACTCAGGAACATTTTGCTTGATAAGCGCCCAGCTCGAAAGGCCTCCCCCACAATGCAGGCCGCGTTTCAAGCGCTACTTGCGCCCTCGGATCATTACCCACGATGCACATGGCCTCTCAATGTCGTCTCGCCAACAAGAGACCTAGACGTATCGCAATGTCTCGAACACGCTGTCGTGATGCCCCTCCCATCGGTTCTGGCGATGATAATCGTCCTGTACAGGATCATTGTCATCAAGCGGGGGCTAAGTAATGGGAAAATCACATGGCAAGACCGACCTAGGGACAGTCGTAGACTATGTACGGCTAAGACCGTGAGTCGTTATGAAGAAGGTCTAGCTCTGGGCTGACTTGAAGGCCGCACTAGGTGTGGGATCAGTTGTCGCCCTTGCTGCTTTTGGACTATCGATACCCACGGCACAGACTCATCCATTCTCGACTGTAGACTATGCCCTCTTTTTCGCTACCCAAGTAGCATTCGCTGCTCATACATACTATAATCACTTCACCTCTCGACGGTCTTCCAACTTGATCCTCCTCTTTTGGCCAATTTACGTCATGGTCGCCGCTGTGCGAGTCAGGACCATGATTCTCACCGGTGCTCTGTCTCGCGGTATGCAAGACTCGGCAGAAGGAAGAATAGTGCTAGCTAGAGAAATCTGCTGGTTGTCCAGTATCGGTATCGGATTGATTGGCTTTGCCTTGGAGCTCTTTTCGCCGGAAAAGAGATGGAAGAAGATGAAGTGGATGCGAGGTGATGGAAAGATCCGATTGGATGATTCGGAAGATGAAGATGAAGATGATGAAGGGACTGGAGCTGGCAAGAATGAAGATGGGGATATGGAGAGTCCAGTCGTTACTGCCAACCTGTACGAGAGGCTTACCTTTTCGTGGCTTACTCGTAAGTCTTTTCCCTCTGCTGCGACTAGACTGACATCTAGCCCTTCTCTCTTTGGGTACTCGAAAGTATCTAGCCGAGGAAGATATGTGGATGCTCCCAGCAGAAGACTCTGCCGAGGCCTTGTCAAACCGGCTCGCAGCAACATGGGATAGGCAACGAGATCTTGTCAAGAAGGGCAAGAAATCAAAGCCCTCCCTCAAGATCGCGATCGCTCAAGCCTACGGTGGTCCATACATCCTCGCTGGTGTATTCAAGGGATTGTATGATGCGCTCAGTTTCCTACAGCCCCAGCTCTTGAAGCTATTGCTGGCGTATGTCTCGAGTTACGGGACCGATCACCCCATGCCTGCTGTTGCCGGTTACGCTATTGCTATCTTGATGTTCCTTTCTGCCAATTTGGCAACTTCGTTCTTGCATCAGTACTTCGATCGATGCTTTGCTACCAGTAAGTCGAAGATCACTAAATGTCCTTCATAGCTGATTCATAGCGATGCGAGTCAAGGGAGGTCTCGTCACTTTGATCTACCGGAAATCACTCGTCATGAGCAATGGCGAGAAAGCAGGTCGCGCGTCTGGTGACATTGTCAATCTCCAGAGTGTGGATGCTGTCCGAATCGGTGATCTTGCCCAGTACGGTCAAATCGCCTGGTCAGGTCCTTTCCAAATTATCCTGGCTTTCGTCTCGCTATATAACCTCGTAGGATGGCAAGCATTCACTGGTGTTGCTGTCATGATTATCTCGGTAAGTCCATTCACTAGCTATAGATATTGGCTGATCCCAGCTACCTATCAACACCATGGTCAACAAGCTCAACAAGAAGTACCAGCGAGAGATGATGAAAACCAAGGATAAGCGAACACGAGCAATGAACGAGATTCTCAACAACATCAAATCGATCAAATTATATGGCTGGGAAAAGGCATTCGCCGACAAGGTCTTTGATGCAAGAAACAACCTCGAACTTCGAATGCTACGTAAAATCGGTATCGCCCAGTGTGTCAGTAACTTCTTCTGGCAGGCAGTTCCATTCTTGGTCAGTTTCTCGACATTTGCGACTTTCGTAGCTACCTCCAAACGACCTTTGACGTCCGAAATCATCTTCCCAGCAATTTCGCTCTTCCAACTCCTCAGTTTCCCCATGGCGGTCTTTGCAAACATTATCAACAGTATCATTGAAGCTATCGTTTCCATTGGTCGACTCGAAGATTTCTTGACTTGCGAAGAGCTTGATCCGAACGCGAGAGAGGTTATTGTCAACCCCGACGTGGAGCCTCAGGTCGGTGACGAGATTGTGACCATCAAAAACGGAGAATTCAGGTGGCTCAAAGATGCTACCGAACCGACATTACAGGATATCGACTTATCCGTCAAGAAAGGAGAATTGATGGCTATCATCGGTCGAGTTGGAGATGGAAAGTCGTCACTACTCTCTGCAATTCTTGGTGAAATGACTCGGTCGGACGGGAAAGTCACGGTCAAGGGCGATATCGCCTATTTCTCTCAAAACTCTTGGATCCTCTCGGCTACCGTCAAGGACAATATCACATTCGGACATCGATTCGACCCTGTATTCTACGACCAGGTACTTGATGCTTGTGCTCTTCGATCCGATCTCGCAGTTCTTCCTCAAGGTCACATGACTGAAGTCGGAGAAAAGGGAGTTTCGCTATCTGGTGGTCAAAAGGCTAGGATCTGTCTCGCTAGAGCATGTTATGCTCGAGCCGATATCTACCTGCTCGATGATCCTCTCAGTGCCGTCGATGCTCACGTCGGACGACACATCTTTGATCGTGTCATTGGACCCAACGGTTTACTCAAGAACAAGGCTCGACTACTCTGCACCAACGCCGTTACTTTCCTTCCACAAAGTGACCAGATTCTTATGGTGCGACGCGGTATCATCCTAGAAAGGGGCAATTACCATAGTACAATGTCAAACCCCAACTCTGAGCTGTACAAACTTATTACCGGTCTAGGCAAGCAGTCGGCAAAGTCTGGCGAAGACTCCACCGGCACATCCACCCCTACCGCAGTCGAAGATTCCGACAACGAGCAGAGCGTGCACGATGAACCCGAAGCTTTGGAGAAAGTAGCTCTTCGACGACGAAAGAGTAATCTTCGACGAGCCTCGTCCGTGTCGATCAAACAAGCAAAGAGGGACGCATTGAAGGATCTACGTGAATCATCAAAACCAAAGGAGCATTCCGAGAAAGGAAATGTCAAGCGTGAGGTATATAAGAAATACATTGCCGCCGCTTCGAAAATGGGAGTAGCGGTCTTTTTCCTCTTTGTCGCTCTAGGTCAAGCCGGAGGTATTCTCTCGAATTACGTCCTACGATGGTGGGCTCGAACCAACTCTGCTACTGGAGCCAATGATCAAGTCTCTCTATACTTGGGAGCGTACTTTGTCATTGGTCTCCTTGGTGTACTATTCAGCGTTGGTGCCGTCATCACTATCAAGCTTTGGTGTGCTCTACGAAGTAGTCGATACCTCCACGATCAAGCATTCTCGGCATTGATGCGAAGTCCACTTTCATTCTTCGAGCTCACGCCCACTGGGCGGATTTTGAATTTGTTTTCGAGGGATATCTTTGTCATTGATGAAGTATTGGTCATGTCTATTGCTGCCTTTGTCCGAACCGTAAGTTGCCTAAATAACTCAAGGCTGGAATTTGGCTGACAAATAGGGTATGCAGGTGATCGGTACAATGGTTGTCATTGCGCTCGGTGCTCCGATCGTCTTGCTCGTCTTCATTCCCCTCGGCTTCGTCTACAGGATCGTCATGAGGTATTACCTCGCTACATCGAGGGAGCTGAAGAGGCTCGACGCTGTCTCTCGATCTCCGATCTTCTCCTTCTTCGGAGAGACTCTTTCAGGTCTTGCAGTCATTCGTGTAGGTCTCATGTCGACTTTTGGTTAAAAGACTGATGAATCAGGGTTTCGGACAGACAAAACGATTCATTGCCAATACCGAAACTCGAATCGACAGGAACCAAGCATGTTACATGCCAGCCATGACCATTAATCGATGGCTCGCTGTCCGACTTGAATTCCTCGGATCCTGCTTGATGTTCTCAACTGCCTTGACCTCCGTTTCGGCTTTACTAGTATCCAACAGCGTCGATGCTGGACTAGTGGGATTGATGATGACTTATACTATCTCCGTCACTGGTGTCTTGGTATGTTCCTCACCTCAGACAAAGCTGATGTTAGAACTGGCTTGTCCGATCCGCATCCGAGGTCGAGCAGAATATCGTCTCTGTGGAGCGTGTCTTGGGTTACGCAGATCTATCATCTGAAGCTGCGGCGTTTGTTCCCGAGAAGAAGCCTGCTCAGGATTGGCCACATAGTGGAGATATCACCTTTGAGTAGGTCTCGCGAGTATGGTCACTTCACAACGCTGACAATCAGCCACTTTAGTATGCGATACCGACCCGAACTAGAGATGTGTCTGCGAGAAGTATCACTCGAGATCAAAGGAGGTGAACGAGTTGGAGTAGTCGGTCGAACAGGAGCTGGAAAATCGTCCCTCACCCTCGCCCTCTTCAGGATCCTGGAAGCAGCTGGCGGTAAAATCATTATTGACGGTGTCGACATTTCCGATATTGGTCTACATGATTTGAGGAGTATCATCTCTATCATCCCCCAGGATCCCCAATTGTTCGAGGGTACGCTAAGGAACAACATCGACCCCACGAATTCCGCTAGTGATGCCGAGTTATGGCAGTCGCTTTCCCAGGCTTATTTGAAGGATCACGTCATGACCAATATGGGTGGATCTTTGGATGCAGAAATCGCAGAGGGTGGTCAGAGTAAGTTGATTGAATTGGCATCAAGGGTAGCCAGCTGACGATACAGACCTGAGTGCGGGTCAGAGACAACTCGTCTGTTTTGCTCGAGCTCTACTTCGAAAGACAAAGATTCTAGTCCTGGACGAGGCTACCAGTTCCATCGATCTAGAGACGGATGAGGCCGTGCAGCAGATCCTTCGAGGACCAGACTTCCACGGTGTCACCACAATTACCGTGAGTCTCCCTCTGCCCGTAGTACAACAGCTGACATTCAGATCGCTCATCGAATCAATACAATTATGGATTCCGATAAGGTTTTGGTCATGTCGGAAGGACGGGTTGCAGAGTACGACTCACCCGATGTGCTGCTACAAAATAATGCCTCGCTGTTCAAGGCATTGGTAGATGAGGCTGGTTTGGGGGTGGACCAGTAGACTGAAATACGAAAGTAGAGTGCGAGTATGAAGTGTCTGTTTGATATGTATAGCTTTCACACGTTGAAGCAAGCAGCAGTCTCCTTGAGGGCCGCACATGGGAACGTAAGCCTGATGTCGAGGTGCATTTCCAAGCCAAGGATAGCAATAGTCAGCGAGAATGTCCCGGAGAGCAAGAACGATCCCATATGCCCATATGCTGTGATAGAAAATACATCCAGGACTAGTGTAAGATCTACTCGTCGTCCTCGTCGTCGCCACCAGCGGTCTTGCCAGCCTTGTAGAGCTTGATCTTCTCGGCAACCCTCTCCTTCCTCTGGGCTCGGTTGAGCTTGGTGGATCGTCCCTTCTTGGACTCGGCGGTCCACTTCTCAACGTCCTTCTCGGTAGGCTTGAACTCGGGGTTCTCTCGGATCTTCTCGTAGGCGGAAGTGTAGATCTCCTCAATATCGGCAGATCCAATGTCGGCGGCGAGGTAGGTAGCGAACTGCTTCTTGAATCGCTCGTCATCCTCCTCCTCAAGGGACTCCATGTACTCGGCAACGTGTCCACCGACAATGTACTTTTGTAGGACGTCGGCATCGAGAGACTTGGACTCGGTGTCGTAACCGGGGAATCGCTTCTCGTTGTGGGGGATGAAGATACCACCGTCGGAGGCACCCTTCATGGCACCGAAGACTCGGTTACCGGTGGAGGTTCGTCGGAGACCGACATCAAGGTAGGCCTTGAATGGTCGGGGCTCATCGTCACCCACTGCATTGTCAGCATTCGTTCCAAGCATATCTCTGTCCAAGTGACTTACAAGGCTGGACAAGCTCAATCTCTCCGGTGGGCTCAACAACACCCTCGTACTTGTCGGCAAGGCCGAGCTTGGTCAAAGCTCGTCGGGCAACAAGGAGACCGGTAGCGTAGGCGGCGGTCCAGTTGGTAAGACCGTGCTCGATACCGTATTTGTGTAGCTCCTTGGAGGAAGCGTGTGTAAGGACAAAGTCACCCTGTAGCTTGGCGTAAACGATTTGACAGATGACCTGCTTGTTGGTGATTCGGACGACCTGGTTCGTTAGTCCATTGCTCCATTCCTTTCTAATTCCATAATGTAACTAACCAGTCGGTACTTGTGGGCGGCGTACTTGTTCTTGGCCTGCCTTACAAGACGTCGTCGAGCATAGTAATCGGTCTTTCCCTCTCTTCTCCTTCGGGGCTTAACCTGGAATCGGCTCTATTGATATTAGTACGATATCCCTGTTCCCTCTATCCATCTCTTAAACTCACGAAGTAAGCAGAGCTCTTGACTGTCTTGACGAAAGGCATTTTGACGAGTCTTTTGATAAGATTGATGTCCAAAACTATTCACTCTCTCTATCCTCGTTCACTCTCAACTGGAAATGTACACGGCGTTTCGAAACGTGGGGTATAATCCCGGATACTTAGTTTGTTCGTGGTAAATGTGGCACTATCAAAGGATGTGCCTTGTTGACGTGGCATTCTACTATCTGTTCCTGGTTTATCCGCCTCCACCTTCCACGTCTAGTTCACCCACTCTGCCCTAAGGTCAATCTACTCGACACCCACTTGGAAACAAAATGAAGGTAGCAGCAGCTGTCCTAGCAGCAACGGCTTTCATGCCACTGTCAGCTCTTGCTGGTATGTATAGTGATCCAGTCATCAATCTAGACGCAAAGAGCTTCAAGAAGGCAATGGCGACAGAGCACGCAGCGGTATGTCCAACGCATATCACGTAGGTAATGCTGACACTGCAGATGGTGGCATTCGTAGCGCCATGGTGTGGACACTGTGAAACGCTCGGACCAGAGTTCAGCGCCGCTGCAGCATCCTTGTCTCCTTTGATCCCATTTTACGCAATCGACTGTGATGCCGCAGCCAATAAACCGTTATGCGGAGAATACGGTGTTCAAGGTTTTCCCACGATCAAGGCATTTCCAAGAGCAGGGAAAGGAGCTACGAGGGACTATAGTGGTGAAAGGAAGAAGGGAGCTTTGGTTGAATACGCAAAGGAATTGGTACCGGACAGGGTAAAGAAGCTGAGGGCGGATGAGGGGGCAGACAAAGTCTTGAACAAGTTTCTACAGGAGGTATGTCGATCGGAACTAAGTAGTTAACGTGCTGATGCGATAGAAATCAGGCCTACCTCATGCTTTGTTGATCCATCCCTCTGCTCCATCGATACCGTTCCTATGGAAAGTGCTTGGCCATCGCTTGTCGAGTCAGGTCCGTATCTCGCCTCTTTTGTCACTAGGTATTGACCGCCAGATGTTCCTCGGATATATCAGAGATACTACTTCCCACGATATCTTGACCTCACTAGGAATATATAATTCAGCAGACACGACACGGGATGCAACACGAGCAGTAGTCTGGAAAGTGGGTGCGGAAAAGCCAGAGCTGGTCGAGTTCGAAGGTACGCTTCTTTATCCCCGAAAGGTCCAGCTGACACCTCAGGTGCAATGAAATTCAACGCGCTCCTAGAATGGCTCCAAGGTTTCATACCCGGACAAACTCCCAAACCAACCCAAAAGACCGACTCAAAGACCGACAAGGCAAATGCTAAGAAAGCCGAGAAGGCATTAAAGGCCGAAGCAAAGAGAGAGAAGGGTGTGACGGGGACCGGCACTGGTACAGAAGATGCCCCAAGGGCAGAGCCAGAACCTGTAGCTGAAGAGGCAACGATGAAGGACAGTGATGGAGGCGCAGCGGCAGATCCTGTACCAGAGGATGAAGCTGTTCTAGAGGGCGGGGCTGCGGGTGCCGCCAAGACTGCCTCGCATGAGGAGCTATAGCATGCAACATGTATACTGTCGTATGCAGCGCTGATCCGTTCAGCCAGACTATGGACTCAGTTCGTGATGATACCTTGTTGAGCTCCACTCATTAGCACCAGCCCGCCGCAATGCCGACTAAGCACGATTGCCCCTCTTCAACATGATGAAAGTTGACATGATAGTCTACAAGCCATGCATATGCTATAACCTCGCCATTGACCCACTCGAGGTCTCCTCGATTCATAGCCTCTCGATAACAATAGCAGAAGCAGCTCCACCACCGTTACATAGGGCAGCGACACCCTTCTGTCCAGGCTTGAGAGCGTGAATGAGAGTGACGACAATTCGACAACCAGAAGCACCGATGGGCTGTTTATCAGCATTCGACCATTTACTAGAGGAGAGACACGTACGTGACCTAGAGCAACGGCTCCACCTCGGATGTTGACTTTTGAGTGGTCGAGACCTAGGATCTTTTCTGCTGCGACACCAACGACGGAGAATGCCTCGTTGAACTCCCAGAGGTCAATGTCATCCTTTGTGAGACCGGCAGCCTCGAGGACCTTTGGTACGGCAAGTGTGGGTGCGGTAGGGAAGTCCATGGGGTCACATGCGGCGTCGGCGTAGGCTAATATTAGTTCCGGAGCAGAGACAGAGCAAGGAGGAAAAGAGTGGTGACTTACCAAGAATCCTGGCGAGGGGCTTTGATCCGTTCTTTTCAACGGCAGCCTTGCTAGCCATGACAACAGCGGCACCACCATCGTTCAATCCAGGACTGTTGGCGGCGGTAACACTTCCACCCTGCTTGAAAGGAGATTTGATACCCCTGAACTTCTCCTTCAATAAACCCTTGAAATCATCATCCTCCTTGACGATTGTGTCTCCCTTCTTTCCCTTGATGGTAACTGGAGCAATCTCGGCGTCGAATAATCCATTCTTCCAAGACTCTTCAGCTCGAGTGTATGAATCGAGACAAAAGTCGTCTTGCTGTTCTCGGGTGATTTGGTGCTTTTCAGCAGTGTGCTCGGCGCAGACTCCCATGGCGACTTGGTTGTAAACGTCGAAAAGACCGTCGGAAACGATAGAGTCCTTGGCGGTCATGTTTCCGTAGAATGGGTTCTTTCGGGGTACGAGGAAGCTGACATAAGCCCAATCTCGAGACTATTCGCTTTCACTCACGGAGCGTTGGACATAGACTCGAATCCACCTGCAACCATAACGTCCCTGACACCGAGCTGAATGTTCTGGGTAGCAAACATGATTGCCTTTAATCCAGAAGCACAGACCTTGTTGATGGTCGTAGCATCGGAAGTGTTGGGGATACTACTATCAGCACTTGCCTATTCGTTGAAAAGCACACTTACCCAGCGGCAATACCGACCTGCCTAGCTGGAGACTGTCCAACACCGGCAGAAACGAC
>Ga0265780_10004610_pt1 | contig 17678 bp, 28 predicted proteins | sample P1T30metagenome_FD_192432 | JGI IMG/M metagenome (GOLD analysis project Ga0265780, IMG submission 192432) | Plant litter microbial communities from East Loma Ridge, Irvine, California - P1 T30 | ecosystem: Environmental > Terrestrial > Plant litter > Unclassified | place: USA: California...
ATTCGTCACACTTTCTCATTGTCTCTTCCTTTTAGACACCGGGCATACGGCATATAATACAGTAAACATCTCTCATACATTCCCCACACCAATCCACTTGACCATCCCATCGACATTCATACAAAATGTTCCACCTACTCGCTCTACTCCTACCCCTTGTCTCGGCACAGTACACTGCCACCTACCTACCCAGTAACACCCCCGATAAATCGGAAGCACCAGGTCAGATCGGTACCAACCAATGTGGAACCTCAAGCAGCTCAGATTCATTATGTCAGAATGTCTACATTAACTCTGTCGATGATTTCTGTCTATGGGGACCACCTTATGAGGGATCCGGGGATGTCGGAGACGGAACCAACAAGATCGGAAACATCGAGCAGATTGTCGTTGCGTAAGTTTCGAAGGCTCCTCCTCTGAAGGGGCCGGGCGGTATTCTTTGAGACAATGCTGATGGTCAGATACTGTTTGAAGGACGGCTACGGAACCCGACTCATTCCCCAGGGTACCATCACTGCCGCTCATTTTGTCAAGGTTAAGAGCGACAAGGTATCCTATGTCCAGGTCACCGGATCAGGGGACGTGCGTATTGCCCTTATCGTGATCGTGGATCGAAGCTGATATCCAGTTGACTAAGATGGGTCTAGTACCTAACGATGACGGTGGTGAACTTGATCCTCATTGTGAGTACTCTACCCATCATTCAGACATTGGCTAATGATAGCGTGGACTGGTCTCGGAAACCCCGAAGGTGGATTGGTGTTCACCAACGCTTTCGGAAACTACCAACAGACTCACGAGTGGACGTCCTTCATGTCTTCCAGTATGTCCCTATCTTCCCTCTTTGCTTGCATCGAAGCTGATAAGTAGACGACTTCTGTATCAGGGCTTGTGTTGATGGACCAAATGCTCCTGCCTACTGTCAACACATCTACGATGTCTGTAAGTCCCTTTTTCGCTACTTCGCTTGAATCAGCTAATAAGCAGTGAGCTGTGGCTTTACGATCCCAGGATCTTTCGACCCCGGATTTGATAACTGTGACGGAGAACCCACAGACGAAGCACCAGGTGTCTACTCTGGATCCACCTTCTCCCAGGGAGATCCTACAACCCCCGCCCCCCACCCCGCAGGAGCTACTTCCCAATGTACACCTTATTCCACTATTGGAGGTGGATCCGCCAATCTAGCCGCTATGGCATCTGCCTCCGCTAGTGCTTCCGCCAGCTCCATGTCCATGTCGTCAAACTCAAGCATGTCCATGTCTTCCAATTCGAGCATGTCAAGTATGTCAAGTATGACCATTTCATCCAATTCTTCCATGACCATGTCGATGTCGAGTGGATCCGCTTCTGCTTCCGCATCTTCATCCGCAAGTGGACCAGCTAGGATCACCTCTTCTTCCTCGACCACATCAGCCTCGGCAAGGGAATCAAACGTCAATGCCGCCTCCGCCTCGACTTCGCCTAACGCAGCAGGCAAGATCGAAATGAGGGGTGCTATGGCAATTGGCGGTGTCATGCTAGCAGGCGCTCTTGGGGGATTGATGGTTCTCGCCTAAGTCGCCTGTGAGAAGGGATAGTTCTCTTTCCTAAAAGGTGTAGAGGGGGTTTAGTGGACATTCGACTTTATTTGATTTTGAACATAGCATTTTTACAGTATAATAGATTCATTTAACGGACATTTCGGACATTTCTTGCTTATAGTCATAGGTTAAGGTTATAAGTACGTAGGTACACAGAGCGCTTGTCATTGCGCTTGTCATTGTCGAGCTCGTGCACATGATGTATTCATACACCATTATCGAATTCACCACGGCATTGGCTTGTATAGTGTCTTCGCTGGTATTAAGGAGACCTTGGCGAGACTTTCAAGGTAGAATAGACTCGAGGCGGAGGCAAAGATCAACAGGCGAGGTGGCATCATGACGTGCGACTACGCCATGGGAAAGACAGCTAAGGGCGATTCAGCTCAACAAAGGATGATACTGAACGGGGACGATGACGCTCGCCAGATAGATATGACCTCATGAATGAATGGAACTCATGTGTAAGTGTAGTCCGCTCCACCGGTCTTCACTGGGTATAAATACAGATCAGAATCGAAACTTCCCTTCTACAAAGTCCAACCAACATCAATTTGAGCCACTATGTCAAATACATCATCGAACAAGCCAGGAAACGTCTCCTTCATGTCCAAGAACGCCACTTGACTCAACCCATCATCCCCAACAGATCTCAGGATCATCGACGACACTTGGTCAGCTATGATCGACGGACCAGCCGACAAACCTGCCGATGCTATTCCCAAACTCTTCCGCAATGCCGATGATAGAAAATCTGATTCACTCGTATACGACCCCACTGATCACACAATCAGTCTCGAGGGATCGGCTCAGAAAAGAGAGTTGGAAGATTATTGTGGTGATGGAGTGAAACCATTTGGGACGGATTATCAGGATCAAATCGTTCCTGGTGTGCTCGGTCCAGAGTATACTGCCTCCGCAGTAACAAACCCGATCACTCCTCCAATCACTCCCGTCGCCGAAAACAATGCGGAAGAAGTTCTGGTCGAGACCATAGAGACTACGGCGGTGCTCCCAGGGCACCCGCCGCCCTCGCCACCCAAGACGCCCCCTACTCCACCTGCACTCCTCCTAACTCGCCTCCCATCACTCCGCTTGTCAGCTCGCCACCCACCTCACTTCCTCGATCACCTCCTATATCACCCCTGCCCGCAAGTCTGGCATCATCAACGTCTATCCCTTCCGATCGAAGTGTATCGCCGCCATTGTCCAGTCCGATATACTCTCCGCCGATTGTGTCAAGTCCACCTCTTCTCTCAGCGTACTCGCCATCTGTCCGATCTGTGTTTTCAGGGGATGCCACACCGCCTGTCAGTCCTGATGAGGTTTCGCCACCTACTCCCCCGAGCGTCAAGGTTGCTCAGACGAGCTACTTTCCTCCTGTATCGCCTTAATAGACTCGTACCAGGTCTCGTGTAGATAGAAGCAGCAGTACGGTCATGCATACCCAATGTCGAGGAGCAAGCGATGACTTTGTTGATCCTGCCCCACCTTTGACGCCTACATAGCCTTGAAGATTTATCACGACATCTTTGAAGAAGGGGTATTGATACAGTAGCGCGATCATTGACAAAGGCTGGCTTCCTTGTAGATCCTGGCCAGAGTTCATACAACAGTGGGTTATGAGAGTCGGTCCGTGTTTATAGTGTGTGTCATCGAAGACAGGTGAGTATCGATTATTGTATAGTCTCGCGCATCCCGAGTCTGAGAACACATTTGAATTCGGCAGCGGGAAGCTTTGGTGGATTCCCAGGACAATCATATGCGTACCCGGCGGCGAGTCTGGTTTCCATACTCTGTGGCGTGGACCGACTTGCCTGCCACAACGCGAATTAATCCACGGAGACAAAGGATGCCTCAGTTTGATCCTCGAAGACAAAGGATGGCTCAGTTTGATCCACGAAGACAAAGGATGAGGAGATGTCCAGTTGAGTGTCTACACCATATAACATCCCCCGTTGGATAGCTTGAGGAAGTCCACTTATACTGCATTGCCTTCGTCCCTATGTCAAACATTCAATAGGCTATCCATAACTACATCCAACCAAACCATCCAGCACGTCACCCATCATGCAATCTCTACCTGACCGATCTATATCCGAGCCTTCGATCTCGGCAGACGGCTGCTCTACCCATATCTCAGCTATGCAACGAAATGCCCGAGAAGATAATGGATGGAAAAGAGTCGTGTGGCAGCCCTCCGCCGCAACCACCGTTTGTACGGTGAAAGATTGTGGTCACAATTTCTCGGACGCCGGCACGATCACATACGAGCAGGGTCCGGAAAACGACACGATTGCAATTGCGAACAGAAAAGGGTGGTGGGTCGTGAAAGCCAAAGGAGGATCGACAAGTTTTGTTCCGGGGGATCCTGAGGCTGAGTCGAACAATGACGGGGTCACCTACTTCGGTGATTTCGAAGATACTCTCAAGGCTTTCAATGGATGGAGCAAACCTCAGTTCAAACCGCCGGTCGATGACTTGACTCCCGAAACGACAGAAGGTAGCGAGCACGATTGATGGAGGCACCAGAGGGAGTACTTTGGAGGGAAACGAGGAGCAGAAGGAGCACGATGGGGATCAGTAACCGGTGGTACAGGATTCGCTTTATCTTGACTTGTCTAAGCGGCATTTGCAAATCTTATGTGTATACGCATTCGACTTCTTTCCGGGAGAGTGCTTGCAACACCAAAAAGATATTGATTTTCCGATTTCCATTACGCTGCTATTTGTCCCAAGATCCGGCACTGCTGAAAGATCCAGTTGCACGATATAATCTATACAATTCGTCCGTCCTGATTGTACCTTCACGGTACGCCGCCCGCCTCATCAATGCTGCTCATCAAGAGTTGGTGGTGAAAGTGGCGATGGTCGAGCTGGTAGTGAGACAGTCAGGTGACTGTATATGAAACATACTCCAACTCGTACCGGCTGCTTAGTGCTGCAGGTCAAAATCGAATTGTACGTTTCCATATCTTTCCATGCAGACAAAGGATGGTCACAGCCCTTTGTGTTGGGTCCCCGATTCGAAACTCTGTCACGGTTTATAAGAAAGTCCCGCCAGAAGTGGTCGTTCTAAAGTCTCCAATTCACAATCCAGCAACGAAATCACGAAGTTAAATTCCCCACTATATATCGATGTCCGAACAAGCTGGGTACACCATCAAAGTCCAGGCGTGGAGACAATTGCCACCGCGAAGAGAGGGAGACGAAGCCTTCGCAATTACACAATACAGCGTCAACTGGAACGACCCTCCTATTCCGACCGGAGACATGTCATTTCATATTCCGAGCAGAAACACGACTTACGACCCGAATGGAGACGCGTCACTCTGTGAGGTCAGACACCAGACGTTGACGTATAAGAGCGAACGCGGGGAGAATTGCTCGATCTTCTTCGAAGGGGACCCTCGTGAGCGAGGCGGTACTCAAAGTTACACTCGGAGTTACACTCCAAGTAAATACCAAGACGGATCCTCAACCACAAAACAGTTCGTATCGCTCATTCACTTCGACTTCGGGAAGAGCATCGAGTGGCCCGAATGGTCGAAGAAACCGGAGGGAACGAGGATGAAGCGGGGAGCAAGCGAGGTGACGATCATGGAGGGCACCAATGGAGAAAGAGACTCCAAGAAATCGGGGCCGAAGAGGTTGGTGACATCGGCTACACCTTTTGAATCGCGGGTGATGGAGACTCATACAGGAAAGTCGTTGACGAAGAATGGGGAACGTTGGAGAGGATTCTCGGAGAAGTTCAGGAAGGGATACAAGTCGTCGGCGGGAGGTCAGGGGCTAAACACGTGATCAGTGCATTGTACTACCTTTCCATCTCCCTCTCCGATCAAGCGCTCCACAGATATTAGTGAGGTGTACCAAGGCATGAATGATTTGTCAGTATCACCACATCTTTCCCATCCTTGCGGTCGGTATCATCCATACATGTCCTATCGCGTGATATAAGAAAGAGGAAAAGCCTAGACGACGGTACCGGCGTTCGAGGCGATACGGGGCCAAAGATCGGCACACTCCTTAGCGACGCTACAAATCAGTATTCATTCTCGGTCGGCAGAACTGATCTGCCTAAACGGCAGGACTTACGGTCCGTTGATAGCAGATCCCTTCATCTCTCCCTTGGCGTTGACGATAACACCGGCGTTGTCCTCGAAGTAGAGGAAGACACCATCCCTTCTCCTCCAAGGCTTCCTCTGTCGGCAGATGACTGCTGGCATGACCTTCTTCCTGAGCTCGGGCTTTCCCTTCTTGACGGATGCCATGACCATGTCTCCAGCAGCAGCGGCCGGAAGTCGCGAGAGTCGGGCACCGAAACCAACAACGGCGATAACGTAGAGGTCTATCATTAGTTTATATGGCCATGGCAATATTCCAGATAACTCACTCTTAGCTCCAGAGTTGTCGGCACAGTTCATAACTGCTCCAACGGGGAGACCGAGGGACATTCGGAATTTGGTACCGGCAGCGGCGGCTAGTTGTCAGCATAGTCCAGGTAGGTGATATCCGTCAATCCATCCTCTAATTTGGCGAGTCCATCAATCCTTGAATCTGGCCCATCCCTGTATTCTTGATGACCATTACATCCTCCTGGACTAGAATCGACCAGGCATCCTAGAAGATTGCCCAGTCCTTCGATGTCCAGTGGGGTATCCCTCATGCCAAATTCCATCGTCATTCCAAAGTCGGGCGGTATTCCTTGATCTATCCTCTTTCCATCCAGCTCGAGTCGATTCCGTATGTCGTATCATCCATCCATACTCCTGCTGTACACTCCCATGACACCTTGATGAACCTATGACTTACACTTGGCGGACATTTTTGATAATGTAGGTTGATGGATAGAGTAAAGGAATTCAACAGACTCGACAAAGAGCAGGATTTGCAGCGAATCTGCCACACTCAACCCGGAGTTTCGAGGTAAATTACCGAATCATTTCTTGATTCCTAGACCTCCACTCCCTGTTATCACCCACGTGTCACCGGAATTGTATGTATTCCCACGTCACAGAACATGACGAGACTTTGAGACGCGTCTGATATCGATCTGGAAGTCAAAAAGATCGGTAACCTTAGTTACGCTTGTGGACCTTGTCGACCATACGTTACTGCACTCTGTACAGTACCTGTTGACCTGTCAAATATATATCCTGTCTATCACTACTACCAATGCCGGCTTCCTCATCAAGAACCTCACCCGGATTACCCTCTCTCACAAATACAACAGCTGGAACCTCGTCATCCACTCCAATGCCCACCTCACCAAAGGACGAGGAATCAATACAGCAAGTGGTCAAGGATGGAGAAGATGCAGTAGACGTCAAGGAACTGGTCAACGAGATGGAGGGAGAAGCGGATGATCCTGCTGTAAGTCAAGAGTTCAGCCTGAAACCACAAAGCAGGACGCGTTTGGTGGAGAAATAATCTGTTTACATGGTTGGAGAGGACGGATGCGGGTATCCTTTCCTCTCCATCTGTGAGGCATTGTTGGAGCTGGAGGAACGCTGAGGGAATTCCTTACGCGACTCGTATGCGGTGCTGAGACTTGCTGGGGATTTAGGGGACCTGGCTAGTTTCATAACGTTCCTTTGTCATCTCGTCAGCCTCATATACCAAGACAAAGAGGTCAAAGACTCTCAACAACCATCCTACCGTTCCTCGACTCAGTAAAGATGAACAAACACTTACAAATGCAGGCTCAAGCGCGGATCAACAAACTCACCTTCCTTCTCGACAAATCGACGATTTACGCCAAGATCATTGGAGACCGAATGGCCCGACAACAGATTGAGAAGCGCAAAGCAGAAAAAAGGGCCGAGACAATAAAAGCCAACAAGGAGAAGAAGGGTGATGCAGTAACAGTGAGGGAAAGTACGAGAGACAAGAAACCAAAAATCAAGGAAGAGGAGGTGGAAGAGGGTGGAAAGAGAAAGAGAAGGGGAGACGCAAATGGGTCATCGAAGAAGGTCAAAGTGGAGGACGAGGTGAGTTGCTGACTTAAGATGAAGAAGGACAAGAGCTGATAACAGAAACCTGCCGTCAAAGAAGAAGAGTCAAATGGCGACCAGAAGCCCGAAGTCAAGGACGAAGGAAAGGAGGAAGAAGAAGGCGCTGACACCGGAGAATACACATTCGCCCAACCGACCTTGATCACTGGGGCCAAGCTTCGGGACTATCAACTCGCAGGAGTACAATGGATGATCAGTCTGTACGAGAATGGGCTGAACGGTATCTTGGCGGACGAGATGGGTCTAGGAAAGGTCAGTCCGCTTACGCTCACTCGTGTTCGAGAGCTGACGAGATAGACCCTTCAGACGATATCCTTCCTCGCTCATCTGAGGTCAAAAGGGACATGGGGGCCTTTCCTGATTGTCTGCCCATTGTCGGTGCTCAACAACTGGGTTATGGAATTTGAGAAATTCGCTCCTTCCATCCCAGTAAGCTTTGTCGGCTTAATGCATGGGTCAAGCTGATGACAGGTAATCATGTACCATGGCTCCAAAGATGAACGAGCGGAAATGCGAGCGACCCGACTACAACCACCCACAGCTGCTGGAGTAGGTAAACTAGGAAAAGGCAAAGCTGGGCAGAGGGGGAAAGCATTCAAAGCTGGATCCAATACCAGTGCGACCTTCCCAGTGGTCGTGATGACGTACGAGATTTGTATGAACGATAAACAGTTCTTGTCGGGTTTCCTGTGGAAATATATCGTTGTTGATGAGGGACATCGTTTGAAGAATCTGGACTGCAAGTGAGTCGTCTGCTTCCATAATGGGGTAGAGCTAATGATAGGTTGATCCGAGAATTGAAGAGTTACACGAGTGCAAACAGGTTGATCCTGACCGGTACACCCCTACATGTAAGCGTAATTGAGTCTAACGTCAGTGACACTGGGAGCTGACCCCCAGAATAATTTGGCCGAACTATGGTCACTCCTCAACTTTATCCTCCCCGACATCTTTGACGATCTCGACTCTTTCCAGCAATGGTTCAATTTTGACGACATGAACTCCGGTGAAGGAAACGAAGGAATCATGAACAAGTCATCAATCGTAACATCCCTCCACGCAATTCTCAAACCATTCCTCCTCAGACGACTCAAGGTGGATGTCGAAAAAGATCTTCCTCCTAAAAAGGAATACCTACTTTATGCCCCTCTCACTCAATCCCAAAAAGATATCTATCAAGCTATCGTTTCCAGAAATATCAGGAGTTATCTAGTTGATAAAGTCTCGGGTAGGGAAGAGGAAGGTGAGGAAGGAGTTAAGGAAGTCGTGGAGGAAGTGAGCGAGGGGAGGGCAAAGAGAAAGTTGGGAAGGATCGATTATAAGATTGAAGACAACGATAGTAAATTCATCAATGATTTACAGGATGGAGTCGCAAAGGAGGAAGCTAGTGGAGTGAAGAACAAAGCTGCACCTGAAGTAGGGCAAGAGTGGGCATACAAGCAAGCTAGTAAGTGCCTCACGATAACTGGAGACATCTTTGGCATGAATGTATACTGACGATTAGCAAAGCACGTCAACAACATGCGTCTCCAAAATCTAGTCATGCAGCTTCGGAAGGTGAGCTTTTAAGACCGCCCTCTCGCAACCAGCTAACAATTAGATCTCCTCTCACCCATTCTTATTCGACTGGCCATCTGACCCCAAGACGAATGAGTTGGTCGTAAACGAAGATCTCGTCAATGCCTCCGGAAAGATGTTACTCCTCAACCGACTCCTCGACGCTTTATTCGACAAGGGACATAAGGTTCTGATCTTTTCGCAATTCACTACAATGTTGGATGTTATCGTATGTCCTTAATTTTTTTTTCTTCCCCCGTAGCTCTGCTCGGCTGGATCTTCCAAAGCTTCGTTATAGAGAATTGAAGCTGACAAGGCAGGAGGACTGGGCTACTTTGTACAAAGGCTGGAAAATTTGTCGAATCGACGGAAGTACCTCCCAGCAATCTCGTCGGGAACAGATGGTCGAATTTAACGAAGGTGGAGATAGCCCAGATGCTACCAAGTTGTTCCTACTCTCCACTCGAGCGGGTGGACTAGGTGTGAACCTCGTTGCTGCTGAGTGCGTCATTCCTTGCACATTTATTTTTGGTTTGAGCTGACTGGGTAGTACCGTGATCTTCTTTGATCAAGATTGGAGTAAGCTACCTCATTCTCATGACACGAAATTGAGCTGACATCCAGACCCCCAGATGGACCTTCAAGCTCAAGATCGAGCACATCGAATCGGTCAAACCCGCCCCGTCCTCATTTTTAGACTAGTCTCGGCTCATACGATCGAAACCAAGATCCTACAAAAAGCAGGAAATAAACGAAAACTAGAAGCCCTCGTCATTTCCCAAGGTAAATTCGGGAGATTAGTCGATGAGAATGGTAAAGTCATTCTCGGTCGTTCTAAACAACCCGAATCAATGGCTGGAATGGCGAAAGCCTTATTGGATTTGGAGGGGGAGGAGATCAATGTTGCCAGTGCTGGTGATCAGATTATCAGTGATGGGGATCTGGAGGTTTTACTGGATAGGAGTCCAGAGGCTTATGCTAGGGAGAAAGGGTGGAGTGCTGGATTGGGTCAAGGTGGAAAGAGGGCTGAGCAGATCAAAAAGGGAGAAAGGACTGCGTTCGAGGTAAGTCCAGATTCATCTATCCCGTATCATTCGTCTCTTTACTTGACATACATCATGATCTCACCTGCTCGGACCAGGTCATCAGACGAGATCAAAGCTAACAATAGGTATTCGTGTCCTCCAAAGACGAAGCCTCCGATGGACTCGCCACATTGTTCGGAGGGGATGGAGAGAAGAACGAGTAGGACCATTGCTTACTATAAAATCATACATTATCAAGACTGTTGTACAGATCATAGTTACAGTTGTAGAAATATACAGTACAGTACGATACATCATCATGCAGAAAGGAAAAGTGCCACGCCCACCAATGAAGTGGGCTATCCTCCACCTTCTACGTAATCCCACTTCCCACCATACTTCATCCGAAGGATGTCTACTTTATCTCCGCCTGCTGTCACTACTGGGGCAGAAGGTGGTAAGAGCAAGAAGGTGAGGGTGAAGAAGGAATCTACTGGTGAAGAAGGGGAGAAGGATAAACCGTACAAGTGTAATATCTGTGTCAAGAGGTATGCTAGAAGGGATTATCTGGAGAGGCATCTACTTAATCGTATGTCCAACTGTCATTACTCACTTATGTTCCCTACTCGTCTCATCATCGAGATATCTGACGAATGTCGAGAGAAAGAAAAAGGATACAGGGAAGGGTAGAGGGACGAGCTGACAGACAGATGAGGCTCGAAACTACAGCTGTCAAGCATGTGGGAAAGGATTCGCCCGAGTGGATGTATTGAAGAAACACGAACTAAACGCCTGTAAAGCAAAGTCCGAGGTGATCGACCAAGGGGAAATTCAAACACCGAGAACTGGTATGGAGAGAGGGAGTGGGATGCTGGACCGAGATAGCAAGATGGACAACGAAGTATTTAGGGATTTCCCAATACCAGGTTCCACACCTCGACCAGTATCACGACTTGACCCCCGAGCTCTGGATCACGATCATGGTCGTAGAGACCCATCGACGACTGTATGGCAAGGGAGAAAGAGGCGTCTGTCGAGATCATCAAGTGAAGGAGAAGAGGATGAATCAGTTCCAGAGCGAAGATATCGACCTCAATACCCCCAATACCCAGGGGAATATACCCCTTCACAGCGGTATCAACCTCCACCAATCGCTTTCCATACCGAGACCCCTCATTATCCCATACCCCTTCTTTCACCTACACAGCCAACCCAGCCGGGAGATATGTCACTCTCCCTAGCTCCCGCTTATGCCCCAACTCCAATTCCACCTTCTCCAATTCCGACTCCTCAGGAGAATACAGATTTTGAAATGCCCGGGAAAGGAGGAGGAGATATGGATGATTTATTAAGTTGGTTATTCAATTCAAATACTGGAGGAGACTGGTCAGGGCAGGATATGGGTGGACATCAATATCTACCTAATTTCTCTGAACCTATCGCGAATGAACAGGAAATGATCGATACGACAGACCAGAACCCAGCTTATTATCACTACGAACCCTCGACTACGACGTCAGCGACACAGGTCCATACTCCAGCGCGGACCTCAAATGAACAAGTATCAATGCCTAATGCTGAGGCTGGACCATCAGGACAGCACAAACGGTACCCACAGCCTGTTCATCCATTATACATACCCAATATACCTGGGAAGACTAGTATCCCGACCTTCACAGTGCGTGGTGGAGGGGAGAGGGAGAGGTATAAGGAAGTTATTGATGAGGATGTGAAAGCGGATATGATGGATATGTTTGAGGTTAGTTTCTCGACTCCACTCATCCACGCTCACTCTCTGTATATCTTTCGGTGACCTGTACCGTCTGGAGCGATCTCCGTCGACTCCTTTGCTGACATACAGCGGCCGGGAAAAGAAGCCCTCTCATCTCCAGCATTCAGTATCCACCGGATGAGACTCTATCTAGAGTTATACTTCATGTACGCCCTCTCCCGTCTCTCTCACTCACTCTGACCCTTCTCAATTCACTCATCTCCTGAATGGGATAGACTAACGAATAGGCACTTCGCACCACTTTATCCAATAATTCACCAGCCTTCCCTCCTCTATCGCCGTCTACCGCCCGATCTATTACTGGCGCTGATATGTATCGGAACGGCATTTGCAGAGGATAAGGAAGGACTGAGAATCGCTTCATTCCTCCATAAACGCCTACGGAATCGGATCTTCGAAGTGGGTCTTCCATCCTCCTTCTTCTTCTGTCTCTAGGATTACCTTCTCGTCGCTTCCGGGAGGTGACAGGGAAGATCCATACCCAATGAGGTTAGTACTGACGAAAGATGGTAGAGGATGAACCTAAAGCATCGGTTCATAATCTCCAAACTTTGCTATTGATAAATCATTTCTCAAGATCATATTGTTCGCTGAAAGAACATGCCATCTCTCAAGTAAGTCTCCTCTTCTCTTTCCCTTTTCAACGCCCCCTGCCCTCTTCCTCTCTGCTTCTCCTTTCCTACCATCATTCTTCGCTTTGAATCCCATCCTCCTTCCTCGGTATCGCTTAATTGCTGAGTACTGATTACAGATCTTCCATTCACCTTCCGTTTACATGATACGACTAGCTGGGACCTTACTTCCTAGGTAAGTTCCTCGGCAGGAAGGCGGCAAGGTAGCTGATGATACAGATTCAACCGCCAGAATGCACCAAGCGATGATCCCCTGACTTGCTGGCTTGACTGGGTGGGGGAGGAGGAGAGGAAGAGACTGGGCTGGTTTGCATTTATGATGGATTTAGAGAATGCTGCGTTGTATCGGCATTTCCTCATGGTGAGTGCTCTTGCTATTACTTCTCGGCACATCCTTGTCCACTTTCCGTCCAGAAGTCAATTGCGGTCCAACAAGTTTAGGTGCGGTCACTGACCCATACAGATTCACTGCTATTTCATGGAAATCCCCTTTCCAACTTCCTCCGCCTCATGGACCGCCAAAGACCCTTATGAATGGTCAACCCACCTCCGATCATCTCTCTCCATCCCTACCCCGTCCTTCCGCTCCGCATTGAGGGAATTAGCAGGACGAGGCAATATCCCCCCCAACCTAAATGATCAATCCCTCTGGATCCTCATACATGGTCTGATCAATGTTTCGTGGACCTTGCTTTGGCGTGATTTAGGGGAACTTAGTATGGTCCATGAAAACAAGATTACGGGTTGGAAAGATAGTTTGAGAAGGGCATTTGGGGTTTGGGTTAGATATGTCGAAGCGAGATATTCAGCGGGTGGAATGGAGGAAGCTTTGTATACTGTTGGAATACCTTTTGCTCAGCTTGGTGCGTTCCCTTCCTTTTCTCTTGACGAACAAGACGTTGATGATAGGTTCCATACTTCTGTTGAGCGATACGGAGATGATCAGGATTTTCGCCGGTGCCGCCAGTACGTTCCATGTCTACTTTCCGCTTCATATCTCTCTCTTGCTCCTGTCCTCTAGCTGACGTTCCACCTCTCGTATGAGTTGAGGACTGATGACTAATGGTAGATATCGCCGGCCGATCAATCTCTCCCGGAGAGTGGACAGCAGCAAATACCTATGTCCACGCATGGGCTAAATCCCAAGATGGGGCTTATGCTTGTTATACAGCTATAGAATGTGAGTCAGATCCACGCCAGCGATCTCGCGATTCTGATAAGTAGTATTACATCAAATATATAGATGGAGTGCTGAAGATCGATGGGCTACTGCTCCTGCTTTTATACCTTGGTGTACCGTATGTTCCCTCCTACTCTACATCAACGTCAAGCTGACGAGTAGTATGTTTCTTCCTGTAAGTCATCTCCCACGCTTTGGAGCACAAGCATTGGCTTGTCGGCTTGCTGATCACAGTGATAATATGGGCATACTCGACGGTCCTAGATGGGCCCGATGCCCTCCAAGCACCATATATTATCCCAACGGCTAAAAGCCATACATTAAAGCACGGCCAATCATCCGAAGTCATCATTGAACCTTCGCTAGCTCGTCGTGCTGCTCAAATCTACCTCGGCGATATGCTTGCTCAGTGCCGAGGTGATGTGTTTGCATTACCGGATATAAGGGGTAAAAACGCTTGTGCGGGGGTACTTGCTTATACTGCTCATCTGGTCGGTATTGGGGGTAGGGGAGTTCTTGAGGAAGCCAGGCGGGTATTGCTTGGGTTGCTGGGGGAGGGCTAATGATCAAGAGACGCTTGCTGGAATTCGCCCGTATAAGTTGTGCAGCAAAATAGTTGTAGATTGGTCAATTGATGATACTGTGTATTTAGTTTCATGCTGAATGTGCTATTTTAGCTCTTCCTCAGCGTAGTCGGCTACTTGTCTCTCGGAAACGGGTCAGAGACCATACCTCGAACAATGAATTTAGAGCTTTGTGTCTGAAACAGGCGACTCGAGAGGGGAAGAAGGAATATGCCCATCGGTGTGTGTTTGCGCAGCGGTCTGAAAGGAGGGTTCATTTCTTGAGGCATCAACTCGACGGTATGGCCTATCCCGAGTACTAAAGAGCAGCAGACTCATCTCCTGACGACAAGGGGGGAAATGAGGTGCATGACGAAAGATGACATTTGGCTAACAGATCTCTGAGTCCAGCACCGATTAGGAGCGAGGAATGCATCACACCACAGCCTATCAAAGGCTATGTATGTGTCCCAACTCGCAGATCAAACAGCAGTACCTTGGGGTGCCCCGCAGGATCTAGACGTCAGCCGCTGTGTCACCAGTATCACAAAGCAAGATGACTTACCTAGGATGTCTGGGTCGTCCGCTGTGTCGGCCTCGTCCACGAGTAGCCGAAGTGGAAGCAGCGCCAGTACCGGTGCCAGTAGCAGCGAGCACGACACTGGATTGAGCAGGAAGGTCGTAAGCGGAAACCTCTGCTGAAGCAGAAGGCAAAGCCGAAGCGTCGGAATATACTGGAGCAGAACCCGGTGCGGTAGCGATATCGGTTTCTTTACCAGCATTGGCGGAGTTGTCGGGGGAGACGGAGGCGGGCACAGGCTCAGCATCGCCAGATGGAGAAGCGGCTGGAGGATCGGATGCGCTGGCAGCGGAAGCTGCAGGAGCGGCAGCTTGACCTCCGCTCGAAAAGTTGACTACGGCAGGTCCAGGGCAAGTGAACTTTTTGGTGTCACTTTGATTGACATTGAAGGTCTCGTAGTCTAGGCTGAGACTTTCACTGTGGTAGGCTTCTGGGAATGTGACGGTATCGGTGGCGACGAAGGTACCGCTCGATTCGACGTTGGCTTGAATACAGACTGGATAAACTTGAGGGGCGCCGGCAAAGTGCATAGCAATGAGTTCGTGTCGGATCAAGTATTTTCTGCTGGTCAGCCACGATCAATCACAAGCCGAGATTGCAGAGTACTTACCCAGGAGCGACCTCTGCAGGGATCTTGAAGGTCCAGCTAGCACCGCTGCTGTTGAGTTTATCGGATGCCCATTGAGTACCATCGTAGGCATCTTCAGAGATCTTGAACCAAGGCAACCCCGCTGCGTCAACACCGTCACATCCACCTACTCGTCAGCTCTCGCTACGACAAGTGAAAGAGGAAACGTACTGGATGGACAAGCCGCCATATACTGAAGAATAGGTCCCTTGTGGGCAATTGGCCATTGATCCCATAGAGCAGTAACCTCTTTACCAGCAACAACAGGCCAGATTTCGACAACAGTACTGGTGAATTCAGTAGATCGAGCTCCACAAGCAGTATCCTTGGAGTTTAGGTCGGGGAAGCCTATTGTATCAGTAAAGAGAAACAACGATATATCTTACCTCTCTGTGGCTCAAAGTAATGTCTTTGAGCGGTATCAGGCTGTTTAGCTGATGTGTCCCATGAAGGATCAAATCCAGGGTGTTGACCATCTTCGACAGTCCAGCTGACGATATAGCCATGAGCATTAACAGCGGCTAGTGAAGCAAGAGCAGCAGTCGCTCGGAGTAGGGTGTTGCTCTGGATAATCAGTCCGGTTAAATGGTCATGGTGAAAGCTTGGCTTACAGAGTATACCATAATGGGCTTGGTTGTTTCAAGACAAGAATGATGAGATGGAAAGAAGCAAAAGAGGGTGAAGATGAGGCAGAGGAATCAATCCCGTTTGCGCCAATAAGTACAAAGACTAGGAAGTAAAGGTGGTAAAGAAAAAGAAGGGGAATATCAATCTTTGTCGGCGATCAATATATACGATGTTGACCGAGCTTTGGGAATCAAAAACATACCTTCAAAGTTGACCGAGCTGAAAGGTGACACGCCAAAGGACCCTTTGTAGAAGGCGGGAACTAGAATGACATAACTTTGTGACATGACAAAGTAAGGGATCAAACTCCCGATAACACTTGAAAGGTATGTATCAGCCCCTGTACCCAGGTCGATCAGGGTGGGATTGAACGTTCCGAGGTCACACTGTGAGCTGAGTCATCAAAGGAGTGATACGAAACTCCGAGAACGAGGGTCCGGACACCGTTGCGTGGATACATGATTTGTGTTCCGACGCGTCCAAGAGGGTCAAAGTGACCTCGGTCCCGTTTGTGCTGGTTAAGCCTGTCGTGTCAGAGAATTCGCCCAGAGTTGAAGTATCGTATTTCTGGGACTCCCGCGACATTGAAAGACGAGGGTCCGATAGCGGGCCGAGCTTGACTTGGAAAACTGGGCGATCCGAGGATACCCACACAGGTATTTATTCGGTGTATAGTCTGTTCAGTGCGAGTAATTGTAATTCAGCAGTTACCTGAATGACGATGAAATTCATGCTAAATGTATTTTGTCTAGCCATCTCTTCTCTACTGCTTCTTGGAAGCGAGAATAGCGCTAATACTTCCCCAAACCAATTTAGGGCTCTGGGCAGCATCGACTGGAGTCCAGATTCCAGTCTTTTTGTAGTAATCAACAACAGGGCCAGTTTGGGAGTGGTATGTGCCCAATCGTTTCTTCAAGGTCTCGGCATTATCGTCTGATCGTTGGATTAGGGGTTCTCCAGTCTTGTCATCTGTCATATCCTTCTTTGGGGGGTTGACTGTATTGTTAGCCACATTCTTCTTCATATCCTTATGATATTTTGAAAACGTACATTCCCTGTGGTATGACCTTCCAGAAGCTGGGTGAATGAGTCGGCCAGTGATCCTAGAGATGAGGAGCGCATCGGGGATTCGGAGTTCAACAGCGTGATCCAGAGGGGTCTTGGAAGCTTCCAACATAGCGTCCAACTTGGATGCCTGGGGGACAGTTCGTGGGAAACCATCAAGAATGAATCTGGGTATAAGCGCTGGTCCAGGCCTCTCATTTCCAGATATTGAGGGACAAAAGGGAGGGGGAAAATGGAGGAGGAAGGCGCAGCTGTCGCTGCTATGGATGACGTACCCATCTTTACATTCCTGGTTGGATGCCAATTCATCCCTAATCATTCCAACCATAATCTCATCCGAAACGAGGTCTCCTCGGTCCATGATCTTCTTTGCCTCTTTACCGAGCTGAGTTTGCCTCTGGACTTGAGATCGGAGCATATCTCCGGTTG
>Ga0265780_10004611_pt1 | contig 17676 bp, 14 predicted proteins | sample P1T30metagenome_FD_192432 | JGI IMG/M metagenome (GOLD analysis project Ga0265780, IMG submission 192432) | Plant litter microbial communities from East Loma Ridge, Irvine, California - P1 T30 | ecosystem: Environmental > Terrestrial > Plant litter > Unclassified | place: USA: California...
CCGCCACGGAGCCGATGCCCTGAAAGCTGACGTTGGCGTCCTGTGCGATCAGCTTGCGTGCATCGACTTCGCCGACGCCCTGCGCCTGCATGTTCAGCTGCCTGACCGTGCCAGCGATGGCCATGCTGCCGGCGCCACGGTACTGCACGTCGAAGCGGTCGCCCGAGACGTTGCGCAGGATGGTTTCGCCGGCGCCCTCCATGCTGAACTTGCGCAGGTTTGGCACGGTGACGATGACGCGCGGGTCGCCCTGGTTTTTCTGCACGCCTTTGTCGCGCAGGTAGACGCGCAGTTCGCCGTGGACGACTTCCGTGACGACCATATTGAGGAAGGCTGGAGCGCCGCGCACGGTGATGGCCTGGCCCTTCCCCGCCATCACATCGATGCTGATCGGCCCTTTCAGGTCGATCGCCGTAAAGGCGGCGGTAGTGCGGGATTGTTCGTCGGCCCGAGCTGGCGCGAAGGCCAGCGTCGCGGCCAGGGCAAGGGCTGCGACAAGGGTAAGGTGGCGCATGATGAGTTCCTCCGGTAGCGGGTAGATGCAGCCATTCTAGGAACCGCGGCGCTTGCGCGGAACGGCTTTGCGACAGGCTGCACATTTGGCCCACTGGCGTGCGCATTCAGCGCTAAAAGGGCGCATTGATCAGAGTCGGATACAAATCTGATGGCGCGCCAACGCTGGCGCACGCTATGCTGACGATTGCCAGGGCGCGCTGTGCGCACTGCCTGTCGAGGACCTTCACCGTCATGCCCATTTTCGGAATCGGACTGCACGTCATCATCGCTATCTTCTTCGCCATTCATGCCGTGCGCACGGGGCGCGAGCTATATTGGCTGGCCATCCTCTTCATGTTCCCGCTGTTCGGAAGCGTAGTGTATTTCGCGGTTGTCTTCCTGCCCGACGCGCGCCTGCGCAGCGGCGCGCGCAAGGCCGGCGCGGTGCTGCAGAAGAGCCTTGATCCGGGCCACGACCTGCGCGCGGCCCAGCGCGCGTTCGACCTGACGCCCACCGCGCACAACCAGATGGCGCTGGCGGCGGCGTTGCTGGAAGCAGGCAAGGTAGCTGACGCGGTGGCGCAGTACGACGCCTGCCTGCAGGGCCCCTTTGCCGGTGACAACGAGATCAACCTGGGTGCGGCGCGCGCCAGGCTGGCGAACGGCCAGCCGCAGGCGGCAATTGCGTTGCTGGAGCAGCTGCAGGCGCGCCATCCGAACTTCCGGCCCGAGCAGTCAGGCCTGCTGCTGGCGCGCGCGTACGAAGAAGCCGGGATGCGGGACGCGGCCGGCGCCCTGTTTGAAACCCTGGCAGCGCGCTTCGGGAGCCTCGAATCGCGCGCCGCGCTGTTCATCTGGGCCACGGCCAACCGCCGGCCCGACTTGGCGCAGCGCGAGGGCCTTGAGCTGGCCCACGCGCGCAAGCACATGACAAAGCAGACGCGCGCGCTGCACGCGGAGTTGTTCCGGCGCGTCGACGCGGCCAGCGCGCGTCAGTCAGCCGCGTAGTGCAGGCCGACCTGGGCGCGGATATCGTCCAGGACGCCCATCAATGCCAGCGTTTCATCGAGCGGCATGCCAGGGCTTTCCAGCAGCCCGGCGTGCCAGCATTGCTGCGCCTCGATGATCTCGTGGACATAGCCATTGCCGAGGAACGGCGTGGCGATGGTGCGCGCGTCTCCTTCGGCCGGCGTCAGCGTGATCGATTCGGCGTGGTGAAAGCGCGTGTTCATGCGGATGAAGCCGCGCTCGCCCGATACCGTCAGTTCCACCGGCGTGATGGTGGTCACCGAACACGCACAGCTGGCAATCGCGCCGTTCGCATGGCGCAGGACAAACCCCGTGTTGAGGTCCACGCCGGTCGGGCCAATCTCCGCCTGCGCCGTGACCGATGCGACAGGTCCCAGCAACGCAGTAGCCATCGACAGCGGATAGATGCCAAGGTCCAGCAACGCGCCACCACCCAGCTCACGGTTGAGGAGGCGGTGTTCCGGTCCCACATCGGCCCTGAAGCCGAAATCGGCTGTCACCTGGTGGACCGCGCCGATTTCCCCGCTGGCGATGATGCGCTTTACTTCAGCGAGCGCCGGCATGAAGCGCGACCACATCGCCTCCATTAAAAACAGTTTTTTCTCGCGCGCCAGCGCCACCACTTTTTCGGCCTCGGGCCGGTTCATGGTGAACGGTTTTTCACACAACACGCCCTTGCCGGCGTTCAGCGCCAGCGTGGCATTGGCTGCGTGTTCGGTGTGCGGCGAGGCGATGTAGACCAGGTCGATATCATTCGCTTCGACCAGCGCCTGGTAGCTGCCGTAGGCTTGGCCCGCCCCGTGCTCGCGCGCGAATGATTCGGCGCTGTCCAGCGTGCGCGAGGCCACGCCGGCCAGCACCGCGCCGGGCGTATCGCGCAGCGCAGCGGCGAAGGCCTTGGCGATCTTACCGGTGCCGAGGATGCCCCAGCGTGTCGATTTTTGTTGCGTTTTCATGTCACTCCCTGGCTGGCCGCTTGGGCCGAAAGATGGTGGTGTCGGCATAAAAAGCCGCGTCCTGGTTCGGCCACCAGTGTGGCACACCGAGCACCTGCAGCGGCGTAAAACTGGCTGTGCTCAGGGTTTCGGTGGCCAGTGCGGCGGCGACGTGGTCGTCAATCCAGGCGCGCCGCGCGTCGAACGGCAAACGGAAGAACGTCGCGTCGGCATACACCACGCGCGTGTGCGCCGTCATGGCGAGGCGCGGGGCCACCAGCTTTTCCATCAGCGCGTGACCGAACAGCCAGACCTCGGCGCAGCGCCCGAACATGGCGCGCCGGCCCAGCAACGCATCGTGCCAGCGGTGCGCCTGCAAATCGGCCACCAGCGCCCTCCCCTCAGGGTCGTCAACGACCAGCAGCAGCGCTGCGTTTTCGTCGAAGATCGTGGCGCCGTCGCGCGCGGCGCCACGCGATGTGCCGACGCCCGCCACGGCAATCTGCGCGGCCTGCAGCGCGTTCAGCTGGCGTTTAATCAGCGGAAAAGTCTGCCATACGAGGCCGTTGAAATAATCGTGCAGGTTCGCGCGCGTGGGCACCTGGCCGGTGGCGCCGATGAATTCTTCGTATGCGCGGCCGTCCGGCAGGCTCGCCTGCGGCACAAAGCGCACTGGCTGGCCGCTGGCGTTGCGCAGGTCCAGCGCGGCGGCGCCGGCATTGAAGGCATCGATGAAGTGGTCGTCGTGCGGCGGCAAACGCGCATACGCTGGCCGCACCGCGTCGTACCACGGTTGCTGCCAGGCGATGGGTTGCATGGCTTAGCGCATTTTCCAGTTGATCTGCTGGCCGCCATTCAGCGGGACCAGCTGCGTGTCACCCATGGCGACGGTCGCTGGCAGGGTCCAGCTTTCACGGACCAGCGTGATGGTGCCGGTGTTGACCGGCAGCTTGTAGAACGCCGGGCCGTTCAGGCTCGCGAAGGCTTCGAGCTGGTCCAAAGCGCCAGCCTGCTCGAACGCTTCGGTGTACATTTCCATGGCGTGCAGGGCCGTGTAGCAGCCGGCGCAGCCGCAGGCGGCTTCCTTGGCGCCGATGGCGTGCGGGGCTGAATCGGTGCCGAGGAAAAAGCGCGGGTTGCCGGACGTGGCCGCGGCGACCAGCGCCAGCCGGTGCTCTTCGCGCTTCAGCACGGGCAGGCAGTAGTAATGGGGATTGATGCCGCCCTTGAAGATCTCGTTGCGGTTGTAGAGCAGGTGGTGCGCCGTGATGGTGGCGGCAATCGGGCCGGCCGCCTCGGCCACGTACTGCGCCGCGTCGCGCGTGGTGATGTGCTCGAAAACCACCGGCAGCGCCGGCAGGTCGGCGCGCAGCGGACGCATGACGCGGTCGATGAACACGGCCTCGCGGTCGAACAGGTCGATGTCGCCATCGGTGACTTCGCCGTGCACGAGCAGCGGCATTCCCACTTCCTGCATCGCTTCCAGGACCTTGTAGCACTTGCGCAGGTCGGTCACGCCGAAGTCGGAGTTGGTGGTGGCGCCGGCCGGGTACAGTTTCACGGCGTGGATAAAGCCGCTCTCTTTGGCGCGCAGGATTTCGGCCGGGTCGGTGTTATCGGTCAGGTACAGCGTCATCAAAGGCTCGAATGCCATACCGTCCGGCAGCGCGGCGAGGATGCGGTCACGGTAGGCGGCAGCGAGCGCGGTGGTGGTGACCGGCGGTTTCAAATTCGGCATGACGATCGCGCGCGCGAACTGGCGGGCGCTGTGCGGCAGGACACTGGCCAGCGCCGCGCCGTCACGCAGGTGCAGGTGCCAGTCGTCGGGACGGGTGATGGTCAGGGAGGTGGGGGTTTCGGTGATGGACATGGCAGCTCTCATATTGCGCGAGCCGCCATTTTACAGCGCTTTAATGGAGGATCCGGGCCAGAAATTCGCGCGCGCGATCGGACGCGGGGGCGGCAAAAAACTGCTCCTGCGGCGCGTCCTCGACGATGCGCCCCTTGTCCATGAAGACGATGCGGTCGGCCACCTGGCGCGCAAAACCCATCTCGTGTGTCACGATCATCATCGTCATGCCGTCCTGCGCGAGGCTGCTCATCACGTCCAGCACTTCGCTGACCATTTCAGGGTCGAGTGCGGACGTGGGCTCGTCGAACAGCATCGCCACCGGGTCCATTGCCAGCGCGCGGGCAATGGCCACGCGCTGCTGCTGGCCGCCGGAGAGCTGGCGCGGGAATTTGTCTGCCTGCGCCAGCAGCCCCACGCGCTCGAGCAATTGCAGGCCCCGTGCATTGGCTTCGTCGGTGCTGCGGTGGAGGACCTTGACCTGGGCCAGCGCCAGGTTGGCGCGGACCGACAGGTGCGGGAACAGCTCAAAATTCTGGAACACCATGCCGATGCGCGCACGCAGGGCCGGCAAATCCGTTCCGGGATCGTTGACTGTCACGCCATCGACCCGGATGGTGCCCTGCTGGACCGGTTCGAGTCCATTCACGGTCTTGATCAGCGTGGATTTGCCCGAGCCGGAGGGCCCGCACACGACCACCACGTCGCCGCGCGCCACCGTGGTGGTACAGTCGCCCAGCACCTGGAAGGCGCCGTACCATTTGCTGACGTTATCGAGCTCAATCATATTGTCCTGTCGGTCGTGCGGTGGGTGGCAGTGGGCGGGCGCGAACTTGACAGCACCAGCCCCGCCTAGGATACTTTGAATCTTGTCAATCCCATCATTAGCATCGCCGGCAACCATGGCGACGCTGGCATCCCGCAGCATTTTGCCCCAGAACACGCGAGCTCACATCCGCGCGCACGTACCACCACAGGACGCACCACATGAATAATCGCAATCGCCTGACCCTCTACATCATCGTCGGCCTGGTGCTCGGGATCGTGGTGGGCTACTTCGCCAACCGCCACCTGGCCGATCCAAAAGCCTTTGCCGACACGATGTCGCTGGTGACGACGCTTTTCCTGCGCCTGATTAAAATGATCATCGCCCCGCTCGTGTTCGCGACGCTGGTCGTCGGTATCGCCAAGATGGGCGATGCCAAGGAAGTTGGCCGCATCGGCCTGAAAGCGCTGACCTGGTTTATCCTGGCCTCGCTCGTGTCGCTGACGCTCGGCCTGATCCTCGTGAACCTGTTCCGCCCTGGCGACGCGCTGGCGCTGGCTCACGCGGTGCCGCCAGTGGGCGCATCCTCCGGCGTGACCGCTGCCGGCCTGTCGATGAAGGACTTCATTTCGCACCTGGTGCCAACGTCGATCATCGACGGCATGGCCAAGAATGAAATCCTGCAGATCGTGATTTTTTCGGTCTTCTTTGGCGTCGGCGCCGCGGCAGTTGGCCCGCGTGCCGAGCCGATGATTGCCGCCATCGACGGCCTCGCGCACGTCATGCTGAAGGTAACCGGCTACGTGATGAACTTCGCGCCGATTGCCGTGTTCGCGGCGGTCACCGGCATCGTGGCCACCAGCGGTGTGCAGGTGCTGTCGACGTACGGCGTATTCATGGGCGAGTTCTACATCGGCATCGCGCTGCTGTGGGTGGTGCTGACCCTCATCGGCGGCGTGTTCCTGGGACCACGCATCCTGCGCCTGCTGGGCGAATTGCGCGAGCCGACGCTGCTGGCGTTTTCCACCGCATCGTCGGAAGCGGCATACCCGAAAACGCTGGAAGGCCTGGAGCGCTTCGGCGTGCGCAACCGCCTGGCCGCGTTCGTGCTGCCAATCGGATATTCGTTCAACCTCGATGGTTCGATGATGTACTGCACCTTCGCCACCGTGTTCATCGCGCAGGCCTACGGGATCGAGATGGCGCTGTCGGCGCAGATGACGATGATGCTGGTGCTGATGGTGACGTCGAAAGGCATCGCCGGCGTGCCGCGCGCGTCCCTTGTCGTCATCGCCGCGACGCTCAGCCAGTTCAATATTCCGGAAGCCGGCTTGCTGCTGCTGCTGGGGATCGACCACTTCCTCGACATGGGCCGCTCGGCCACCAATGTCATCGGCAATGGCATCGCCACCGCGGTGGTCGCCAAGTGGGAAGGCGACCTGCAAAATCCGCTGGCGCCGTCGCAGGACATGGCCAAGGCGCCGCTGGCCTGAACTGCCACATGAATGACCGAGAGGCTTTCCAGCGATGGAAGGCCTTTTTTTTAGTGTTTCAAGGAGAACCCATGCAGTCACCCGCCGTCCGTTTCATCCAGTCGCTGTTCGCGGCGCTCATGCTGCTGTCACTCACCGCAGAAGCCCAGACCAAACTCCCGAACGTCACCATCCTGGCCACCGGCGGCACCATCGCCGGCACCGGCAGCACCAGCACCACGACGGTCGGCTACACCGCCGCCACCGTCGGCGTGCAAACCCTGATCACGGCGGTGCCGGAACTGGCGAAAGTCGCCAACGTCACCGGCGAACAGGTATTCCAGATCGCCAGCGAAAACATGGGCAATGCCGAGTGGCTGACGCTGGCCAAGCGCGTCAACGCGCTGCTGGCGCAGCCGAACGTGAACGGCATCGTCATCACGCACGGCACCGACACGATGGAAGAAACCGCGTATTTCCTCGACCTGGTGGTGAAAAGCCGCAAGCCGGTGGTGCTGGTCGGCTCGATGCGCCCGTCGACGGCATTGTCTGCCGACGGCCCGATCAACCTGTACAACGCAGTAATTCTAGCGGGTAGCCCGGAGGCGATCGGCAAGGGCGTGCTGGTCGCGATGAACGACCAGATCCACGCCGCGCGCGATGTGACGAAAACGAATACGTCGACGCCGGACACGTTCAAGACGCCGGAACTGGGCATGCTCGGCTACTTCCAGGGCAACCACGCGTTCTTCTATCACCAGCCGATCCGCAAGCACACGATGGACACCGAATTCGACGTGTCCAACCTGACGTCGCTGCCGCAGGTGGACATCGTCTACGGCTATGCGAACATGGGCCCGGTGGCGGTTGACGCCTTTGTGGCCGCTGGCGCCAAAGGCCTCATCCACGCGGGCGTGGGCGACGGTTCGCTGGCGAGCAAGGTAGTGCCGGCACTGAAGAACGCCCGTGCAAAAGGCGTGGTCGTGGTGCGCGCCAGCCGCGTGGGCCAGGGCATCCTGGCGCGTAACGGCGAAGCCAATGACGACGCGCTCGATTTCGTGGCGGCCGATACGCTCAATCCACAAAAGGCACGCATCCTGCTGATGCTGGCGCTGACTAAAACGAACAACACGCGCGAGATCCAGCGCATGTTTTACACTTACTGAATCAGACGATGGCGTGGCCCTGCAGGCGGGTCAAAATCGCCAGCGGGCTGGCCTCTGGGTGATACTGCTTCGACGGGGCCAGCTGCAGCGTGTGCTCCATCATGAACTGGCCGGACATCGCCGCGTGCGATGCCTGGTCCGAAAACACCACCCAGGTCGACCCCGGCGGAAAGCCGAACGTCACCTGCGGCGCGTTCTTCTGATAATCCTCGTCCGACTTCATCGCATCGTGCAGCTGCAGCATCAGGTGGTCGTATTCGCTGCGCAGCGACTTGGTGATGCCCAGCGTTTTCATCAGGCTGGCCTGCCACGCTGAATACGGTTTGACGCGCGGCAGGAAGTGGCGCGCGACATCTTCGAACGGCTGGCCAACCCGCCAGACGCGCGGCACGCCAGCCGGGTTCACGTTGGAGAATACGCGCAGCAGGCGCTGGCCGCGGTTCGGGCGCGACGGGAATGCGTCGACGTGCATGCGCTTGTCATCGGCGCGCCACGATTGCACGCGGTCTTCCACCACCGATGGCCGGTAACTGATCGCGCCGCGCTCGAGCGACTCGGTGTACTTTGGCGCCAGCGTGGCCAGCAGCGCCTCGGCCTGGTTCCGGAAGCGTTCCATCATCGCGGCCATCAGCGCCAGCGTGGCCTCATCCCCTGCTCCACCCTTCAGGCGGTTATCCGGGCCGAAGCTGATATTGCGGCTTTTCGGGTCGCGCACATCGGGCGTGAGCAGCTTCTTTTCCGCGTCGGTGAACACAAACGGCGCGTGCGGCAGGTACAGCACCTTGCCGGCTTCGAGCGCTGCGATCCACTCGGTATTGCGCGTGCCTTCCTGGCCCGCGGGGATTTCGACGATCTGCTGTTCCATATACGTTTCCTTATTCTTGTTCGAGTACGGTTGCTGCATCGACCGGCTCGTCCTGGCGCGCCTGCTGGCGCTCCCACATCTGCGCATACAGGCCGTTTTTCGCCAGCAGCACGCCGTGCGTGCCGCGTTCGACAATGCGGCCATGATCAAGCACCAGGATCTGCTGCGCATCGGCCACGGTCGACAGGCGGTGCGCGATGACGAGCGTGGTGCGGTTCTTCGCGATTTCCTTCAACTGGCCCTGAATGGCCTGCTCGGCTTTCGAATCAAGTGCGGACGTCGCCTCGTCGAAGATCAGGATGGCCGGATCTTTCAGCAGCGTGCGCGCAATGGCCACGCGCTGCTTTTCGCCGCCCGACAGCTTCAGGCCGCGCTCGCCGACCATCGTGGCATACCCTGCCGGCAGGCTCTCGATGAAGTCGTGGATCGATGCGGCGCGCGCGGCAGCCACCACATCGGCGTGGCTCGCGCCAGGTTTACCGTAGGCGATGTTGTATTCGATGGTGTCGTTGAACAGCACCGTATCCTGCGGCACGATGCCGATGGCCGCGCGCAGCGACTCCTGCGTCACGTGGCGCACGTCCTGGCCATCAATGGTGATGGCGCCCGACTGCACGTCGTAAAAGCGGAACAGCAGGCGTGACAGCGTCGATTTGCCGGAGCCGCTGTGGCCGACCACTGCGGTGGTGGTGCCGGCGGCGATCGTGAAGTCGACGTCGAACAGGATCTGCCGGTTTGCCTCATAGCTGAAGTCGACATGCGCAAACGCCACGCGCGCGCCGTGACTCGTATCGAGTGCGCCGGCGGTGGGGCCGTCGGCCACTTCGCGGTTCTGCTCGAGCAGCGCGAACAGGCGCTCCATGTCGGCCAGGCTCTGCTTGATTTCGCGGTAGATCACGCCCAGGAAGTTGAGCGGAATGTACAGCTGGATCATGAAGGAATTGACCAGCACCAGGTCGCCCAGCGTCATGGTGCCGTTGATGACGCCGATGGTGGCGCGCCACAGGATCAATGTCACCGCGCCGGCAATGATCAGCGACTGGCCGCTGTTGAGCAGCGACAGCGACGTTTGCGAATGCACGGCCGCGCTTTCGTAGCGCTGCAGGCCCTGGTCGTAGCGGTCCGCTTCGTAGTGTTCGTTGCCGAAGTATTTGACCGTCTCGTAGTTGATCAGCGAGTCGATGGCTTTCGTGTTCGCCTTTGAATCGAGGTCGTTCATCGTGCGCCGAAAGTGGGTACGCCAGTTGGTCACCAGCACCGTGAAGATGATGTAGCTGACCAGCGCCACCGCGGTGATCACGGTGAACCAGATATCGTAGTGCAGCACCAGGTAGCCCAGCACCAGCGTGATCTCGACCAGCGTCGGCAGGATGTTAAACAGCGTGTACGAAATGAGCGAGCCGACGCCGCGCGTGCCGCGCTCGATATCGCGCGTCATGCCGCCAGTCTGGCGGTTCAGGTGAAAGCGCAGCGACAGCGCATGCAGGTGGCGGAACACGCGCAGCGCGATGGTGCGCACCGCGCGCTGCGTCACGCGCGCAAACAGGAATTCGCGCAGCTCGGTGAACAGCGTGGTGGAAAAACGCAGCGCGCCATACGCCACCAGTGCCGCTGCCGGCAGCACCAGCACGGCGTGCGGGCTCGATGGGTGAATCGTCAGCGAATCGATCAGTTTTTTGAGCACCAGCGGCACGCCGACGTTGGCCAGCTTGGCGCCGATCAGGCACACCAGCGCGGCGGCAACGCGCCATTTGTAGACCAGCAGGTACGGGATCAGGGTTTTGAGCGTCTCCCAATCGGTGTGGCGGGGCGCGCTGCTCGGCAGCGGCGGGGGAGACTCGGTTTGGCGACGCATGGCAGGGGTCCGCTATTTATGGTTCAATCTGGGACGATTGTAGCCTTTCATGAGAATTCACGATGACCAGCCCTGAAAATATCCCCGCCAAGTCCAACCGCCTGCCCGAGGGGAAGATGCCGCAATTGCGGGTGATGCCCTCGCCTGCCGACGCGAACGTCTACGGTGACGTGTTTGGCGGCTGGATCATGTCGCAGGTCGATATCGCCGGTTCCCTGCCCGCCACCCGCCGCGCCAACGGCCGCGTGGCCACCATCGCCGTCAATTCATTCCTGTTCAAGAATCCGGTGTTCGTGGGCGACCTGCTGTCGATCTACGCCGACATCGTCAAGGTCGGCAATACCTCGATCACCGTGTACGTGGAAGTGTATGCCGAGCGCAATCGGCTGCAAACCGAAGTAGTGAAAGTCACCGAGGCGACGCTGACCTACGTTGCCACCGGCCCGGACCGCAAACCGCGTCAGCTGCCGCCGCTCGAATCGCTGATTTCGCACGATTGATCGCACGATTGACAGCACGATTGAGCGCGCCATCGATGCCAGGCCGGCGCGGCTTCTTGCTGGACGCGGCGGGCCTTGCTGCGTTAGTCAGTACGTCGGCGGTCCACGCCGCAGCGCCTGATGCCTATCCGTTCAGCCTGGGCGTGGCATCCGGCTCGCCCCTGCCCGACAGCGTCATCCTGTGGACCCGCATCCTGGCCGACCCGTTCAACGCAGCCGCGGAGCGACCGGTTGCGCTGCCGGTGCGCTGGGAAGTGGCGTCCGACGAGGGGTTTCGCCGCCTCGTCGCGCACGGCAGTGCAGTGGCCGCGCCGGAATTGGCGCACAGCGTGCACGTCGATGTGCGGGGCCTCGCACCGGGCCGCTGGTACTGGTACCGCTTCATGCTGGGCAGCGCCGTCAGTCCGGTCGGACGCACGCGCACCGCACCTGCTGCGGGCGTCATGCCGGCCTCGCTGCGCCTGGCAGTCGCATCGTGCCAGCACTGGCAGTTTGGCAGCTACGCGGCGCACCGCCACATCGCGGCCAGCAGCCCGGACCTGGTGGCGTTCCTGGGGGACTACATCTACGAGTGGGGCGCATTGACACGCGACCATCCGCCGCGCGCGGTGCGCGCCAACGAGTCGTTCACGCTCGAGCAGTACCGCGCGCGCTATGCGCAATACAAGAGCGACCCCGACCTGCAGGCGGCGCACCTGGTCGCGCCCTGGATCGTCACGTGGGACGACCATGAAGTGGCAAACGATTACGCCGGCGAACGCGATGAACGCCTGGCGGCCGACTTCCCGGCGCGGCGCGCAGCTGCCTACCAGGCGTTTTACGAACACATGCCGCTGCGCCTGCCGCCAGCGAGAAACGGCCGCTTCCCCGGCATGAAGATGTACCAGCGCTACGACTGGGGCCAGCTGGCGCGCTTCCACGTGCTGGACGACCGCCAGTACCGCGCCGTGGAAGTATGCGCACCGGCCGGGCGCGGCGGCTCGACGTCCGTGACGCCACTTGGCTGTCCGGCCCTGCGCGATCCGCGCCGCACGATGCTGGGCGCGGAACAGGAAGCGTGGCTAACGAATGGACTGAAAAATTCGCGGGCGCGCTGGAACGTGTTTGCGCAGCAGACGCTGATGGCGCAAGCGAGCCAGGTCCCGATCCATGGGCCCGACGACGGCCGCTTCTGGACCGATGGCTGGGACGGGTATCCGGCCGCGCGGGCGCGCCTGCTTGCCACGCTGGCCAGCAGCGGCGCCGCCAATCCGGTCATCCTGGCCGGCGACGTGCACACGTTCTACGCCAGCGAACTGCGTGCGAATTATTTGAAGCCGGCGTCGCGCAGCAACCCGGTGCTGGCGGCGGAATTCTGCGGCACGTCGGTGACATCGAGCTCGCGCCCGCAGGCACGCACCGACCAGGTCGTCGGCATGAACCCGCACATGCAGTACGGGCGCAGCGACAAGCGCGGCTACATGCTGATGGAAATCACGCCCACCACGCTGGTAACGCAGATGATGGGGCTGGACGATGTTCGCGACCCGAAGTCGAAAGTGGCCGCGCTGGCCACGTTCCGGGTCGCTGCCGGCGCACCCAGGATCGAGCGAACCGGTTAAACGGCTTTCGCGACCTGCTTTTCGTCGCGCAGTTCGCGGCGCAGGATCTTGCCGACGTTCGTTTTTGGCAGCGTGTCGCGGAACTCGATGAAGCGCGGTCGCTTGTAGCCGGTCAGCTCTTCGCGGCACCAGGCCATCATGTCTTCGCCGGTCAGGTTCGGGTCCTTGCGCACCACGAACAGCTTGACCGCTTCGCCCGAGTGCTCGTCTGGCACGCCCACCACGGCGCATTCCAGCACGCCCGGATGCGACGCCACCACGCCTTCGACTTCGTTCGGGTAGACGTTGAAGCCGGAGACGATGATCATGTCCTTCTTGCGGTCGACAATGCGCGTGTAGCCCTGCGCGTCCATGATGCCGATGTCGCCGGTTTTGAAGAAGCCATCGTCTGTCATCGATTTTGCGGTTTCATCGTCGCGCAGCCAGTAGCCGGCCATCACCTGCGGCCCGCGCACGCCGATTTCACCGCTTTCGCCCAGCGGCAGCGCGCGCCCGGCGTCATCGAAAATCGCGATTTCCGTGGACGGCAGCGGCAAGCCGATGGTGCCGGTAAAAGCAGTGATGTCGCAGCGGTTTGCGGTCACCACCGGCGACGTCTCGGACAAGCCATAACCTTCGACGATCGGGGTGCCGGTCAGTTTCAGCCATTTGTCCGCCACCGCCTTTTGCACCGACATGCCGCCGCCGTTGCACACCAGGTAACTGGAAAAATCGAGCTTAGCGAATTCCGGGTTGTTCAGCAAACCGTTGTACAGCGTGTTCACGGCCGGGAAGATATTGATGCGGTACTTGCCCAGTTCCTTGACGAAGCCGGCCATGTCGCGCGGATTCGGAATGAGGACGTTCATGCCGCCCAGGCGCGTGCCCATCAGCGCGCTGACCGTCAGGGCGTAGATGTGGTACAGCGGCAGCGCGCAGACGAACTGCAGCTGCTCGCCAGCGGGCTGCTTCGACAGCGTGGGCATCAACCAGGCTTCGTTTTGCAGAACGTTGGCAATCACGTTCCGGTGCAGCAAGATCGCGCCTTTCGAGACGCCCGTGGTGCCACCGGTGTACTGCAAAAAGGCGATGTCGTCATGGCCCAACTTGACCGGCGTGAGCGTCATGCGCGCGCCTTCGGCCAGCATGCGCTTGAAGCTGATCGACCCTGGCAGCGAAAACGCCGGCACCATTTTTTTCACGCGCCGCACCACCAAATTGACGATTGCGCCCTTCACCGTGCCGAGCATGTCGCCCATGGTGGCAACGATGACGTGCTTGACGCCGGTGTTGGCAATGACTTCCTGCACGGTGTTGGCGAAGTTCTCCAGCACGATGATCGCCTGCGCACCCGAGTCAACCAGCTGGTGCTGCAGTTCGCGCCGCGTGTACAGCGGATTGACGTTGACGATGACGTAACCGGCGCGCAGCGCGGCGGCCATGGCAACTGGATACTGCAGCACGTTGGGCAGCATGATGGCCACGCGCGCGCCCTTCTCCATGCCGCGGCTTTGCAGCCAGGCGCCCATCTGCTGCGACAGGCGGTCCAGTTCAGCGTAGGTGATGGAACTGTCCATGCAGGCGTAGGCCTTGCGGTCGGCGTACTTGCGGAACGCTTCTTCCAGCAGGTGGGTGAGCGAACGGTATTGGGTCCAGTCGATCTCCGCGGGTACGCCTTCCTGGTACGACTTCAGCCAAAATTTTTCCATCGGTGCCTCATCTCTTTTCATTGTTCTCATTGGTTCTACCAAACTACCAAATGCAAAGCCGCCCGGAACACAGGCGGCTCGTGCCTTATGACCGCAGGTGCGGTGCTAGGCAGCCTGCTTCTCGTCGCGCAGTACCCGGCGCAAAATTTTGCCGACATTCGTTTTCGGCAGCTCGTCGCGGAACTCGATGTACTTCGGTTTTTTGTAGCCGGTGAACTGCTGCCGGCAGTATTCCATCACCATGTCCGCCGTGAGCGCGGGGTCGCGCCGCACGATGAATACCTTGACCGCTTCGCCCGAGTTCTGGTCAGGTACGCCGATCACCGCGCATTCGAGGACGCCCGGATGCGCGGCAATCACGCCTTCCAGTTCGTTCGGATATACATTGAAGCCGGAGACCAGGATCATGTCTTTCTTGCGGTCGACGATGGTGACGAAACCGCGTGCATCCATGACGCCCACGTCACCCGATTTGAAAAAACCGTCGGCGGTCATGACCTTCGCCGTTTCGTCGGGGCGGTTCCAGTAGCCGGCCATGACCTGCGGGCCGCGGATGCCGATCTCGCCGCGTTCGCCCAGCGCCACCGGGACGCCGTCGTCGTCGAGGATGGCAATGTCGGTGGACGGCACGGGCAAGCCAATGGTGCCGGTGAATTCAACCTGGTCGGCGCGATTGCAGGTAGCCACCGGCGCCGTCTCGGACAGGCCGTAGCCTTCGATGATGGCGGTTCCCGTGACCTCTTTCCAGCGGTCGCTCACGGCCTTTTGCACGGCCATGCCGCCGCCGTTGCAGATTTTGAGGCCGGAAAAATCGAGGCTGGCGAACTGCGGGTGGTTGACCAGCGCGTTGTACAGCGTGTTCACTGCGGGCAGCATGTTGAACGGGTACTTGGCCAGCTCCTTGATGAAGCCGGGGATGTCGCGCGGGTTCGGGATCAGCAGGTTCATCGCCCCGACCCGCATGCCCCACATGGCGCACGCGGTCAGCGCGAAGATGTGATACAGCGGCAGGGCGCAAACGATGGTGATCTGTTCGACGACCGGCGGGCGGCCCATGGCGGGATGCGACCAGGCTTCGCTTTGCAGGACGTTGGCGATGACGTTGCGGTGCGTGAGCGTGGCGCCTTTCGAGAGGCCCGTGGTGCCGCCGGTGTACTGCAAAAAGGCGACGTCGGAGGCGGTGACGCGCGCGGCCGTGAATGGCATGCGCGCCCCTTGCGCCAGGGCTTCCTTGAAACGCACCATGTTTGGCAGGGCGAAGTCGGGCACCATTTTTTTCACGCTGCGCACGACAAAATTGACCAGGACACCTTTGGGGCCGAGCATTTCGCCCATGCTGGCCACGAGCACGTGGCGCACCGGCGTCTTGGCCAGTACCTGTTCGAGCGTGTGCGCGAAGTTTTCCAGCACAATGATCGCTTCGCTGCCCGAGTCCGTTAGCTGGTGCTCCAGTTCGCTCGGCGTGTACAGCGGGTTGACGTTGACCACCGTGTAGCCGGCGCGCAGGACGGCGGCGATGGCGATCGGATATTGCAGGACGTTGGGCATCATCAGCGCCACGCGCGCGCCCTTTTGCAGGCCGCGGCTTTGCAGCCAGGCGGCCAGCCGCTTCGAGTACAGGTCAAGCTCCGCATACGTGATGAACTTGTCCATGCACGCAAAGGCGTTGCGGTCGGCGTATTTATGGAAGCTTTCTTCGAGCAGCTGGACAAGCGACCCGTACTGGTCGGGATCGATCTCGGTCGGAACGCCAGGAGGATAGGACTCCAGCCAAATTTTATCCATCGGATGCCTCTGTCTCGAATTATGTGGGGAGGACGCGCCGGAAGCACGGCGCAGGCGGGACATTCGTTGTGCCCTTCTCATCGCCTCTTGTGATGCTATCGGGCGCCGCGCAGGGACGCAAGCGCTTTTGGCCGGATTCGAACCTTCCTTCTAAGGGCTGGGCTGCGAGGCAGTCAACGCTGGCGCGGGGACCTGGGTTGCCCCCAGCGCCTTTAATTGCGCATGGCGCTCATCCTTGTCCAGCGCCGCCAGTTTGCGAACGTCGGCGTAGAACCGGGGCAGGTTCGCGTCGCGCTTGAGCAGCGCGCGAAAGCCCGGGACGAAATCGTTGTACGTCGCGATCGATGCCAGGTGCGCGTTCGACAGTGGCTCTGCGAAGAAGCGGTCGTAGCCGGCATAGCCGCCCCATTTGGTTTTCAGGCCCTGGTATTCGTCTTTCAGCTGCTGGAACAGGCGCGCCTTGATGGCGCGTTTTTCCGCTGCGGGCAGGTCCGACTTGTAGGTCGCATCGAGCTGGCCGCGAATTTTCAGGAGCAGCGCGAGGAAATCGCGCTTGCGCTCGCGGTAGCGCCCGTACCCGGCGCGCATCGTGTCGTTACCGTATTGCGCGAGCCAGCGCTCGACACCCTCTTCTTCGACCGTGCTGGCAAACGATTCGTTGAATTGCGAGTCGCCGCCCGCGTACACCACCTGGTGCGCCAGTTCGTGGAAGATCAGGCGCGCCAGTTCGGCGTCGGGGTAGTTGATGAACGTGGATATGAGCGGATCGTTGAACCAGCCCAGCGTGGAGTACGCGGTCACGCCGCCCACTTCGACATCGTCGCCCCTGGCGCGCAGTTCGGCGGCGTAGGCATGCGCATCGTCCTTGTTGTAGTAGCCGCGGTAGTCGACGCAGCCAGCTACCGGGAAGCACCACTGGATGGGTTTGAGCGACAGCTCCGGCGTGGCGACCACGTTCCACAGGACGTACGGACGCGCCAGGGCAGCGTAGTTCTTGTAGCTGTCATTGTCCGGCAGACCCAGCGCCTGCACGGCGTAGCGGCGGATCTGGCGCGCTGTCTCGAGGCGCACGCGCAGGCGCGCGGAGGTGTGCGGGTCCGCCATCCATGCGTCGATCGGACGGGCATCCGACAGCAGGGACAGCTGGCCGTGGGCGGCCTGGCCGTAGTAGTTCAGGGTCGAACAGCTGGTCAGCAACGCGGCGCCGACAACGAGCGAGGCGGCGACGATGGTGCGCCTTCTCGAAAAATTGAAGCGTTTCATTCCGTGTTATTCCTGGGTTGCCCCTGATTTACGCTGCTTCCACCTGGACCAGCGTATCGTAAAAAGTTGGTGCGCGACCCATGTCGGTCAGGCGCTGGCTGGTCACTTCGTTGGCGTTCTTGCCGTCGCGGGCCAGCTTCTTCCACCACACGGAGAGGCCGACGACCAGGCCCTGGCGCGCCTTGTCGGTCACGCGCGCCTTGCAGGTGAACGAGCCGCGGTCGTTGAAGATGCGGGCCATGGCGCCGTGCGCGATGCCGCGGGCGGCCGCATCGACCGGGTGGATGTCGAGGTGCGGCTCGCCTTCGGTGGCGCGCAGGCTTTGCACGTTCACGAACGTCGAATTGAGGAAATTGCGGGCCGGCGGCGAGATCATCGCCAGCGGATATTTCTGCGCCAGGTCGGGC
>Ga0265780_10004612_pt1 | contig 17673 bp, 15 predicted proteins | sample P1T30metagenome_FD_192432 | JGI IMG/M metagenome (GOLD analysis project Ga0265780, IMG submission 192432) | Plant litter microbial communities from East Loma Ridge, Irvine, California - P1 T30 | ecosystem: Environmental > Terrestrial > Plant litter > Unclassified | place: USA: California...
TCGCATGGCACAACCGCCGGGTCGCACGGCTCGCCCCCGCCGAGCCGGGCGCGGCCGAGGTCCCGAGCCGCGCCTCCTGACCCGACCCGCGCCTCCACCGGCGTGCAATTCGCGACCACGACGCGACGACACGCCGACATCTCGTGGCGGGGTGGCTCGTCAGGCCACTCGAGGTCGGGTTCGGCACGCAGATCGGGCTCGACAGCGGCTGCCGAGGTCGGGTTCGGCACGCAGATCGGGCTCGACAGCGGCTGCCGAGGTCGGGTTCGGCACGGCGGCACGGCGGCGCGACGGCTGAGGAGATCCCTCGTAGGTCGCGCCCGGCAGGTCAGGCCCGGCGGGTGGGGCGCACCGAGACGACCTCGGCGGTGGCTCCGTGCGGCAGGTCGACGACGAGGCGTACGGCGTCGGCGACGGACTGCGGCTCGAGGTAGAGCGACGGGTCGTACGTGCCGCCCTCGGCCGTGACCAGCTCGTGCTGCATGTCGGTGTCGACGCGGCCCGGGTGCACCGAGCTGACCCGGACGCCGTGCGGACGTTCCTCCTCGCGGAGGGAGTCGGTGAGCGCCCGCAGCGCGAACTTGCTCGCGGCGTAGGTGCTGCCGTTCGGCCCGGCCGTGAAGCCCGAGCCGCTGTTGATCGAGACGACCGTCCCCTGAGCCGCCCGCAGGGCCGGCAGCAGCTGACGCGTCACCTCGGCCACGGCGAACACGTTGACCTCGAACACGCGCCGCCAGTCGTCGCGCTCGGTGTCGGCGACGGCCCGGCCGCCGATCACGCCGGCCGCGTGGACCAACACGTCGAGTTCGTCGAGCGGCGGCACCGTGAAGGCCGGGCCCGAGAGGTCGGCGGCCCACGCCGTCGCGGACGGGAGGTCGGCGGTGATCGCCCGCAGCGCCTCCTCGTCGCGGCCGTGGACGATCACGTGGTGGGTGCGGGCGAGGTCGCGGACGACGGCGAGGCCGATGCCCCGCGAGCCCCCGGTGACGAGTGCGGTCTTCATCGCCCCAGTCTGCCGGTCAGGCCAGTGGGTCGTGCCCCCAGTTCATCAGGGACCAGCGCCACTTCGTGTCGGTGACGTCGCCCGAGGGGCGCTGCTTCGAGTGGCGCGCGACGTAGCCGTGGACCTTCTCCATGTGCTTCCAGTCGGCGTCGGTCAGGTCGGCCTTCTTCTTCTCGAGGATGCGCACGATGTGCCGGCCGCTCTCGTGCCCGACGGACTCGCCGCCGTCCTTCTGCCCCACCTCGCGCGACTCGTCGGTGTCGAGCCACTCGCGCAGCGTCGAGGCCGTCATGTTCACGTCGTCGTGGAACTCGTCCCAGGTCTGCCGTCGATCGTCGTCTGCCATGCGACGAGCCAAGCACGCCCTGCACCGCACCGCACCGCCGGATCGGCGATGATGGCACGGTGCGCACCCTGACCACCGGCACCGCCGCCCTGCTGCTCGCCGCCTCGCTCGCGGTGACGCTGACCTCGTGCTCGGCAGACGGGAACAACCCGACGGTCGCACCGCAGGCGAAGATCCCCGCCGGGCTCGCCGTCGAGGGGTACGCCATCGCCTCACCGGACGCCGCGACGGCAGCCGCCGAGGCGTTCGACCGCAGCGAGGCGGCGATCGACACGGTCGGCGTCTCGGGCGTCGCGATCACGGCCGGCGGGGCCGGTGTCGCCCCGAGCGACGAGTCCGCCAACTCCCTGCGCGAGGCCGCCCAGTCGGCGGGCAAGAAAGCCGAGCTGCTGGTCGTCAACGCCGGCCAGGACGGGTTCAGCGGCGAGCTCGCGACACAGCTGTTGTCGAGCCGGGCCAACCGCGAGTTCGTCGTGTCGGGCCTCACCGGAGAGGTCGTCAACGGCGGCTGGGACGGCGTGCAGATCGACTTCGAGTCGCTCTCGGCCGCGGACGCCCCGGGGCTGGTCGACTTCGCCGCCGAGCTGCGCGACGCCCTGCCCGACGACGCCACGATCTCGATGGCCGTGCAGCCCGCCACCGGCGAAGCGGGGTACGCGGACCTCGGTTACGACCTCGCCGCCCTGTCCGACTCCGTCGACCGGTTCGTGCTCATGGCCTACGACCAGCACGGCACCGGCTTCAGCGAGCCCGGGCCCGTCGGCGGCCTGCCCTGGGTCGGCCAGGTGCTCGACGCCGCTCTCGAGCTCGTCCCGGCCGACCGCCTCGACCTCGGCGTGGCGGGGTACGGCTACCGCTGGACGGGCGAGGGCACCGCAGGAGGTGCGGTGTCGGTCGCCGAGGCCCGCACCGGTGCGCAGTCCACCGGTTCGTGGGACGCCGAGCAGGCCGAGTACACGGCGTCGCCCGGCGACGGCTCGACCCTCTGGTGGTCCGACGGCCGCTCGATCACGGCGCGCGCCGACCTGGCCGAGTCGAAGGGGCTGCACGGCGTCGCGATCTGGCAGCTGACGACGGGCGACCCGATCCGCCGCGGCTGACGCCGATCAGCGCGAGGGAGGGCTGCCGCTACGGCGTGACGACGCCGATCGGGCCGGTCAGCTGGGGGATGTCCCGGTCGCTCAGCAGCCAGTGTTCTCCGCGACCGGTGATCAGCAGCGCGAGCGGACCCGGACGGCAGACGACGAGCGCGCCGCCTTCTTGGTGCAGCACGCCGTCGAGCGCGCCACCGAGGTCGCGGTCGTCCTCGGAGCCCGAGGCCGACAGGACGGCGCAGCGACCCTCGGCGCCCATCGCCTGCAGCAGTCGGCGCATGCCCTCGGGGTCGCTGCGGTCGGGACCGAGCGGGTGGGCGACGGCCATGTCGACCCACTCGACCGAGCCGGTCAGGTCGGCGAGGGCCTGCTCTTCGGGGCCGGCCGGGTCGACCGCGAGGTCGTGCACGGACTGCTTGCGATCGGGCGCGGCGAAGGCCTCGAGCGCGGTGATGACGGAAAGGGGGAGCGACGCCACGGGTGTTCTCCTGTCGAGGGGTTCCCACCATCCTCCCACCCGAGCTGCCCTCACAGGTCCGTCCCCAGGCGGAAACCGGCGCGGGCTCCGAGTCGAGCCGTCGCACTACGCTGCCGGAGAGCGACCCGACGCGCGACGACGACCCGAACTGCCCACCCACGACGACGACGGAGACACCGTGAGCGACGCCCCCGGCCAGCAGCCCTGGCAGAACCCCCAGCAGAACCCCCAGCAGCCCCAGAACCCGCAGCACTCGGCGCCGTACCAGGGCCAGCACCCGCAGCAGCCCCAGCACCCGCAGCAGCCCTACCCCGGTCCCGGCGGGTACACCGACCCGCTCAAGGGCACCAACCCCGGTGTCGGCACCTCGACCCCGTTCATCTGGGTGCTCGTCCTGCTGCCGCTGGTGCAACTGATCGGGCTCGCCTTCTGGGACGTCGGCGACTACCTGGAGCGCACCGCCACGATCACCCCGGGCGTCTACCAGTCGCCCTTCACGCCGGGCTACCTCGCCTACATGGGCATCGGCCTGCTCGTCTACGCGCTCACGGTCGTCTTCGCCTGGCTCGACCACCGGGCGTTGGCGAGCCGGGGCATCGTGAAGCCGTTCCCGTGGCCGTGGGCGTTCCTCACGGTCGTCTACATCATCGGTCGCTCGGTCGTCGTGAAGCGCCGCACCGGTGGCGGGCTCGCGCCGCTGTGGCTCTACATCGCCGTGTACCTGGTCACGATCGTGGTCGCGTTCACGGTGTTCATCGTGGCCTTCGCCGAATTCGTGCAGACGATGCCGTCCCTGCCGACCGCCCCGTAGCGGGCCCTGCTGCGAGGATGGTCGCGTGACCTCCTCCACCGCACCCCGCCTCGGCCTGCTCCTCGACGTCGACGGCCCGATCGCCAGCCCCGTGACCCGCAGCATCGCGCTGCCCGAGATCACCCGCGACCTCGTGGCGCTCGCCGCCCTCGGCGTGCCGATCGTCTTCAACACCGGGCGTTCGGACGCGTTCATCCGCGACGAGGTCGTCCGCCCGTTGCTCGCGGCCGGCCTGCCCGAGGGGTCGCGCGTGCACGGCGTCTGCGAGAAGGGCGCCGTGTGGTTCACGATCGGCCCCGAGCACGGTGCCGACGGCATCGGCCCGATCGAGGTCGACTCGTCGCTCGCCATGCCCGCCGACTTCGGTGCCGAGATGCAGGCGCTGGTGGCGGACGAGTTCGCCGACCTGGTCTTCTACGACACGACCAAGCACGCGATGGTCTCGATCGAGCAGCTCACGAGCGTCGAGTCGTCGACCTACCTGGGCCGGCAACGCGACCTCGACGAGAAGGCGATGCAGGCGCTGGTCCGCCGCGGGTTCGGCGTGCGCCGACTCGACGACGTGCGGCCCGACGCGTCCGGCGCCGTGCAGTGGCGCGTCGACCCGACGATCATCTCGACCGACATCGAGTCGGTGCGGCTCGGCAAGGACCTGGGGGCCGAGCGCGCGCTCGAGCTGCTGGCCGCCGACGGCGAGCCCCCGCTCGCCTGGCGCACGGTCGGCGACTCGCGCAGCGACTACGCCATGGCCGACTGGCTGCACGCGCAGGGTCACGCGGTCGCCCACGTCGACGTCCGCCCGGCCGACGGCGTGCCGACGACGCCGTACCCGGTGCTGACGAGCTCGACGGGCGCCATCCACGACGAGGCCGGGGCCGAGTTCCTGGCCGGCTGGCTGGCCGACCTCACCGTCTGACGCGTCCGGGCCGGCGACACGCCCGGCCGAGGCCGTCCTCGAGGACGCCACCCGCGCCTCCTCGGCCCGCTCGCCGTGGTCGGCCCCACCCGCCCGTCGGCGTGCCCCCCGGACGGGTGAGACGGGTGACCCTCGGGCCGCGACGGGTGTCACCTCCCCGCTGTCCACGCGGGCTGTGACCCGTTCGAGGGGGCGTACCCCCCGAACGGGTGTCGCGGAGCTGCTCGAACGACCCTGTACTGTTTCGACACGTCCCCGGAACGGTCCCCCGAAAGGCCCACACCGGAGACGAGCCCGTCGATCGAACGGCCCGAACCGTTCGCAGTCGACGGACCCGAAACGGGAGCCCCGGCTCCCACCCGACCGCCGCCCACCCCGGCGCGTCACCTCGAGTCGCCGCTGTCGCCGACGCCCCTCCGGACGTCCGACGGCGGTTCCCCACCGCCGTCGGCGTCCGGTCGTCTCTCAGACCCGAACCCGGAGAGAACACGCATGTCCCGAACCATGCGCGTCCGCGACAGCGACGCCGAAAACCGACCCGACACCGCCGCACCCGACACCGGCCCCACCCTCGACCTGGCACCTCGCTCGCGGAGCGAACTGAGGCGCCAGGCACAGACCGACGAGGTGCGGGGGTCGCGTGCACGCCCCTCGACGCGGATCACGAGCGACCACCACGCGTCGGTCGTCTCGCGCACCGAGGGGCGTGCCCACTCGCCCTTCATGGTGCTGCTCGTGCTCGCCTGCACCATGGGCATCCTGCTGTACGGGCAGTTCCTGCTGAACCCCGCGAACCGGGGCGACCTGCTGCCCTACGTCGCCGTCATCATCGCCGAGGCCGTCCTGGTCCTGCAGGCGCTGCTCGCGATGTGGACGATCCTCTCGGGGGGCCAGAACCCCCGCGACTTCGACTTCCACTCGACGCAGGACACGCTCTACGACGAGGACGCCATCGACCGGCTCGGCGTCCGCGACCAGCCGCACCTGTGGCCGATCGTCGTCGACGGGAAGACCGTCGTCGTCGACGTCTTCGTGACCGTCTACGGCGAGGAGCTCTCGAAGATCGCGATGACCGTCCAGGCCGCCGTCGCGATGCAGGGTGCGCACCGCACCTGGGTGCTGGACGACGGTCGAAGCGACGAGGTCAAGGACCTCGCCGCGACGCTCGGTGCCCGCTACATCCGCCGGTTGACCAGCAACGGCGCCAAGGCGGGCAACGTCAACCACGCCTTGTCGGTGGCCAAGGGCGACTACTTCGCCATCTTCGACGCGGACTTCGTGCCCAAGCCGATGTTCCTGCACGAGACCGTGCCGTTCTTCATCGACGAGAAGGTCGCCTTCGTCCAGACCCCCCAGTCGTACGGCAACCTCGTGAGCATCGTCAGCCGCGGCGCCGGCTACATGCAGGCCGTCTTCTACCGGTACATCCAGCCCGGCCGCAACCGGTTCAACGCCGCGTTCTGCGTCGGCACCAACGTCATCTTCCGCCGTGCGGCGATCGACGAGGTCGGCGGCATCGACACCGACTCGAAGTCCGAGGACGTCTGGACGAGCCTGTTCCTGCACGAGGCCGGGTGGCGGTCGATCTACATCCCGATGACGCTGGCGATCGGCGACGCCCCGGAGACCATCGAGGCCTACAGCAAGCAGCAACTGCGCTGGGCGACCGGTGGCTTCGAGATCCTCTTCCGGCACAACCCGCTGAGCCCCCGTCGCACCCTGACGATGGACCAGCGCTTCCAGTACACGCTGACGGCGACCCACTACCTGACGGGCATCGCCCCGCTGCTGCTGATCATGGTGCCGCCGATGGAGATCTTCTTCGACCTGCGGCCGATGAACCTGCACATCTCGGTGCTGCAGTGGCTGCTCTTCTACTCGGGCTTCTACCTGCTGCAGATCGCGCTGGCGTTCTTCACCCTCGGGTCGTTCCGCTGGGAGGTGCTGATGCTCGCGTCGGTGTCGTTCCCGATCTACGTCAAGGCGTTGTGGAACGTGCTGAGCGGCAAGGACACCGCCTGGCACGTGACCGGCGGAGGCAAGGCGTCGAGTCCGTTCAACGTGCTCGTCCCCCAGGTCCTGTTCTGGCTCTTCCTGTCGCTCACGTCCCTCGTGGCGATCTGGCGCGACTGGGACAACCGGGTGCTCACGCTCGCCACGGTCTGGAACCTGATCAACACCGCCGTGCTCTCGGCGTTCCTGCTGGCGGCCCTGCGTGAGGCCGGGGCGATCAAGCGCGCGGCCCGCTCGGGCTCGAGTGCCCGCACCACCGTCGCCGGTCCCGTCACCACCGGCCCCGTGGCCGTGCAGACCCTCCGCACCCAGGTCGCCCGCCCGCTGCCCCGCAGCCACGACGAGTTCCTCGAGCTGTCGGCCGAGCAGCGACTCGAGCAGCGGCGGCGCGACGACGAGCGCCGTCACCTCCTCGAGGCCCGACTCGCCGTGGCCGACGACCAGCACGCCCACGAGGCGCAGCACGGCGACGAGGCATCGCACACACCGCACGCGGGACCGGTGACCGGACCCGACCGACACGACACGAACGACCGAGAGAAGGTGGTCTCATGACCTGGGGCAACAGGATCAAGATGACCGTCGGCATCCTGGTGGTGCTCGCCCTCGTGGCCGTCTTCACCGTCGTCTTCACGCAGCGGCAGGCCCAGGTCATCAGCACCAGCGCCGCCATCGCGAGCCAGGACTTCTCCGTCGGCACCGACTACAGCGGCACGGTCACCTCGACCGACGCCGAGGTCGGCGACCGGGTGAAGAAGGGCGACGTGCTCTTCTCGCTGCAGAGCCCCTCGCTGCAGAAGGACCTCGCGGACGACGTCGTCGTCCCCGACACGGACGCCTACACGGTGGACGACGACGGCACCATCACCTTCATGGCCACCGTCGACGGCACGCTGTCGCAGCTCGACGTCCGTGAGGGCGGGTTCCTCGGCTCGGGCACGTCCGTCGCGACCATCGAGAAGGCCGGCACGCTGTTCGTGGACGCCGACTTCACGCTCACGCCCCGCGACTACGAGCGCATCCAGGACGGCGCGACCGTCGACGTCATGCTGCCCAACCAGCAGGTCGTCGAGGGCAGCGTCGACCTGGTCAGCGTGCAGACCAAGGACGGCGCGGCCGCGGCCACCGTCCGCGTGGTCAGCGACCAGCTGAGCGAGGGGGCCTACAACGGCCTCGTCGCGAGCGGCACGCCGGTCGAGGCGACCATGCACCTCCGCGACGACGGCATCCTCGCGGGGCCCGTGGACACCATGCAGGACTTCCTGCGCCAGATCGGGGTCTGACGATCCCCGGCGCACGGAGAAAGACGACGGGTCGGTCCGGCCGACGGGATCGTTCGGGATCACCGATCGGCTCCGGGCCGGCCCGTCACCCCCAGGAGGCGCGGGGCGGTACCCGACGCGACCCGCGCCTCCTGACCCTCCGCCGCGTGGTCGCGGGCGTCGCCCTCGGCACGGCCGGCGTGCTCGTGCTGGCCGGGTGCACCGGCGGCTCGGGCACGGACGGCGACACCACGGGACGACCCGACGCCGGAGGGGACGTGTTCCCCGCCTCGCAGGTCGACCCCCTCGTGGCCGCCCTGCCCCACGAGTCGGTCGGCACCGTGCCGACCATGCGCCTCGCCGACGGGCTCGTCCCGCCGACCAACACCTGGTTCTCGGGGCTCGTGTTCGGCGACGAGCCGACGCCCGTGTTCCCGTTCCCGATCTCGTTCCAGCTGACGGCGGCCGGCTTCGCGACGGGGCTGCCGGTGCCCGTGGCCTCCGAGAAGGCGATCGTGTCGCCCGCCCTGCCCGACGTCACCCTCGACGTCGGGGCCTCGACGACCGAGATCAGCGCCTACGACGACGTGTCGGTGACGATCGCGCACCTCGACGGCGACACGGTGCTCGGTCACACGACCGTCGCCGAGGGCTCGCCGCTCGTCTCGTACACGGCCGCGACCGCGCAGACCGACACCCTCGGCACGGCCGTGACGGCCGTCGGCGAGGGCCGCGGCACGCTCACGGTCGGCAGCACGACGTGGGGTGTGGCCGTCACGGGCGGCAGCCTCGACGGCACGGAGGTCCGGCTCGACGAGGGCGGCTCGGTCGTCCTCGTGCCACTGCCCGACGGGGCCACCGACGCGCAGGTGGGGACGGTGCTCGACGCGGCCGCCTCGCCGCTCGCATCGGTGACCACCGCGCACCGCGCCTCCGGGTCCGGGTCGTCGGCGGTGTCGACCACCGAGCTCGGCTACGCGACGGCGGCCGGGGGCGACACCCTGCTCGTGTCGGCCCCGCACATGGGCGACGCGGCGACGGGCGGCGGCACCGGGCTGGGGTACGACACGATCTACGGCACCGTCCCGTTGTCGATCGGCTCGACGCTGGCGTTCGACGCACCGGTCACGACGGCCTCGACCGAGCTCGACCTCTCGGGGTTGAGCGACGACCAGAGGACGCAGCTCGAGGACCAGGTCGAGACCGACGTCGCGGCCACGGAGGCCCCCGCGGCGGACACCTACTTCGGCGGCAAGGCGCTCTACCGGTCGGCCATGCTGATGCAGCTCGCCCGGCAGCTGGGCGACGACGCGTCGGCCGAGACCCTCCGCACCTCGATCGTCGACCGACTCGACACGTGGACCGACCCCTCGGGCTGTGAGACGCGCGACCAGGAGTGCTTCGTCTACGACCCCGCGGTGAAGGGCGTCGTCGGCAAGGTGGCCTCGTTCGGCTCGGACGAGTTCAACGACCACTACTTCCACTACGGCTACTTCCTCTACGCCGCCGGCGTGGTCGCGGCCGACGACCCCGAGCTGGCCGAGCGGTGGAGCCCCGTGATGGACCTGCTCGCGGCCGACATCGCCTCGGGGGCCGACAACGGGTCGTTCCCCGACCGGCGTGCCTTCGACCCCTACTGGTCGCACAGCTGGGCCTCGGGCTACTCGCCGTTCGCCGACGGCAACAACCAGGAGTCGTCGTCCGAGGCGGTCACCGCCTACGCCGGCCTGTCTCTCTGGGCGGCGGCCACGGGCGACGACGCGCTGGGCGACGAGGCGTCCTGGATGCTCAGCGCCGAGGCCTCGTCGGCGCTGGCCTACTGGCTGAACCCCGACCTGACCGGCCCGACGTCCGCCGGCTACGACCACGAGATCGTGTCGCTGACCTGGGGCGGCAAGCGCGACTACGGCACCTGGTTCTCGGCCGAGCCGTCGGCGATCGCCGGCATCCAGCTGATCCCGCTCAGCCCGTCCTCGGTGTCGTACCTGACGTCGTCGGCCGCGGGCGGTGCCGAGCAGATCGCCGCCGTCGTCGCCGAGGCGAGCCCGTCCGGCTTCGACGCGCCCCTGGGCGACTACGTGCTGATGTACTCGGCGCTGCAGGGACCCGACCAGGCCGCGGCGGCCCTGAGGGCACTCGCCGCCCTGCCCGAGACGGGCATCGACGACGGCAACTCGCGGGCCTACGCGATGGCGTACGTCATGAGCGCCGGGGCGCGGTAGGTCCGAGCACAGGAGGCGCGGGTCGTCAGCCGACGACGCGCACCGGGTCGACGAGGCGCTGCACGCTGCCGTCGGGGTGGTTCGCGACGAGCGCGCCGCCCCAGAAGCCGAGCTGGTCGCGCTCGGCGTCGAGCTGCCAGAGGCGGCGTCCGTCGGACAGGTCGAAGGCGGTGACCGTCGAGGTGCGACCGCTCGAGGCGGTCGTGGCGTAGCCGGTCGTGCGGCCGACCAGCGCGATCTGGGACTCGCCCGGCACCACCGCCCGGGCCACCTCGTGGCCCGACGCCGCGTCGAGCAGGCGGACGGTGCGCTCGGCCGCCTCGTCCGACGTGAGGTCGCCGGACACCGCCGCCGCGCCTCCTGGTTCGAAGGTCTGGGCGAACACGAGCGACCCCCGGTCGCCGGCCGGGTCGGTGGTCACCCGGGCGAGCCCGTGGCGGCGGTCGCGGGGCGGGGCCGTCCAGAGCTCGGCGCCCGTGCGGCGGTCCACGCAGACCACCCCGGGCGTGGTCGAGAAGACGACGCAGTCGCCGGTCGCCTGCACCCCGCGGTCCTGGCGGAAGCCGTGCCGCCAGAGTTCGCGCCCGTCGAGCGAGAGCGCCACCACCGTGCCGTCCGTGTCGTCGGTCGAGGTGGGGATCGCCGGGTCGAGGCCCACCACGACGAGGTCGCCGTCGACGACGAGGGTCGTGGCGGTCGGCAGGTCGGGGCCCCAGTCGTGCGTCTCGCCGGTGCGCCCGTCGACCGCGGTGATGGTCCCGCCGTCGAGCACGAGCAGGCCGTCGGGGGTCAGGGCCTCGTCCTGGCTGCCGGTGGTCTCGCCCGTCCACACGGGGGTGTCGAGGTCGTCGGCGGCGTAGAGCGAGAACTCGCCCGTGCCGGGCTCGGAGTCGTAGTAGACGCGGGAGTCCTGGTACGAGAACTGCGGGTCGCTCGAGACGAGGGCCCAGGAGGCGGTGGCGTCGGTCAGGCGCGCGCGCCCGTTCGGCGAGGTGGTCACGTCGGTCAACTCGCCGGTCCCGAGGTCGAGGCGGGCGTACGACGAGGCGAACCCGTCCCCGCCGAAGCCCAGCGTCGAGACGAGGGCCGTGTCGCCGGCGTCGTCGGCGGGCCAGACCTGGACGAAGCCGCTGCCGGCGTCGAGCTCGGCGCCGAGGTCGACCCACCAGCGGACGGTGCCGTCGACCGGGTCGACGCGGGCGAGCCGGCTGACCGTGGGGGCGGTGCCGCCGAAGCCGCCGTCGAAGCGGCAGTCGGCGCCGACGTCCGTGGCGGCGCTCGTGCCCCTGCCGTCGTCGCCCGCGGCACCGCCGGCGCTGACGAGGACGTCGCCGCCGAGCCGGTCGGGGCCGACCGCGGGCTCCGCCTGCCAGAGGAGGCACCGGCCCTGGTCCGACGGCACGCCGACGTCGGCGGGCGTGAGCGTCCACGACTCGGGGACGGGTTCGTGCCGCAGGTCGTCGCCGACGACGCCGTCGAGCGGCGCGGCCGACGAGTAGCGCGGGGCCTCGACCAGGCCGACGGTCGTGACGAGCGCCGCCGCGACGAGGACCGCGGCGCTCGCGAGGGCGAGCCGACGAGGGCGGGAGGCGCGGTGCCAGACGAGGGCTCCGCTGCGGCGGGCGCGGGAGAGCGGCTGGTCGCTCGGTCGGGCGTCGTCCGTCACCCGGCCATGGTACGAGGCGGGTGCGGGGGCGGGCCGTGAGCGGTCCCGGGGTCGGGACCCGCGCCTCCTGGGCTCCCGGGGTCGGCCGTTAGGCTGGTGCGGGCCGTCCGGTCCCGCCCGCCGGTGCACGAGCGGCGCCGTCCGTTCGCCCTCTCGTCGTTCGTCCCCTCTCGCCCGCCCCTCGAAGGAGCCGTGCCATCGAAGCCGTCGTCATCTCGATCCTCGCCCTGGCGATCGTCGTGCTCGTGGTCATCCAGGTGATCTACCGTCGCCGCGTGCTGCAACGCCGAGAGGCCTCCGGCCAGCGGGTCGTCGGCCGCGGCACCTACGTCGTCTTCGGCGTCATGGCGGCGTTCTTCCTCTTCGCGGTGTTCGTGTTCCCGCTGCTGGTGCGGGGGTAGTCCGTGTCGAACCGGGCCGTGTGGCACCGCACCGCGTGTCGTGCATCCCACCGTGTCTAGTCACGGTGCCGTGCACGCACTGCGGTGTGCCGTCCCGGCCGACCTCGAGGCGTGCCTGGCGATCTGGGTCGCTGCGTGCGCCGCGCGCGACGGGCAGGCGTTCGCCGGGGTCGCCGAGCGGGCCCGGCCGAAGTTCGACGCGGGCGTCGTCTGGCTGGTCGCGGACGGCGTCGACGGGGTCGACGGCTTCGTGCTCGCGACCCGCCCGGGCAGCGGCCTGCCCGCAGACCCGCCCGACGACCCGGTGCTGGGCCTGCTGGCGACCAGGCCCGGCGCCCAGGCGCGAGGGCTGGGGCGTGCCCTGCTGAGGGAGGCGACCGCGAGGCTGGCCTTGCTCGGGTACCAGCGCGCCGTGTTGCACGCACTCCTCGACAACGTCGCCGCGGTCGGGCTCTACGAGAGCGAGGGGTGGGTGGCCGCGGGCGACCCGTTCGAGCACTCGCTGCTGAAGCGGCCCACGCAGCGGTTCGACCGGCTGCTCTGACCCGGCGGCTCAGCCGCCCTCGGGACGGGCGAAGCCCGAGCGGAACGCGAAGACGGCCGCCTGCACGCGGGTGCGGCCGTCGGTCTCGGCCAACAGGCTCGAGATGTGGCTCTTCACGGTGGCCGTCGGGACGAACGAGACGCGTCCCGGCCTCCTCCGAAGGGATGGTCCCGCGACGATTCTCCCGGGGGCACATCGGCTGCGTCGCCATTCCGCCACGAAATGAACACGCCGGCACCCGATGTCATCGCGGGTTGTTCACCTCGTGGCGGCGGGCTGAGCCGCGTCACCCGCCGGCGGCGACCGCCGTGCCGTCCCCGAGGCGGCGGACGACGCCGTCCTGGGTCACGACGACCAGGTGCTGCCCCCAGAACTGGTAGGTCAGCACGTCGTCGCCGGACGTCCGCCAGAGCTCTCGGTGGCTGGAGCGGTCGAGGGCGACGACGGCCAACCGCCCGTCGACCCCGAAGGTCTGCTGGTAGACGGTCGTGCGCCCCTGGGCCAACGGTGCCGAGTACCCCGGCAGGGTCGCCTCGAAGACCACGCGCCCGTCGTCCGCGTCGAACGTCGTCACGGTCGACGTCTCGTCACCGAAACCGCTGGACGGTGAGACGGTGACCTGCACCTCGTCGAAGGCGGAGCTCGGCGAGGGGTTCCAGCCCGACTGCACCGTCTGACCCCTGGCGACGGGAAGCGTCGTCGACCACACGGTCCGACCCGTCGAGGGCGACAGGCAGGTGACCGAGGCCCGACCCACGGGTTCGTCCGCCTCGGCGGTGTCGCCCGCCTCGTCCGAGCCCCTCGGCCCCGCGACCACCGGGTCGCCGACAGCGACCGTGGACGTGACGGCGACGCACCGGTCCGACACGACCAGCGAGGCGTCGCCCGACAGGTCGGCCGTCCAATCCACGGTGCCCGGCCGGTCCTGTGAGAAGGCGACGAGCTGCTGCCCGGTGGGCGCGGCGAGCGTCACCACCACGTGGTCGCCGGCCGCCTCGGGCCAGCCGTACGCGTCGTCGTCGATCGGCAGGCGGTGCTCGTCGCCGGTGGCGGCGTCGATCACCCGTGACCCCTCGCCGGCCGTCGTCAGCAGGTAGAACTCGTCGTCGACGAGCCTCACGGTGGCCTGCGACGGTTCGTCGCCCTGCCACGTGACGGTGTCGGGATCGTCGAGGTCCCGGAGCTCGAACCGCGTCACGTCGTCCTCGTCGGTGGTCGGCCCCGAGCCGTCGGGCCCGAACCGCGACCGGGGCTGGTGCGAGACCAGGACGGTCGTCGTCGAGACCTCCTCGATGCGCGTCACCAGGTCGTCGTCGGTCGACTCGACGGACGCGGACCAGTCGGTCACCTCGCCCGTCCGCAGGTCCATCCGGGCCAGGGTCGAGCCCGTGTCGCCCTCGACGACCAGGGTGGCCACGCGTCCGTCGTCGTCCGGCGTCACCGAGACCGACCGCACCGCCCGACCGAGGGCCGTGGCCACGTTCGCGCTCCACACCACGTCGCCGGTGTCGCCGTCGACCCGGGCCAGGCGTCCCCCGGCACCGCCGCAGCGGTCGGACTGCTCGGCCGACTGGGCGGAGACGAGCGCGTCGTCGCCGACCATCCCCGCGAACGCGTAGTAGGCGCAGCCCGAGGGCATGCCCGGGGTGGCCGCATCCGCCAGGTCGGTCTGCCAGACGGTCGCCGTGGGCTCGGACCGCAGGTCGTCGACCAGCATCGCGGGCCGCACCGGCTCGTCGTACCGCGGCTGCATCGCGAGGCCCGCACCGGCGACGAGCGCGGTCACCACGGCGACGGCGCCGACCGTCAGCCCCAGGCGGCGAGCCCGGGAGGCGCGGGTCCAGACCCGGCGCAGCGCACGACCCGTTCGGCGTCCGACCGCCTGCAGCGATGGCGGCTGCGCGCGCCTCCCACCTCCGGTCGGCTCCACCCCGGCGTACCCGTCGCGAGCACCGGCGTCGGCTGCGGGCTCGTCGGGGTGATCGGCCGCGGAGGCGGGCGTCGCCGAGGAGCCGGCCCGCGCCTCCCAGGCTGCCGCCGGGCGCTCGGGACGCATCGGCTGCCACGGTCGTCCGTCCACGATGCCCCTCTCGCCCGCCATGCTACGAGACGCGGCCGGTCCGCCGGTATGCTGGCGCGTCGTCCCCCGAGACGGGGCCACACCGACCGCCGGCACCACTCGCCCGCACCACCCCAGGAGGCAGCATGAGCACCGTCCCCAAGGCCCGGGGGCTCAGCACCCTGTGGCGCACGAAGTCGGTCGAGTCGTCGCTCGCCGACTCGACGGGGCCCGAGAACGGGCTGAAGCGCTCGCTCGGCGTCACCGACCTGACCCTCATGGGCATCGCCGTCGCGGTCGGGGCCGGCATCTTCTCGGTGGGCGCCAACGCCGCCGCGAACTTCGCGGGCCCGGGCGTCACGCTGTCGTTCCTCCTCGCCGCCGTCACCTGCGGCCTCGCGATCATGTGTTACGCCGAGTTCGCCTCGACCATCCCCGTCGCGGGCAGCGCGTACACCTTCACCTACGCCACCCTCGGCGAGTTCCTGGCCTGGATCATCGGGTGGGACCTCATCCTCGAGACCCTCACCGGCGCGGCCGTGCTGGCCAAGTACTGGGGCATCTACCTCAGCACCGTGTTCTCCGGCTTCGGCCTGGACGTGCCCGACACCCTGTCGATCGGGCCGCTCGAACTGAGCTGGGCGCCGTTCGTCATCGTCGCGTTCTTCACCGTGCTGCTCGTCCTGGGCACGCAGCTCAGCTCGCGCGTCGGCAGCGTCTTCACCGTCATCAAGGTCGCGATCGTGCTGTTCGTCATCGTGGTCGGCTTCTTCTTCGTCAAGGCGTCGAACTACACGCCGTTCGTCCCCGCGTCGCAGCCCCGCCCGGCCGGCGAGGGCGACGTCTGGACGCAGTCCCTCTTCTCGTTCGTCTCGGGCGCCGAGCCCGCGCAGTACGGCGTCTTCGGCCTGCTCGCCGGCGCCTCGCTCGTCTTCTTCGCCTTCATCGGGTTCGACGTCGTCGCGACCAGCGCCGAAGAGGTCAAGAACCCGCAGAAGACCATGCCCCGCGGCATCTTCCTGGGCCTCGCCATCGTCACCGTGCTCTACGTGATGGTCTCCATCGTGCTCACCGGCATGGTGTCGTACCGCGACCTCGCCGCCGTCGAGGCCCCGACCCTGGCCACGGCCTTCGACCTGGTCGGCGTCGGCTGGGCCGCTCAGGTCATCGCCATCGGAGCCCTGATCGGCCTGACGACGGTCATCATGGTGCTGCTGCTCGGCCTCGCCCGCATCGTCTTCTCGATGGCCCGCGACGGCCTGCTGCCCCGCTGGCTCGCGAAGACCTCGGCCGTCCGCAAGACGCCCGTGCGCGTCCAGGTCATCGCCGGCGTCGTCGTCGCCCTGATCGCCGGCTTCACCGACGTCGGCGTCCTGGAAGAGATGATCAACATCGGCACGCTGTCGGCCTTCGTGCTGGTCAGCATCGGCGTCATCGTGCTGCGGCGCACGCGTCCCGACCTGCCGCGGGCGTTCCGCGTGCCGCTGTCGCCCGTGCTGCCGATCCTGTCGGCGGTGCTCTGCGTCTGGTTGATGTTCAACCTGACCACCCTCACCTGGGCTCGGTTCGCCGTGTGGCTCGTGATCGGCGTCGTCGTGTACTTCGCCTACGGGCGTCGGCACTCGCGGGTCGGGCTCGGCGAGGACGCCGCCGCCCCGGCACCCGCCGTCGACGCCGGTGGCCGGCCGCGCTGAGCGGCTCCGCCGACCGACGAAGAACCCCGTTGCGTGCGGTGGACCCCGAATCGTCGGGGTCCACCGCACGCAACGGGGTTCTTCGCGGTGTGCCAGGGGTCGACGGCACGCGGGTCGACGGCACAGGGGTGCGACGGCACAGGGGTGACCGGCGCGTCAGGGCCGAGCGCGCCTCCTCGGAGTCAGGAGGCGCGGCGCGGCGCAGGAGGCGCGGTGCCGGTCAGGAGGCGGGGGGCGTGTCGAGCGCGTCGACCGCGGCGACGACCTCGTCGACCTCGGTGCGGGTCGTGTAGTCGACGTGGACGTCGGCGAAGACGACCTTGCCGTCACGATCGACGACGAGGACGGTCGGGAACGGCACGTCGGCGGTCGCGTCGGCGTTGCTGTCGGCGACGTCGAACCCGAGGTCGGAGTGCACCGCCCGGGCGGCTGCGACCGGTTCGGTCTGGATGCCCAGCGCCCGGACGAGGACGTTGCCCGGGTCGGACAACACCGGGAACTCGAGGCCACCGTTCGCGACGGACCGTTCGCTGCCCTCGGGCGTCTGGGGGCTGATCGCGACCAGGGCGACGCCGCGCTCGCGCAGCTGGGGCAGCAGATCGGCCTGGTAGGTCTTGAGCGTCAGGTTGCAGTACGGGCACCAGGCGCCGCGGTAGAAGACCAGGACGGCCGGACCCTCGCCGACGGTCTCCGACAGCGAGACCTCGTCACCGGCGGTCGTCACGAGCGTCGCGTCCACGATGGTGTCGCCCACCCGGACGGCGGCCGCGGGGACCCCCGAGTCGCGCAGTCCCGACTGCTCGTCGTCGAAGACCCTCGTGGCGTCCGCGCCGATCTCGGCGTTGAAGCCCTCGTTGAACTCGGTCACCTGGTCGGCGATGCGGGTGGGGATGGGGGAGTCGGCGTTCGACATGGGGTCCTCTCGACCGTGACGGGGTGCACCGGGTTCGGGCCGGTCACCTCGATCGAGGGTAGGCGGATGCGTGCCCGGGCGACCGCAGGGCGAGGGGTGGTGTTCGCAATCGTCCGGGCCGGGCACGGCCGCGCGCTCGTCCTCGACGGCCGCCCGTCGTCCCGCACGGGCGTGTTGGCTGGTGCGGTGCAGACGTTCCTCCCCTACGCCGACTTCCGTGCCAGCGCCGAGGTGCTCGACGACAAGCGGCT
>Ga0265780_10004614_pt1 | contig 17670 bp, 18 predicted proteins | sample P1T30metagenome_FD_192432 | JGI IMG/M metagenome (GOLD analysis project Ga0265780, IMG submission 192432) | Plant litter microbial communities from East Loma Ridge, Irvine, California - P1 T30 | ecosystem: Environmental > Terrestrial > Plant litter > Unclassified | place: USA: California...
GGGGGGCGCTCCCAGGCCAGTAGTGCCTCGTTTACCAGCGCGTTGTTAGTGCCTAGCAGCACCAGCAGGGCGGCCGCGCGCAGCCAGCGGCGCTGGTTGCGGCCACCAGGCTGGCAAGCCAGCGCCCCCAGCAGCAGGGCCACCAGCCACAGCGCCGGCAGCAGCACAAAATCGAGGGTTTTGGAGAGGAGAAAGAACAAGAGTCGGCAGGAGTCAGAACAACAAAAATACATTGGTCATGCTGAGCGCAGCGAAGCATCTCTACCGCTTCCTCCAATGGTGCGGTAGAGATGCTTCGCTGCGCTCAGCATGACCAATGTATTTTTTTTCAAAAAAATACGGCTACTTCACCGGCATAAACGCCCGCAGGCGCTCAAGCTGAGCCACTACTTGCGGCTCTTCGGTGAGGGCGTCGCACTCGAGCAGGCGGCCCTGGCAATAGCTCACGAAGAAGGGTGCGGCCTTCTGCTCCATCATTTTCTTGGCTACCGGGTTTTGGTCCACGTTGAGGCGGATGAAGAGGATACCCACATTTTCGGGCTCATCCACAAACTTATCGAAGGGCGGTGCGAGGCTTTCGCAGATGGGGCAATTTTCGGAGGTAAACTTGGCGAGCACTTTCAGGTGCTCGTGGATGAGGCGGCGCAGTTGCTCGTCATCGGCGTCGACCACGTGCTGGCGGGCTTCTTCAGTCATAACTTGGGTAGGAAAGATTGGCGGCTAAACCCGCTGAAATGAGTAAAGGTTCGGACGGCAAAAATACCGCCTAGCGCCGCAGCATCAGCTCGCGGATGTACTTAACCGGCGCGCTGCCGAAGCTCAGAAACTGCTCGTTGAAGTTCTTGACGCTGAAATGGTCGCCCTGCTTCAGCTTTACCTCGTCGCGCAGGGCCACGATTTCGGTGTAGCCCGTGAAGTACGAACTCAGCTGCACCTGGCTCAGCGTGGCGCGGTGCCACTTGTTGCGCGCCTCGGCCTCCTCCTGAAAGCCCGCGCCGGTGAGCAGCGCTACCACGTCTTTTTCGCTGGCATTTTGGGTCTGAATGAGGTTATCGACCACCGCATTCAGCGTCGAGCGCATGTTCCACTTGTCCCAGAGCAGCCAGATTTCGTCGCTATTTTGGCCGTAGCCGGCTTCCAGCATCATGCGCTCGGCGTACACGGCCCAGCCCTCCACCATGGCCCCATTGCTGAAAATACTCTTCACCAGCGAGGGCGAGCGGTTGGCGTACACGAGCTGCGTGTAGTGCCCCGGAATGGCCTCGTGGATGTTGAGAATCTGCAAGGTATAGTCGTTGTACTCCCGCAGGTAGCTCTCGGCCTGCTGGGCCGTCCAGGTGGGCGGCAGGGGCTCCACGTTGTAGTAGGTATTGGCCTTGGTATCGTAGGGGCCGGGGGCCGATACGCTCGCACCCGCCCCGCTGCCGCGCATGTAAAGGGGCGTTTCGCGCACCACCAGCGGCTTGCTCGGGTCCTGGGTCAAAAGCTTATGGTCGTTCACGAACTTGGTGAGGGTTGGAATCTGGCGCTTCACCGCCTCCACGAAGCCGTCGCGGGGCGCGTGCTTCAGCGTCAGCTTGTCAATGACTTGCCGGATTAGCTGCATCGTATCCTTCGGCACCGGCTGGCCAGCGCAGTACTTGGGGAAGAGCCGCGCCGCCCGCCGGCCCATGTCGTGCAGCAGGTCGGCCTTATGCTTTTGCGCCAGCGCAAACACCTCCTCAGCCGAGTAGCGCGACTGAATATCGAGGGCAAACTTGCGGTCGAAAAGCGCCTTCCCAATGCGGAATGAGCGAAATTCCTTGCCCGTAAGCACGTCCTGCTTCAGAAAATCGACGTAGCCCTGCACCGCCTTTTGCGCCCCTGCCACGCGCTGCAACAACAGCTGCTTTTCGGCCGCGCTCAGGCCCGATTTCCGCACCGAGTCGGCCAGCGCGGGGCCAAATACGGCCAGGCCGCCCTCGTTTTGCTGCACCGCCAGCTCGGCGTGCTCGCGGGTGGGGTTGGTGATATTGGCCTTGGCCGCCGCGTAGTAGGCCGGGGCCTGGGCTATTTTTTCGGAGATGTTGCGCAGGCGGCGGTCCAGCGGGTAGTGGCGGCCATTGAGGAGGTCGCCCACACTGGCCCCGAGGTTGTAGCTGGCGGGGTTCCACTGCCAGCTTTTGAGCGTGTCGGCGTACCAGCGCTGCGAGCGCAGCTCGTTCGTAAGCAATCGGTAGTCTATCAGGCTATTGGGCGACAAGCTATCGAGCCCAAAACCCGCCAGCGCGCCCAGCTTCTGGGTTACAAAAGCCGCCTCGCGCCGCCGCTGAGCCTCGTCGGGTATCACCAGCAGCGAGTCGTACTTGTGAAAGCCCATTGCCGAGGCGTAGTCGGGGTTTTGCCGCCACAGGTCCAGGATGAATTGGTCTTTGAAGCGGTCGAACCGCGCATCGGCGGGCGTGCCGGCTGGGTCGGCAGTTTTGGTATCGGGGCTGGTGCAGGCGGGCAGCGCCAGCGCCAGCAGTGGGAGGTAGCGGAGTTTCATAGAAGCGGCCATTAGTAGGCGAAAGTAGAACGTGTGGACTTGCCCTTCGTCCTATCTTCGTTTGCGACCCTACCTGTTTTTTAGTTATGCTTACGCTTCGCCCCGAAACGCCCACCCAAACGCTCGACCTGGCTTTTCGCCGCCAAAGACCCACCCGCGCCTAGCTCGACGCTTTTGCCGAGGCGCAGGCGCTCAATCGCCTGCTGTTTCTCAAGCTGCTGGAGGGGCAGCTGCGCCGCTACCACGCCGCCCTAATGCGTGAGCAAGGCTGCACCCGGCAGCGCAAGGTGTTTTATGGGGTAAGATAAGCGGCGAACTACCTTTGCCACCACCCATCTTCTCCTATCCCTTATTATGATTCAGCGCGGAGATTTCCCCTACCTGCAATCCTTCGTTATCAACGATGCCTACGCTGTCAGAAATATGACTGTGCCGGTTTTTAGGCCGGGCGAACCCTTTAAGCATTTAATCCTGACGGGGCGCAATGGGTCGGGGAAAACTACAGTGTTGCGGGCTATTGCGGACGTGGTACGGCATGATACTAGTAACGTAACACTCTCAGCCATGACAGTCGCACACGCGAAAGACCAAATTGCAACGGGTATGCAGCCTCAAAACGTAGTTGCCTACTACCAGCAGCAAGTCGACACACTTGGTAAGGCAACTCTAAACTATTCAGGCAATCCTAATGACGCGGCGCATCGTCTAATACAGGCCAAACCGCAAACCATCATTGCCTTCTTTGAAGCCACCCGCCAGGTGCAGGTACAAGACGTTTCAACCGTAACTAAAGAAACAGACCTGGCCGCCACGCTTACTCAAAACCCTACCGCCTCCGCTACTCTTTTTAAGCAATACCTCGTCAACAAAAAAGTCTTCCAGGTCTTTGAAGTAATGGAAGGCAACGAAGCCCTCGCCCAACAAGAAGCGCAGTTCTTCACTGAACTAGAAAAACTACTGGCCGACATCTTTGCCTACCCCGCTCTGAGGCTGGAATTTGTCCGCGAGAACTTTGAGTTTTACATCCACTTGGCCAAAGGCCGCCGCGTCACCTTTAACCAGCTTTCGGCCGGGTTTTCGGCTTTCCTGAGCATCCTCACCAGCCTGCTACTACGGGTTGATTTGCTGCGCAAAGAGCTCAAGGACTACCGCTACAACCCCTTCGGTTTCGTCTTTATTGATGAACCCGAAACCCACCTGCACCTGGAAATGCAGTACCAAATACTACCCTGGCTCACGCGCTTGTTTCCCAACCTGCAATTTATCGTCGCCACGCACTCGCCGGCCGTGGCTTCGAGCATCAAAAACGCCACGGTGTTCGACCTTAGTACCGGCGAGGCGATGGGCGACGAGGCAGCGGGCAGTAGCTACTCCGAGCTTATGCTAACCCATTTCGGGGTGAAGGACGAGTACTCCAACGTGGCCGATGCTATCATTGCCGACATCAACCGCATTGCGGCGCTGCCCAACCCCGGTCAGGCCCGGCAGGAGTTTTTGACGCTGCTAGAGGAACGAGGTCGCTATATGTCGCCGGGGCTGCGGCTGGAAGTGGAAGCGCAACTAATCGGCCTGGAGTAAGCGCTGCCCATGATTCGCATTTCCCGCCCCACCGCCGCGCCCGCTGCTCTGGCCAAGGCCAACGTGCAGAAATTCATCACCGAATCGGCTGCTTACAAAGCCGACCCCGTGAACAACCCCGCGCCTAAGCGCCCCAGCGGCTACCGCAGCTCCGACTTGCTGACGGCCTTCGACACCTACTTTTACGCCAAGTGCTACCTCACCGAGGAGGTATTCGGCAGCGCCTGGGAAATGGATGTGGACCACTTTGAGCCGGTGAGCCACAATCCCGCCCGAGTGCTGGACTGGACCAACCTCTACCCCGCTTCGCACAAAGCCAACGTCATGCGCGGCGACCAGTATCCGCCTGGCGGCCTGCTCGACCCCTGTTCCGCCACTGACAACGTAGAGTTTGATATTATTTACACCCTGGTGGAGCAAGGCGAGAAACCTGGCTTCCACCCCCGCGACCCGGCCAATGTCAAAGCCGTGAATACAGCCCAATTGCTGGATGAGTTGCATAATGGCAAGCCTCATAGTGCTGCTTCAAACAAGAGCACCCGCCATCTGCGCTACCTCATCGAGAAAAAGTATAAGATGGTGCTGGAAGCGTGGGGCCACTACCGCTCGGCGCTGGTAGGACAAGACCCACAAGAAATGGCAGAAACAGCTGAGGTATTGAAGCGGCTCTTATCGCGCCAGACATCCTTTACCATGCTTATGCGCTCCTTAAAATTTATTCGCAACACCGTACCGGCCGATTGGCTGGCTTAAGCAACGACTCAGGCTACAAAAATAAAGTAGCTGGCTAGCCCACCGATAAGCAAGCCGCCCGCCTGCAAGAGCTGCAAGACACCCTGGCCGCCTACAACGGCCTCAAAACCAGCGCCCGCGAAACAGCCCGCGCTAGCCTGCGCACCGAGTTTGCCGAGCTCGTCACCCTGCTGCAAGACCGCCTCATGCGCTAACTCTGCAAACACGAGCGCAAAGCGCCCATATTCTACGCCCGCGTGGTGGCGGCCCGTGAGGTAGTAGACCGGCCGGGCGCGGCCACGAAGGCGTAGGGCTCGCCGCTCGGCCCGGTCTTTGCATCTTTGGGGGCCGGTTTGGATTATCCGCAACGTATTAGCGGACATATCCAAACCGGCCTTTCCTGTATCCTATGTTTATCGCCGTATCCCGACCCTATCTGCTAAGCCTCGGCCTGGCGCTACTGCCTGCCTACGCATTTGCCCAGGCCACTACCACCACTTCGGTACCCGCCGAAACACCACCGCCCCCGGCCACCGCGCCAACTGCGGCCCCAGTCGCGCCCGCCCCGGTGGCCCAGCGCTCGACCGAGGAAATCCAGGCCCAGGCCCTCGCGCAGGCGCAAGCCACGGTGCTGCTGCTTACGCGGCGCGTCGATAGCCTGCGGCAATCGTACCGCCAGCAGCAGCGCGTGTACACCGAGCTGGGCGGCAAGTTTAATAGCTTTATAACCGGCCAAAAACTGAGCCAGACCACTCGTTTTTCGCTGGCCAAAAGCAACGTAAAAGCCACCGCCGACCTGCTGCAAGTGTGCCACAGCCGCCTTTCGCAGCTACGGGCGCTTACGCAAGCCCTGCGCAATGCCAATGAGCAGGCGGCCCTCTCCTCGCCCACCGATGCCAACCCGCTCGGCATTTCGCTGGTCGATTATACCAAGTCGCTGGTTACGACCAAGGTGGTGGACAAAAACCGGGGCAACCGCCTGGTTGACCTCGCTAGCCACCTCACCAGCAACTCGCTCGTGAAGACCATCCCCACGGTCGGCCCCATGCTCAACGCCGTGAGCGAACTACTCACCAGCGTGCGCGCCAACAGCCTCAGCAGCGACGGCTTTTCGGCCGCGCAGGTCAAGACCATCGAAACTGGCCTCAAGCCCACGCTCAGCTTTTTCAGCGCCCTCGACGCGGCCCGCGCCGATAATCAGTCATCGCTGCTGGCGCTGGATAACGAGTTGAGCGTGTTACAGCACCAGCTCAGCCAGCTCTACCGGCCCTACGTGCAGCTGGCGGCGTACCAGGAGGATATTTCGGCCTACTACACGGCCTCGCCCGTGGGCCAGCCCGCCACCAACTCGCTCGATGTCACCAACATCAGCCGCATGAGCAACTACGTGGCCACCAACCTACCGGCCCGCTTCACGGCCCTCGACCAAGCCTTCGCCCGCGCCCAAAACCAGCCCGATATCCTCGACCCCGATTCGTACCTGACGCCCGCTAACAACTCGGCCGAGCAGGTAGTGCAGGTGGCCACCCAGCTCCAAAGCCTTACCGACCGCCTGCCCGTCATCACGGCTCAGTACAGCGCCGCCATTCGGGCCGCCATTGCCCAGGGCCAGCAAGATGGCCTCATAAAAGCCGACCGCGCCACCAAGGTTATCGCCGAAGAAACCGCTCGCGCCAAAGCCGCCGCCGAAACCTACCAGCAAGCCCGCGCCTCCGAGCGCTTTGGCGAGACGCTGGCCAACGTGAAGCCGCTATTTAAGCTGTATTAATTCGGTGTAGCTTGGACTTTGTATTCCGAGCGCGAGCGCAGCGAGCATCCACGTCAGGTATATAAAAACGGCTGCCTTTGCGAGCGCAAGGGCAGCCGTTTTTTTGCTTAAACCGAAAAAATTACAAAGCGACCCAACTCGCTCACCGGCCCGCCCAAACGCGGATGTTCGCTGCGCGAACGCTCGGACTACAAAGTCCAAGCTACTTTCGCGCCATGCAATTCTCCGCTGTCTTTCTCGCCGCCCCGCTGCTGCTCGCCTGCTCGGCCCCTGCCACCGAAACCACGGCCGTAGCCACCGCGCCTACCCAGGCCGCCGCCCTGCTCGAAACCTTCGAAACCGGCGCCAAGGGCGCATATGCTACCGCGCCGGAAACGCTAACCACGGGCACCTGGCTCTTTACTGAGGCCTTAATTGGCAGCGCCGACGAAGACCATAAGGACGGCACGCACGCCGCCCGCCTGCGCCCCGGCGGCCGGCTCACCATGCAGTTTGACGCGCCGGCCGGCGTGAAGCGCATCAGCATTCAGGCGGCGGCCTACGGCAGCGACGGCCCCAGCACCTGGGAGTTGTGGCTAAGCCGCGACCACGGCCGCACCTGGCAGCGCAATGGCCAACCCCAAACCACGAGCGGCCCCGCCCTGCGCCCTGCCCTCTTTTTGGGCACCGCTACCGAGCCCATCCGCCTCGAAATCCGCAAAACCGGCACCGATAAAAACCGCCTCAACCTCGACGACATCAGCCTCGAAACGAGCGGTGGCGTGGTAGTCGTGACGCCCCCCACCCGCCCCACGCCCGCGCCGACCACCCCCACGAAGCCGCAGCCGCTGCCTACCAGCACCCGGCCCGACAACGACAACCTACTGCTCGGCAACCCCAGCGGCGCGACCTCCGACCCGACCAACGTCACCAATTACCTGCTCATTCATCCCCAATACGCCACCGGCTACAACGCAACGCGCGGCATTCCGGTCTGGACGAGCTGGCACGTGGGCCGCACCGACCTCACCAAGGCCGCACCCCGGCAAGACGACTTTCGGGCCGACCCCGCCCTACCCCGACAGTTCTACGCCGTAGCCCCGACGAGTTACTCCGGCTCGGGCTTCGACAAAGGCCACAACTGCCCCAGCGGCGACCGCACCGCCAGCCTCGACGATAACTCGGCCACGTTTCTGATGAGCAACATGGTGCCCCAGGCGCCCCAAAACAACCAGCAAACCTGGGGCAACCTCGAAGAATACACCCGCGCCCAAGTCGTAAAAGGCCAGGAAGCCTACGTGCTCATGGGCAGCTACGGCCGCGGCGGCGTGGGCAAAAACGGCCCCGCCAGCACCATCGACCAAGGCCGCGTAACCGTGCCCGCCCGCATCTGGAAAGTCATCGTTTTCCTGCCCGAAGGCAGCGGCGACCTCAAACGCATCGTAGCCGGCCAGGCCCACATAGTCGCCATCGACACCCCCAACGACAACAGCATCAGCCCCAACTGGAATCAATATCTGACCTCCGTCGATAAAATCGAAGCCGCCTCGGGCCTCGATATTCTAAGCGCGCTGCCCGTAGCCACTCAAACGCAGCTACAGAAGCTGGTGGACGCTGGCAGCGGGCGCTAGCAATGGCGTGTTGAGGCCGTTTATCTGCGTTTGTCATGCAACGCGCAGCGAAGCAGGACCTATAACCTATTTCTCGAATAGCTAAAATAGCTTTATTGGGGCCAAAAAAGAGCCCATTTTGGCACCTCACCCAGCCGAGAATCTGCCGCCTTTTCGGCGCAACTTACGCCCCGCTTATGGACAACACGCCCACCCAACCCGTGCCCGCTGCCCCGGCCGAAACCCCGCTACCCGGCCCGGTCGCGCCCGGGCCTAACTTGTTTCCGGGGCTGATTACGCGAGAGCAGGAGCCGCTCAACCTGGAGCTGCCCTTCCCAACGCTGGCCGAGCAGGTGGTGCCTAATAACCGGTTTTACGTGCGCAGCCACTTCCCCATTCCAGCTCTGGAGGCCGCCAATTGGCAGCTGCGGCTCGAAGGCGCAGTAAATAACGTCCTGACCCTGAGCTACGACGAGCTGTGCCAACTGCCCGCTACTACCCTGCAAGCCACCCTCGAATGCGCCGGCAACGGCCGCGCCCGGCTGGCCCCCAAAGCCAAAGGCCTGCTCTGGGAGCAGGGCGCCGTGGGCAATGCCGAATGGACGGGCGTACCCCTGGCCAGCCTACTAGCGCGGGCCGGCGTAGCAGCGGGCGCGCTGGAAGTCATCTGCGAAGGCGCCGACCAAGGGCCGGTCAACGACGAGCCCCGGGCGCCGGGCATTATTTCCTTTGCCCGCAGCCTGCCGCTGGCCAAAGCCTGCCAGCCCGAAGTACTGGTGGCCTACCTCATGAACGGCCAGCCCCTGCCGCCCGAGCACGGCTTTCCGGTGCGGCTGGTGGTGCCGGGCTGGTACGGCATGGCCTCGGTGAAATGGCTAAGCAAGCTCACCGTCAGCACCGAGCCCTACGCCGGCTATTGGCAAACGCTGGAATACGCTTACTGGCAGCGCGCCCACGGCCAGCCCACCCTCGTGCCCGTGGCCGAAATGCAAGTGAAGGCCGAAATAGCCCGCCCCGCTCTCTACGAAGCCGTGCCCGCCGGCCAGCCCTACCGCGTGTTTGGCGCAGCGTGGACGGGCGAAAGCGAAGTAGCCAGCGTAGAAATCAGCACCGACCACGGCCAGTCCTGGCAGCCCGCCCGCCTGCTCGGTGCGGCCGTGCCCTTCGCCTGGCGCCTCTGGGAATTTAGCTGGACGCCACCCACCGCGCCCGGCCGCCACACCCTACAAGCCCGCGCCACCGACCGCGCCGGCCACCGCCAGCCCACCACTCACGACCCCGACCGCCGCAACTACATGATTACGAAAATCGCGAGCGTCGAAGTTTTCGTGGGTTAAGGCCCAGCTAGGGCAGTCGCTTTTATTCTCCAACTCTTATGGTTACCACGCTCCTTTACCGCCCGCTTACCTACCTCATCGCGCTGGTGTGGCTAGCCAACGGCTTGCTGTGCAAGGTGCTGGGCCTGGTACCTCGACACGAGGCCATCGTAGCGCGCATTTTGGGGCCGGCGTATGCCGGGCCACTCACCCGCCTCATCGGGCTGGCCGAAATTGGGATGGCTGTCTGGCTACTCAGCGGCATTAAGCGTCGCTGGTGCGTGCTGGCCCAGATGGGCCTCGTGGCGACGATGAACACGATGGAATACGTGCTGGCGCGCGACCTCCTGCTGTGGGGGCGAGCCAATGCGCTGTTTGCGAGCCTATTCGTGGGGCTGCTGTACTACTACGAATTTGTGCTGCCTCGCCCCTCCGCCCGCTAGCCCATGCTATTATCCTGGCTGAAAACCCACCCGTTTGCCGTCGAAGCGTTTTTTGAGCGCTCGCTCGTGCTCACGTTTGCCGCGCCGGCCGCCGAGGTGCAGGCGCTGCTACCCGCACCACTGGTACCCGACACATTTCAGGATAAGTGGGGCTTTTTAGCCGTAGCGCTAGTGCAGACGCGGCACCTGCGGCCCAAGGGCTTCCCCGCTTTTCTGGGTCAGGATTTTTGCCTGGTGGGCTACCGGGCCTTCGTGCGCTACACTACGCCGGCCGGCAAGCGGCTGCGCGGCCTCTACATTTTGCGCTCCGAAACCGACCGCCGCCGCATGGCGCTACTGGGCAATATTTTCACCCACTACGGCTACGTCACGGCCGACATCAGCCTAACCGATACCGACGCTGGCGGCCTCACCGCCACTTCGCGGCAGGGCGATTTTCGCCTCAAAACAGCCGCGCCCGGTGCCGAGGTAGCGCTGCCCGCTGGCTCGCCTTTCGCCAGTTGGGCCGAGGCGCGGCGCTTTGCCGGGCCGTTGCCGTTCACGTTTTCGGTGGAGGAAGCGGCCCGGCGCGTAGTCATTATCGAAGGTGTGCGTGAGCACTGGCAGCCCGCCCCCGTGGCTGTCGAGCAGGCGCACGTGGGCTTTCTGCAGGGCTTGCCGCTCAGTCAGTTGGTGCTGGCCAATGCCTTTTTGCTGCGCGACGTACCCTACCACTGGAAAAAAGGCCGCACCGAGCTATGGCACCCGTAAGAAAGCCGTTCCAAGGCTTGGTCAACATTGTGCGGTTCAACTGGCACTTCTATGCCCTGGCGCTCGGGCTGGTGCTCGCGCTCGGGTTAGCCGCGCGGCTGTTGCCCGCGCCGCTGGGTCGCTACGCGGGCCTCGGCATGGTGCTGGTCGCGGCTCCCATGTTGGTGTCGCTGGCCGTTTCGACCTACGTCTACGACTTCGCGGGCCTCTATGAGCTGGGCTGGCTACCGGCCCACTGCGTGCCCGCGCCCGGTGCTACGGTGCTCAGCGTCAGTGCCGGCTTCGATGAAATCAGCCCAGTGCTGCGCCAGCGCTGGCAGCCAAAACAGCTGCTGGCGGTCGATTTTTACGACCCGGCCCGGCACACCGAGGTCTCGATTCGGCGGGCGCGGCGGGCATATCCACTGCCGCCGGGCGCCCTGCACGTCAATACCCGCGCCCTGCCCCTACCCACCGCCGCTGTCGATACTACCGTAGCCTTCTTGGCCGCCCACGAGGTGCGCGATGTCGCCGAACAGGCAGCGTTTTTTGCCGAGCTTCGGCGCGTTACGCGGCCCGGCGGCGCTATCATCGTAGTCGAGCACCTGCGCGATACAGCTAATTTTTTAGCTTACACCATCGGCTTTCTTCATTTTCACGCACGGCGTAGCTGGCTGGCTACCTACCAGGCGGCCGGGCTGCGCGTGGCCCAGGAAGTAAAAATCACGCCATTCATCACCGCCTTTATCCTCCGCGCCAATGCAGCTTCAGCTTGAGTTAATCGGGGCGCTGCTGATAATCCTGGCGTTGCTGCACGCCGGCTTCGCCCGGTATTTTGACTGGCGGCGTGAGTTTGCCGTGGTCAGCCTCATCAACCGGCAAATGATGTACGTGCACACGTTTTTCATCGCCTTCGCCGTACTGCTCATGGGCGTACTTTGCCTCACCTCGGCGGCCGAGCTGGTGGGCACTGCGCTGGGCCGCCGGGTGGCGCTGGGCATGGGCGTGTTCTGGCTGGCGCGGCTGCTCATCCAGTTCTTCGGCTACTCGCCCACGCTGTGGCGCGGCAAGCAGTTCGAGACGGTTATTCACGTCTTGTTTGCCCTGCTTTGGGCCTACCTGAGCGGCGTGTTTTTGCTGGTAGGGCTGCATTCCGGCTTATAGCCCGCCCCGCCAGCTAGCCTTTGCGCTCCGCCGGGCGGACGGCCAAAAAGCGGTTTACCACCTGTGCATAGGGCGCGTTTTGCTCCTCACCTGCCAGCACCATCATGGAATTCCCGTGGTCGCCGGGAATGGGCAGCACCTCGCGGCGTTGTGAGCGTTTCGCAGCCCGCGCTACGGCCTGCGAATCAGCCAAAGTGGTCACCTTGTCGTCTTTACCAGCAACAAGAAGCCACGGGCAATTCACCTTGGCGGCTACCTGACCGTAGGTGGCCGCGGCGGTGGGCAGCAACACCGGGCGCTCGGGCCGCGTGCGCTGGTAGTAGGCCGCCACGGCCTGCGGACTAGCCACGTAGCCCACCGTCAGCAAGAAGTCGCAGCGCATGGTTGCGGCGGCTTCCGCGCCCATTATCGTACCCATCGAAAAGCCCAGCACGCCTACCCGTTGCCGGGGACCGCGCCGCTGGGCCTCGGCCAGGGCTGTGCGCAGGTCGGTCGTGAACTCAGGGTAATACAGGTAATTTTGGTTGATAGCGAAAGCATCGCTGTGCCCAAAACCTCGGTAGTCGAATAGCAGCACCTGGTAGCCCTGCGCCGCCAGCGTCGCGGCCGTGTAAATATTGGAGGCCATGTTGCCCGAGTCGCTACCCGCTACTACTATCGTCGTGTTTTGGGCGGGCGCGCCGGCCTGGGGCGCCACCAGCCAAGCGGCCAGGTGCACGTGGTCGGGCGTGGTCAGAGTGAGGTCTTGGTACTTCAACCCCAGCGTATCGGGCTTGGCCCAGTAAGTGGCCAAGGGCTTAATGGCCCAGGCCGAAATCGTTGACAAAAGCAGCCAGCCGAGTACGAGGTAGCGCAGCATAGTAAGGGGCATTAAAAAGCAAAAAGCCAGCGCTTAGTGCGCTGGCTTACCAGATAGACCGCTACTCATCACGCAAGTTGCATCAGGTGTCGCGGCACCCGTCCGGCTACGGCTTCACGCGTGCGCTCGTCACAACGAAGGGCAGGTAGCCGGGTCCCATGGCGGTACACACCACATACTCTGAGTTAGTGGGCTTGCGAATGCGGACGTATAGCGTCTGGTTTTTGCGCACCCACAGGGCCGTGTCCAGCTTTAGAGCCAGGTAAACGGGCGCATAAGCTGAGGTGCCAACCAATTGCACTACTTGCGCCTGGTCTTTGGCCAGCACCTGGGCCACGCCGCAGTCGCGGTTGCGGCCCTGGGTCTCAATCTCTATTTCGTCTTTCGCCTTCGAAGCGCCGGGCTCCGCATCAGTATCTTTCTGGCAGCCAGCGGCCAGCAACAACAGTGGAAGCAGTAGTTTCTTCATAAGGCGAGGTTGACAAAGTGCTATATAGTGAGCAGCACTGCTCCCAAAGCGTTGCATCAGCGCCCAAATCGCACCCCAAAAAAGTCGCCTTTATTCCAGCTCGGCCGCTGGGTGGCCTGCGCCACTTGGTAGCCGATGAGGAAGTTGAGGCGTGCGTACTGCGCGCCGGCGGCCCAGTCGAAGGTGCCGCCTTCCACGTTATCCTGCGGCTTGTGGTACGTGACGGCGCGCCACTTTTGCACTGCCTCGCTGAGATTGTTTTTGCCATCGGCCGTGCGGTTGCCGTACTTGATATGCAGGGCCGGCACGCCCTGCACCACAAAGCTGTACTGGTCGCTACGGATGAAGCGATTTTGGGCCGGCTCGGGGTCGGGCTCCACGGTCAGCTTCAGGTAATCAGCCGCTTGCCGCACTTCCGTAAGCAGCGACGAATGGTCGGCCCCCAGCGGCACCACGCCCAGCAGCGGCGCGATTATCGTCGGCATATCAGTGTTGATGTCGGCCACCAGAGCCGTTTTGGGCACCGTCGGCAGCTTGGCAAAATAGGCCGAGCCGAGCAGGCCCATCTCTTCCCCCGTCATCAGCACGAAGAGCGCCGAGCGCCGGGGCTTCTGCTTGAGGCCAGCGTAGAGCTTGCTTATTTCCAGCACACTAGCTACGCCCGTAGCGTTGTCGTGCGCGCCGTTATAGATGGAATCACCGTTGATGGGCGCGCCCACGCCCAGGTGGTCGAGGTGGGCACTGTGCACCACGTACTCGTCCCGCAGCTTGGGGTCGGAGCCCACGATTTTACCCACCACATTGTAGCTCTCCACATCCTGGTAGCGGCTGCGGTAGCTGGCGCTAAGGCGGCCGGGCAGCACCTGCGAAGCGGGTTTTCCGGCCCGCAAGGCGGCCAGCGCCCGCGTAGTATCGGTAGCCGCGCCGGCAAAAAGCTGCTGCAACGTGGCCGCACTCACGGAGCCCACCAGCTGCACCGAGCCCGGCGCGTAGCTCCGCGACACCGCCACCTTTCCATCGGGGCCGAGGGCGCTCACCACGCCCTTCGGGAAGTCGAGTAAATGCGCATCGGGGCGAGCAGCGGCCAGCAGCACGCCCACCGCGCCGTGGCGGGCCGCCGTTTCGAGCACCGTGCGCAAGTCGCTGAAATACTGTCGCTCATTGTCGCCAAACTGCCGCAGCGGCTGGCGCGTCAGCACCACCACCTTGCCCTTGACATCGAGGCCCGCGTAGTCGTCATACTTCAGTTCGGGCGCCGAAATACCGTAGCCCGCAAACACCAGCGGGGCGTTGTCCAGGCGCACTGCCGGCTGGCCGGGATTGGGATAGAGTGTGGCAGCCGGGCCGTAGGCCAGCGGCTGCGCCGGGCCGCTGGCCGCCTGGTAGCTCAGCACCGCGCCGGGCTCCACAAACGCACGGCGCAGGCGCACCTTTTGGGTGTAGCCGCCCTGCTCGCCAGCCGGGGCCACGCCGTTTTGCTTGAATTGGGCCGTGACATAGTCCACGGCTAGTTGGTAGCCGGGTGTGCCGGGCAGGCGGCCGCGCAGGCGGTCGTCGGCGAGGTAGCGTACGTGGGCTTCGAAGGCGGCGGGCTGCACGGTGGGCAGGGCTGCTGCTACGGCGGCGGGCGGCGTCCAGGTTTGGGCGGCGGCGGGGGCAGCTATTCCCAGAAAGCTGGTAAGCAGAAATAATTGAGCGTTTTGCAAGGTAGAATCAGTGAGCATTAGTGACCTGCCGCTAGTACCGCTGGAACTTCCAATTACTTGGCACCGGGCGCTTACCAGCTACATCGTATGACCAAAAGGCGGCCGGCTCAGCCACCCGCTGATAATTCTTAGCACGAAAAAAATGCTGCACCACCAGCGTGTCAGCTCGGTTATAGAAGTTTAGGTAAATGACCTGTGTCTCCACCAAAGTATCGATTTTCCCGAGGATTGGTTGTGTCCGTATCAGTTCACTTACTTCGCCGGCCTCGTCGTATACCTTACCAGCTGAGCGATAAGGCGGGAAATAATCCGCTTCGTAGCTCAGCCGGCCTTTATGGAAATCCTGCCAATGCCCAAACTGCACAAACCGCAACTGGCCGCCTAGCAGCTGCCGCGCCTGCAAAGGGCCAGTATGGTAGCCCGAATGCCATACATCGTTATAGGCCCAGTGGGTTTTCAGCACCACCTGCCCCTGAGCCAGCAGCTGCTTTTCCGCCTTGGTCAAGTGCGTACTATACTCGCCGCCCGGCGCCTCGGCACTGCGTGAAAATTTGTGGAAAGTGCCGCCCAGGGCCGTGAGCATCGCCAAAGCTAACCAATACATCGGAGTGATTTAGAAAGGAGTGAATTATTATTCCCCCGATGCCAGTTGCGCCGCCAATGCACACGCGCTAGCTTTCCGCCAGCACGGTTTTGAAGCCCGCCAGCCGGCCGGCCGCGTCGCGGCCCAGCGCGTAGGCGTGCACCTGCGGCCCCGTACCGATGCGGTACACCTGCACACCATCTAGTTCCTGCTTCAGGTACACTTGCAAGGCTTTGTAGCGATTAGCGATGTCCACGCCGGCTTTGCTGCTGTCGGTCGTCTGGTTGCGCAAGAATACGGTCAGCTCTACTTTTTCGACGTTGGTACCGGCTGGCTCGCCCAGTACTTGCAGCAGCTGCGCGTCGCTGAGGTCGCCCACGGGGGCGGCGTAGCTCACCGCTTCGAGCGGGGCATCCGACTCGCTGACGAACTCCAGACCTTTAGTCAGCTTTTGGAGCTGGGCCAGGGTAGCGTCGTTGGCAGCGGCGGGCGCGACTTGAGCGGAGCGGGAGGCATCGCCCGACGCAGCGGCGGCTGGGGCGGGCAAGCCGCTACCACCCGGTATTTGGGCCGCAATGGCGGTGGCCAGCTCCTGCATGCGCTCGGCGGGCACGGTTATCTTGGGGTTGGCGAAGTTCATGTCCGCCACCTTGTTCATCGGGATGAGGTGAATGTGCGCGTGCGGCACCTCCAGCCCAATAACGGCCACGCCGATGCGGCGGCACGGCACGGCCGCCTGCACGCCCTTGGCCACGCGCTGCGCAAAGACGTGTAGGGCGGCCAGCGCCTGCGGCGTCATGTCGAAGATGTAGTCGATTTCCTTTTTAGGAATCACCAGCGCGTGGCCTTCGACCAGCGGCGTGATATCGAGAAAAGCCAGGTGGTCAGCATCTTCGGCGACCTTGTAGGCGGGCAGCTCGCCCGAAACGATACGGGAAAATATGGAGGGCATGGGAATGTGCGGTAAGCTTTAGCTTGCCGGGCGATGGACCGGCACCTGGCAAAGAACGCAAAAAATAAGGCAAGCCCGGCTGGGGCTTGCCTTTTGCACAGATGCTAGTTTACGGCAAGCTAAAGCTTACCGCACAGACTACCGGCCTACTTCCAGAATCTCAAACTGGAGCTTGCCGGCGGGCACCGTGATTTCGGCCACGTCGCCGGCTTCTTTGCCTAGCAAGCCTTTGCCGATAGGCGACTTGATGGAGATTTTGCCAGCGGCAAGGTTGGCTTCTTCTTCGGCTACGAGCACGTAGTCGAGCACCATGTTATTTTTGAGGTTTTTCAGCTTTACCTTACTCTGTATGAGCACTTTGCTGAAATCCATGTTAGTCTCGTCGAGCACGCGGGCGTTGCCCACTACTTCTTCGAGCTTCGATATTTTTAGTTCGAGCAGGCCCTGGGCATCCTTGGCGGCGTCGTACTCGGCGTTCTCGCTCAGGTCGCCTTTGTCGCGGGCTTCGCGCAGGTCTTCAGCAGCTTTGGCACGGCCCCGAATCTTGAGGTCCTGGAGTTCGTCTTTCAGCTTTTGCAGGCCCTCGGCAGTGTAATAGTTGATGGTAGCCATAGTTCGGTCAGGACTGTTCGCGCGTGGCGGGTGGGTCAGGTAAAAAAGAAAGAGAACGGCTGGCACATCGGCCAGCCGTTCTCCCCCGTCGGTAAGACAAAGATACGGGGAGTTTCTGGTTTCTGGTTGCTAGTTGCTGGTTGCCGGTTGGTAGCGCGTGGTTTAGCCAACCAGAAACCAGCAACTAGTAACCAGAAGCCAACGCCTCAATCTTGCTTACCAGCACCTCGTTGATGCGCTGGTAGCTCTGGTGCGTCCAGCCGCCGATGTGGGGCGAGAGCACCACGTTGGGGGCCGTGCGCAGGTAGTCGAAGCTGACTTGCTGAGCGGGCGTGAGGGTAGCGAGCTTTTCGTTTTCGAGCACGTCGAGGGCCGCGCCGCGCACTTTGCCACCTTGTAGGCGGGACACCAGAGCGGCTTGGTCAAGCACCTCGCCGCGGGCCGTATTCACGAGCCAGATATGGTGCGGGAAAGCCGCCAAAAAGGCCTCATTTACGAACTGGTGGTTGGCTTCCGAGTACGGAATGTGAATGCTGAGCACCTCGGCGCGGGCTTGCAGCTCGGCCAGGGGCACCAGCTCGGCGTTGCCGTCGGTGGTCACGGCCGGGTCGTGGTCGTGGGCCAGCACCGTGCAGCCAAAGCC
>Ga0265780_10004615_pt1 | contig 17670 bp, 19 predicted proteins | sample P1T30metagenome_FD_192432 | JGI IMG/M metagenome (GOLD analysis project Ga0265780, IMG submission 192432) | Plant litter microbial communities from East Loma Ridge, Irvine, California - P1 T30 | ecosystem: Environmental > Terrestrial > Plant litter > Unclassified | place: USA: California...
TAACATTATTGCACTATCAATATATTGTTACTACATTTGTAGCCTTATGCAAAAAACGGTTAACATACAAAACAAGCGTGCCCGCTTTGAATACGAGATACTGGAAAAGTATACCGCCGGTATTGTGCTGGCTGGCAGCGAGATAAAGTCCATCAGGCTGGGCAAGGCTTCTATTACCGAGAGCTTTTGCGAGTTCCAGAATAACGAATTGTTTGCCATAAACACCACTATTGAAGAGTATATGTTTAGCCGTAACTTTGGCCACACGGCAAAAAGCGAACGCAAACTGCTCCTTAACCGCAAAGAGCTTAAAAGCCTCGAAAAAAGCGTTCAAAACCAGGGACTTACCATAATTCCGTTAAGATTATTTACCGATGAAAAAGGCAGGGCTAAGCTTGATATAGGCCTTTGCCGTGGTAAAAAGAATTATGATAAGCGCGAAACCATGAAAGAACGCGACACAAAACGCGACCTTGCGCGTATAAAAAAAGAGTACAAATAATCTTACATTTTAGTTTCTAAAGTGCTTAATATTTCACTTTCGGAGTTAGAGATTGATATTTTTAATTACAGGATATCGCTATTTTTTAAATGAGCAGGCAACAGTAAAAAATACTTTATTTTTCACTTTTGGGATTGGAATTTGAATTGAGATGAAATCCGGATTTTTATTCCATACCAATAAAAGCACCTTCATTTCGTTTTACATTTTTAGCTTTAAGTAAATTTTTGAAATACCATCATGAAAAGATTATTGGCACTTTTTTGCCTGGCAAGTGTAGGATGTATGGCACAATTTCGTACCTCCCCCACGGCAATAATAATTGACAGCGTTACCGTAGATTTAAACCAGCCGGTAAAGGCAAAATCGCTTTCCGGATTTTTAGGTGGTCTTGACAATCCAGAATATCCTGATCGTGATGCCATCAGGGCGCTACAGCCCAAACTAATGCGCACCTCGCATCCTGCTCATTATCCCGAAGCCTATTCCCTTGCCGGCCGCGTGCATTTTATAGTAAGCGATGAATGGAAACAGCTTGATAATAACAAAGATGGCAAAATTGACCTTTTTGATCCCAAACCTTACCTTAATACAACCTATAAAAGTTATCTGGACAATTTATTTGAGTGGGGTTATAATGAGGGTAAAATAAGGCCCGGCATAATATGGGAATGTTGGAACGAGCCGGAAATAAGCAACTATTCAGGCTGGACCCTACAGGACTTTTATGAAACTTATAAGCTAACTTATACGCAGCTAAGGGCTTCTGCCCTACCGGAAACCACCTTAATAGCCGGCCCCAGCTTTGGCGTATTTTCAGAAGAGACTATGAAAGCGTTTTTTGATTATTGCCTCAGTCAAAATCCGCCACTTGAAGTAAATGTAGTTACGTGGCATGAAATATGGTATCCGGCAGATTCTAAGCCATTTACCAAAATAAAAGCGCATGTAGATTATGTAAGGCAAAATTTTATGAATAATCCTGCTTACGCGGCGTTGAAAATACAAAGCATAGAGCTGAACGAAATTATATGGCCGGGAGATAAAAACAGGCCCGCAGAAATTGCCGGCTATTTAGGCAATTTAGAAGCAGCAGGCGTTGATTATGCCAGCAGGTCGTGCACCCATCATACCGCAAATTTAGACGATCAGGGCAATGTGCTGCAACAAGGTGGCATACCACCGTGCGAACTGGGCTCCTGTTCTGACACTTCTTTTAACGACCTGTTTACCATTTGGTATGATAGTGAAAACTATGTAAATAACAGCAACACATGCAACCCGCTGCCGGGCAATGAGCATCAAACCAAATCGGCATGGTGGGTACATAAACTCTATGCCGATGGAGTACCCTATAGGGTAAAAAGCAATAACACAGAGCCACGCAGTACCGTTATAGCAAGCAATAAAATAAAGCCCTACCCAGATACCCAGCCCACAAACACAGCGCAGGTACTGGTAGGCTATTCTAACTCGTGGCCGCAAAATAACCTGCCTGATGGTGGCATTTACAAAATGAGAATAAATGGCCTAAGCACAGTAGGTGCAGGCAATCTATTTAAGGTAAAAATTTGCAAGGTTCCTTTTAATGCGGCAGATTCAGTAAACGGGTTAGAAGATAATGACCCGCTTCTAAATCCGGTTCTTATGTCGACAGCCTATTATGCAGCCGATGACCAAGATGGCATCAATATTACATTTAGTGCAGAAACAGATGCCTTGTATCAGATAGCTGTTTCAAATTAATAAAAGAGGTGTTTATTTATTATTTAAACACATACTTCTACAATTTAGCAATCAAAAACTAAATTTTATATTAAATTAACATAAATTGTTGTTTAAATGGAATATTTAATTAAATTTGAATACTATTCGCTATTTAAAATTATTAAATTATGGTTAAATTCCTCTTAGGTATTGCTCTTTGCATTCATGCTAATTTTTTATTGGCTCAGGTCTCCGTACTATCTGCAAATAGGGAAATGGTAAACTATGGCACTATTGACTTGTCAACGGCTACTTCCTGGTCAACAACTATGCTTCCCCTTCCTTCAAAGTTTTCAAATTATGGTGCGGCGGGTTTTCGAAATGCAGGTGCAGCATTTACGCTAACAACTTCTACCGGTAGGTGGGTAAGTGGATATGTAAAACATTATTGCACAACCGGCAATACCTCGCATTTTTATCCGGTGGGCAGCACCACAGCCAGGATGTTTTTAAGTACAACTTCAGAAAAAGTGGGCAGCGAAATATCCGTTGCTTGGTTAAATCGTAACCCCGGCATCGTGCCAGACCCTACAAACTCTAACCAATACCATCCTGTAACCTCGGTAACCGCACCTATAGTAACAGTAAGTACTCAAGGCCAATGGGATTGGTACACGTCAGTATATTCAGGTACGGTAAACGTATCGGTAAATCTTCCTTCAACATTAACCGGTGGCATTATAAGCAATACAAACTTAAGACTTGTAGGCTGGAACGGCTCATCATGGGTAAACCTGGGAATAGCAGGCTCTACAGCTACGGGCACCTTAACCGGAGCTGTGCCGTCATCTATACAGGCACTGGGCATAGGCAACCTTACAGCGGTAAGTAATTTCCGGACAGCCCAACCCGAAGCAAATATTGATGCAACTGCCGGCTATTTTAATATTTACCCTAACCCGGTGGAAGAAAGCGGGGTTATTAATCTGGAATACCTGCTGGCTTACAGCGGCAACGCCTTTATTGTTATAAACGACATAAACGGTAAAGAAGTGTTACGGCAAAATGTTGTTGTATTAGAAGGCATTAACAGGCAAATAATTACCATTAATGCGTTAGCCGCAGGCATCTATGTTATAAGCCTATTCAATACCGGCAATACACCTGTAATCGAATCAAAAAATATCATAATCAAATAAACTTAAAAATCACACCAATGAAAAAAATCCTTCTCACAGTAGCAATCCTCAGCGCTTTTTCAGTATCAGCACAGGTAAAGATAGGGGCTAATCCCACACAAATAGTACCGGGCGCATTATTTCAGGTAAATGGAACCAATGCAGCTGTAGAGTCCAACCCAAATACCTTTATAATTAGGCAAAATGGAGATGTTGGTATCAACTCTACAGCTCCTGCGGGAACTTTATATTTAAAATCAGCCTATGCAACCCAAACAGCAATAGGAATGCAAGGCCCAAATAGTGGCCATATGTGGTTTTTAATAGCCGAAGGAGGCAGTAGCACTTACGCCCCAAACTCATTATATGTATGGGATTATACACAGAATCAACTTCGTTTTCTAATAGCGCCAAACGGTAATGTTGGCCTGGGCGGAATATCAAATCCATCAAGTATGCTAGATGTAAATGGCGAAATAGAAGCCTTAGCAATAAAAGGACCTTCAGACATACGTTATAAAAAAAATATTATACCACTTGTAAATCCGTTGCAAAAAATTTTAGCCTTAAATGGTTATACATACGAATGGCGCAAAGACGAATTTCCGGACAAAAAATTTAAAACCGGGAAAGATATAGGGCTTATAGCGCAGGAAGTGGAAAAAATTGTACCCGAGGTAGTGTATACCGATGATAACGAAATGCAGTCAAAATCTATTGATTATGCCAAGTTAGTTCCGCTATTAATTGAGGGGATGAAAGAACAGCAGAAAGAAATCGACGCATTAAAAAGGGAAATAATGACGTTAAAAGCTAAATAATCAATGAAAGCTTTATTACTACTTTTTGTGCCGTGCCTGTGTTTGGCCCAAAGCTATAACTCTAATATTGCCACTACTTCAGGCAACTGGAACGTTTGTACTACATGGAATAATCCTTTAAAAATTTATAACTCATCCAATAGTGAAAAGGTAATTTCTAATAATGTAGCGGTAGCTGAAAACATATCCTATGTAGCTGCAAAAAAAATAACATTTTTAGGCAACGGAAGAATAGACTTTATAGGGAGTAACCGGATATCTTTTTTTGAATCTTTTCCTAATGAAGATGTTACATGCGACACTACCGATAGCCTGATAGACAAAGTTACTGTTAACCTCGCTCAACCTGTAATGGCAAAATCACTATCAGGTTTTTTAGGCGGACTCTCTGCTAGTACATCAGTCCCTGACAGGGATAAAGTAAGAGAACTAAAACCAAAATTATTCAGGACTTCACATCGAGACCAATATCAGGAATCTTATGATATTGCCGGCAGGGTACATTATACAACTAATAATGTATGGGCTAATACATGGGATCCTGTTGATGGTTTGTATAATATTCAAAAAGATAAGCCTTACGAGGAACAAAGTTATATAGATTATCTTGAAGCATTGTTTGAATGGGGCTATAGTAACGGCTCAATAAAGCCTGGTATAGTGTGGGAATGCTGGAATGAGCCAGAGCCTCCAAATATTTATTCTAATTGGTTATATGAAGATTTTTATGAAACATATAGAGTGTTTTATCAAACATTGAGAGATTCTGCTCTTGGAGACACTGCCCTTGCTGCCGGGCCAAGCTATGCCAGTTTTACAGAACAAAAAATGAAAAATTTTTTTGATTACTGCCTAGCCAATAACCTTGAAGTAAATGTGGTAACATGGCATGAAGCATCAAATCCGGATCAGGACTACAAACCCTTTCCTTTGCTTAAAGCACATGTAGAATATGTAAGAGATAATTTTATGAATAACCCAAAATATGCTTCCCTAGAAATACAATCAATCGAAATAAATGAAATGATTTGGGGCGGAGACAAGAATCGGCCTGTTGAAATAGCAGGGCACTTGCGGAATTTAGAAGATGCCGGAATCGATTATGCTTGTAAAACCGGATGGCTTCATATCGCGAATACAAATGCACAAGGCAGCCTTGAAACCGTTGAATGTGGAAATCCTGATGTTAAACTATATTCAAGTGAAGATACATCTCTAGATGATTTATTTACTATTGATTATGACAGCCAGCATTATATAAATAACAGTAATGATTGTCAACCGTCAAATAATGGAGGTGAAGTAAAATCGGGATGGTGGGTATATAAATTATATTCGGATGGGGTTGATTACAGGGTAAAAAGTTATAATGAGCAGGCTTGGAGTACTGTTATATCAAGCTGTAAAATACAACCTTATCTTCAAACTACACCTAGCGTTACAGCACAAGTGCTGTTCGGGTACACCCAATTTTATCCCGCACCATATATTGCAGCAAGTGGCACCTACAAAATGCGTATAAATGATGTAAAATATATGGTTACAACCACTGACACATGCTATGTTAAAATATTAAGAATTCCCTTTAACGCAGCAGATTCCTTTAATGGTTATGAAGACAACACTCCTCTATCAAACCCGGAGCCGTTTATAGCCTCAACACAATATGATATAGTTAATAATGGCATCGACCTTATAATCCACGATATTGAGCCTGAGCATCTATACCAGATTTTAATATCGGCTAGCCAATTTTAAACAAAAAAACGCCGCCCTTTCAGGCGGCGTTTTTCAATTCTTATTCTCCAGCAGCGGCACAAACCTGAACTCGCCCAGCTCATGCTTTTCAAACTGGGTGTCATTTTTACGTATGAGTAAATTCATAATCTGCACTGCGCCGTCGCCGCCCACGGGTATCACTAGCCTGCCGCCTATTTTTAGCTGCGCCATGAGGGGCTTGGGTATCATGGGTGCACCGGCCGTAACAATAATGCTGTCAAACGGGCCATAATTAGGCAAGCCTTTATAGCCGTCGCCAAAGCTAAGGTGCTTGGGGCGTATGCCCAGTTTGGGCAATAGTAACGATGTCAACTTAAAAAGCTCATTTTGGCGCTCTACGCTATAAACTTTAGCCCCCATAGTATACAACACTGCGGTTTGATAACCGCTGCCAGTACCAATCTCTAAAATTTTGTGGTCTTTCTCTACCTGTAGCAGCTGGCTTTGGTAGGCCACCGTATAAGGCTGGCTAATGGTTTGGCCCGCCCCTATCGGGAACGCCTTATCCTGGTAAGCATAATCTTCAAAGCTGGAGTTTAAAAACAGGTGCCTCGGTATCTTTCTAATGGCTTCCAGCACATTTTTATCGGTAATGCCTTTTTTTTCTAAAACGCTTACCAATTGATTACGAAGTCCCTGATGTTTGGCGGTGTCTCTCAAAATATCGCAGTTGATTTTTGGTAAAAATAGTAAACAATTTCTATAAAATCCAAATAGGGCGGCACTATCGCGCTTTTAAAAATAGTATCAGACTGATGCGTGTTTTGCGGCTTCTTTTTTTGAATTCTGAGCTAAATAATGCTATTTTTGTTATAAAATATAATCCTTATGCTAAAAGTTGGCGTCCTTGGCGCAGGCCACCTCGGTAAAATTCACCTTCGCCTGCTCAACCAGTCTTCAAAATATGAGCTTGTTGGTTTTTTTGACCCAAACAGCGATAATGCAGATAAAGTTTCACAGGAATTTGGCTACCGTAAATTTGACACCATCAGTGCGCTTATAGCCGCTGTAGATGTGGTAGATATAGTAACCCCCACCCTTTCGCACTATGATTGTGCCATAGAGGCCATTACGGCAGGCAGGCACATTTTTGTAGAAAAGCCCATTGCCAATACTGTTGCCGAAGCCGATGAAATAATGACCCTGGCGCAAAAGCACAACGTTAAAGGCCAGGTGGGCCATGTAGAGCGTTTTAACCCCGCTTTCATTGCCACCAAAGCCAATATAAACAATCCCATGTTTATAGAAACGCACCGCCTTGCCGAGTTTAACCCCCGTGGTACCGATGTACCTGTGGTGCTCGACCTCATGATACACGATATAGATGTAATACTGAGCGTGGTAAAAAGCCCGGTTAAACAAATCAACGCCAGCGGCGTAAGTGTAATTAGCGATACGCCTGATATTGCCAATGCCCGCATTGAGTTTGAAAACGGCTGCGTGGCAAACCTTACCGCAAGCCGGATATCATTAAAGAACATGCGCAAAAGCCGCTTTTTTCAGAAGGATGCCTACATATCGGTTGACTTTTTAGACAAGGTGTGCGAAGTGGTTAAAATGAAGGACGCGCCCGAAGTGCCCGGCGATTTTGACATGATATTGCAAAACGCCGAAGGCATAAAGAAACAGATATACTTTGAAAGCCCCGATGTAGAAGCCAATAATGCTATACTGGATGAGCTGGAAACCTTTGCCGATGCCATAAACAACAACACTACCCCGGTAGTAACATTAGAAGATGGCACCGAAGCCTTGAGGGTGGCATATAAGATTATTGAGTGTTTTAAAAGTTAAGATATGCTTCAGCCCATCCTGTTATCTGAAGTGAAGCTACTTATAGCGCAGGCGCGCGAAAGTGCCATACGCTCTGTAGACCATCACCGCACCTTGCTGTACTGGCATATTGGCGAACGTATTTTTAACGAAGAGCAGCAAGGCAAAGAACGCGCTGACTATGGCTCTTACCTTATAAAATATCTTTCTGAAGCCTTACAGCCTGAGTTTGGTGAAAGCTTTTCATCACGAAATTTAAACTGGTATCGTCAGTTTTACAAAACTTTTCCAATTGTGAACACACTGCGTTCACAATTGAGTTGGAGTCATTATAGAACTATAATTCGCATTGAAGATGAGAGTAAACGCGAATACTACATTGCCGAAACCGTTAAAAATAACTGGTCAGTCAGGCAAATGGAACGGCAGATAAACAGCCAGCTTTATGAGCGCCTTTTATTAAGCAACGATAAAGAAAGCGTCTTGGCAGTTGCCCGAAATGAAAAACTCCCTACCTCCCCGCAGGAAATTATAAAAGATCCCATGGTGCTCGAATTTTTAGGGCTCCGCAGGGAAAGCGCTTATTATGAAAAAGACCTGGAGCAGGCCATTATAACCCATTTACAGGATTTTTTATTGGAGCTGGGCAATGGGTTCTCTTTTGTAGCAAGGCAAAAACGCCTGCACCTTGAGGGTGATGAATTTTTTGCCGACCTGGTTTTTTACAACCGCCTGCTGCAATGCTTTGTTATTTTTGAAATAAAAACACACAAACTTACACACGAAGACCTGGGCCAACTGCAAATGTATGTCAATTACTTTGACCGCGTAGAAAAACAGGATTTTGAAAAGCCTACTATTGGCATCCTTTTATGTGCCGATAAAAATAACGCTGTTGTAAAATTTTCACTACCTGAAGATAATAAAACCATCATGGCAAGCCAATACAAACTGATATTACCTACTGAAGAACAGCTTCTTAATGAAATCAGGAAAGAAATTGACCTGATGCCCGAAGACTATAAACCATAACAACAAACTTATCTAAACACCTGCGACCTCCGGCAGGTTCCTCCTTTGGGGGTCAGGGGGCTCATCAAATGAAAAACATAGCAGTAATAGGAGCCGGAACCATGGGTAACGGCATAGCCCACACCTTTGCACAGAGCGGCTTTAATGTAAAACTTATAGACATCAGCGAGAAATCGTTAGATAAAGGCATGGCAACCATTGCGGCCAACCTTGACCGCATGGTGGCCAAAGGCAGCATAACCGAAGAAGACAAGTTTAAAACCATCGGCAACATCATTACTTATACCGATATTAAAGACGGTGTGATTAATACCGACCTGGTGGTTGAAGCCGCCACGGAAAATGTGGACCTAAAGCTAAAGATATTTAAAGACCTTGATGCTTTTTGCGATGCTGATACCATTTTGGCTACCAATACCTCATCAATCTCTATAACGCAGATTGCGGCGGTAACCAACAGGCAGGATAGGGTTATAGGCATGCACTTTATGAATCCCGTGCCCATAATGAAACTGGTTGAGATCATCCGCGGATATAACACATCCGATGAAGTGACTAAAGCCATTATGGACATGAGTGAAAAGCTGGGTAAAGTACCGGTAGAGGTTAATGATTACCCCGGCTTTGTGGCAAACCGCATATTGATGCCCATGATAAACGAAGCCATAGAAACCCTTTACAACGGCGTGGCCGGCGTATATGAAATTGATACCGTAATGAAGCTGGGCATGGCGCACCCTATGGGTCCGCTGCAGCTGGCCGACTTTATTGGTCTTGATATATGCCTTAGCATTTTAAATGTAATGTATGATGGCTTTAAGAATCCTAAATATGCCCCATGCCCACTATTGGTAAACATGGTGCGTGCCGGCAAGCTTGGCGTTAAGTCAGGCGAAGGTTTTTATGATTACTCAGAAAGCAAAAAGGCTGAGAAAGTAGCGTATAAGAAGTAGGCAGCGCGTAGTATTCAGTCGCAGTTTACAGTCACAGTTTTCCATTCCGACCGAAGCGCAGCGTAGTGGAGGAATCTCACGCACCATAATTGAAAAGTGAGTGAAGCTATTCCCCTCTTTCAGAGGGGTGCCCATAGGGCGGGGTGTTTATAACGCTTTTATGAAATCGCTTCGTTCCTCGCTATGACAGAGCGTTAAAAAATCCGCGTTAATCCGCTAAATCCGCGGCATTCGCGTTCCATTAAAACAAAAATAGTTGGCAAAAATAGTCCCCTTTAAAGCAGTGCGCCCCGCACGCGACAAGGTAAGCCTTGTAACTTCGCGCTCGTATGACGAGTACAGTCCGGCCGAGCTCGCCTCGCAGCTGGATTATAACCCGTTTTCGTTTTTGCACGTGCTTAACCCCGCCTATGTAAACCAGCAAAAGTTTTCAGAAGAGGTACGTTTCAGGGCTGTGTATAACAAATACCACGAGTTTAAGGCAGAAGAAGTTTTAAAGCAGGAAGCCGCACCCGTATTTTACCTTTACGAAATTCAGAGTAAAAGCAGTACATATACCGGCATAATAGCAGGTACCGCTATAGAAGATTACCAAAATAACGTCATCAAAAAACACGAAGACACCCTGGCCTACCGTGTTGAATATTTTAAAGACTACCTGCACCAGACAGGCTTTAATACAGAGCCGGTGCTCATAACCTATCCTCATAACCCTGAACTGCAGCAATGGATAGCCCACCGCAAGCACAGGCGGCCGCTGTATCTTTTTTCATCGCTAAACCGCGATAAGCACACGTTGTGGCGCATAAAAGATGAGGCTGAGATACAATGGCTGCAACAGCAATTTGAGGGTATGGAGAGCCTGTATATTGCCGATGGCCACCACCGTTCTGCTTCCGCCGAAAGGCTGTATGAGCAGGACAAGGCAACGGGCAACAGCAACCTCAATTACTTTATGAGCTTTTTAATTGCCGAGGACGATTTAAAAATATACGAATACAACCGCATCATTTACGGGCTTAACGGCCACACCGGCAAACAGCTCTTACAGGCGCTTTCAGCAGATTTTGAAGTTATCAACAAACATTTGGAACTCTGGAAGCCGGAGCAAAAATTTGAGTTTGGTATGTACCTCAACGGAGAGTTTTATGCGCTCAGGCTAAAAAATAGGTCCTTTACCAGCGTGCTCCAGGCGCTCGATGCCCAAATATTGTATGATAAAGTACTGCGCCCAATATTGGGCATTACTGATTTGCGCAATGATGAGCGCATTGCCTACATACCGGGCAGCAAACCCATTACGACTATTAAGGAACTGATTGACGAAGGCGATTATACCGTAGGCTTTATGCTCTACCCCGCAGCTATTAACGAAATAAAGGAGCTGGCAGATAACAACCTTATCATGCCGCCAAAAAGCACTTACATTGAGCCTAAATTCAGGAGCGGGCTGGTGGTTTACGAATTGTAATTGACCATTGATACCGCATCAAAAATCAGGAACCTGAATGTACATTGGCGGCAAAAGCCTAACTTTACCTTATAACTGCCCCAAACATGCACCCCATGGAAAACAAACCCAAACTGCGCACCGTTAATGTAACGCGCTATATAACACCACTTAGGGAAGGTGGCTCATTGCCGGCCCTCGCCGAAGCGGATGATGATTTTAATTATGTGCTTAAATTTAAAGGGGCCGGCCATGGCACTAAAGCCCTGATAGCCGAGTTGCTGGGTGGCGAAATTGCCCGCACGCTGGGCCTGCCGGTACCCGAACTGGTATTTGCTAAACTGGATGAAGCCTTTGGCCGTACCGAGGCCGACGAAGAGATTCAGGATTTGCTGCAGGCCAGCCAGGGGCTTAACCTGGCCCTGCATTACCTGCAGGGTGCAATTAATTTTGACCCCGTGGTAACCACTGTAGATGCTCGTTTAGCCTCTCAAATTGTGTGGCTGGATGCCTTTATAACAAATGTAGACAGAACGTTTCGTAACACAAACATGCTGCTGTGGCACAAAGAGCTATGGCTTATAGACCACGGTGCTGCTTTATATTTTCACCATTCTTTTAGCGACCCCGAAGGACACGCAAAAAGCCCGTTTGCCCTGATTAAAGACCATGTACTGCTGCCGCAGGCATCAGAAATTGAACAGGCAGATGTTGAATTTAAAGCACTGCTTACGCCACAAAAAATCAGCGATATTGTAGCACTATTGCCGCACGAATGGCTGCAGTGGGAAGGGCTTGAACTATCTCCCGAAGAAGTTCGTAACATATACGTACGTTTCTTTTTAACGCGTTTAGAAAATTCTCAAATCTTTGTAACACAGGCACAAAATGCAAGACAGGCACTTATATGAGTATGCGGTAATCCGCGTGGTGCCGCGGGTAGAGCGCGAAGAATTTGTAAACGCAGGTATCATTGTGTTTTGCAAAAGGCAAAAATTTATCAAAGCCTTGTTTACCATAAACCAGGCTAAGCTGAATATTTTATGCCCTGAACTTGACGTAGAACAGCTTCAACGTAACCTGGAGTCTTTTGAGCGCATAGCACACGGGGCTAAAGATGGGGGCCCCATAGCACAAATGGAATTTGCCGAGCGCTTTAGGTGGCTTACAGCCGTGCGCAGCTCTGTAATACAAACCTCAAGACCACATCCGGGACTTTGCCTGGACCTCGAATCAAAAACCCGGGCTTTATTTAAAGAGATAGTGCTATAATAACCTTGTAAAAAACATCGTATAATAAATTAATTTTCCTACCTTGCAGTAGCAAAATTCCTAATAAAATAAAAAACCTGTGTTTTAAAAACAGATTTTATAATAAATACCGTGATTAATGCTAAAAACCCCTTTGCTCAGTCCCCTTGCAAAGGGATTTTTTTATGCATTTATTCCCCATCTCCCTGCCTGATTTCGTCTGTCTCGTTTATAAGGTGAATGTACTTAAACATACAAAAAGCGGCCACGGCACCAAAGGCATGCCACAAAAAATGAGTACCAAAAAACAGCCATTTCCATGCATCAGCAATCCGGAACGTTAAGGCAAGTACAAAAGCCAATAGCGCCACCCCTACCCAAATACCATTTTTAAAACGGGTATGTACCAGGAAAGCTACTACCGGCAGCAGCACAATGCCGGCCATTATGGCATAATTTATATTAATAAAAAGCTGCATATCGCCGCGGGATCTAAAATAACCACGGGCAAAATATTGAAACACCACATACAATACCACAATAAGCAGCGCATAATACCACCGTGTAAGTTTTGCAGTAAAGTATATGCCTGCAAAAACGCACAGCAGCATTATGGGCAACCAGTCCATCATAATAAAAAAATTCCAGCGCCTCAGGCCATGATATATAGTACCGCCTATCCCGCCAATATAAAGCAGCAGTACCGCTATAGATAAAAATGTATGCTGTTGCCATTTGCCCCATAATTTAAAGGTCCAGTAAAGTGCTATGGCAAGAAAAAAAATCGACGTAACGGCATTTAAGGGCTCCGGAAAAATATGCTGCAAATTTGTTTCGGCATACAGCATACCGCCATCGGCAGGATCTTGATATATCATAGTATAGTAATTGTATAGACTAAAGTTAATGCATACATAATAATTATTGGATTTTTTTTTAGTTTTATGTTTTAAAACATAAAACTAAAAAACATTATAACACTGTAAATCATATTTTTGTGCATTACCCACTGTAACCAATGTTACAATATTATGCAGCAACGCGCACAACTTAAAATTGTTGCGTAATTTTCGTACATTTACCTTTTAAAAAACAAGAGCAGAACCTGATGGAACTTTACATTAAGTACAATATTGACATGATGTGTAAAGTGTTGTTGCAGCAACAGTTAGATAAATTCAAAATTAATTGCAAGGTAACTGAACCGGGGTATGTAAAGTTTAAGGAAAACATACCTATGGAAACCTATCACGGTTTTATAGCGTCTTTAAAACAATTTGGAATTGAAATAGTTGATAACCAAAAAAGTATATTAGTACAAAAGATAAAAAATGCAATAATAGAAATGCTGTATGCAGATAAGGGCATGCAGTCTTTAAAAATATCTTCTTATCTATCTGAAAAATTAGGCGAAAGTTATCGCACACTATCTCAGGTATTTTCTGAAGTTACTTTCATATCAATAGAAAATTTTATTATTTTGCATAAAATTGAGAGGGTTAAACAATTGTTATTAACAGAGAACCTCTCTCTTACAGAAATTTCGTTTATGATGAATTACAGTAGCGTGGCATATTTATCGCAACAGTTTAAAAACATTACCGGCGTTACCCCAACTGCCTTTCAAAAAATAATGAGGCAGAAACGCTATTTAGAAATAAAATAAAACCCAAATATATTTAGATGCATCCTACACCATTACATATTATGCTAGCCGATGACGATGAAGATGATCGTTTGTTTTTTAAGGAGGCATTTGAGGAAGTTAAGATAAAATATGCTATCACTACATTTAATGATGGTGAGCAGCTTATGGCCTATCTTAACGTACCGGATAACCCATTACCGGATATTATTTTTCTAGACCTTAACATGCCCCGTAAAAGCGGTATGGAGTGTCTTAAAGAAATTAGGGAAAACGACAGGCTAAAAAGAATATCTGTAGCCATATATTCTACCTCGTCCAGCGAGCAGGATATAGAAGATACTTTCGTGGCCGGCGCAAATGTGTACATACGCAAGCCTAATGATTTTAATATGCTTAAAAAAGTACTTAGCGATGTGGTGCACATTAACTGGCAGTACATTGTAGACGGTTTAAATAAAGACAGTTTTATACTAAGCCTATAAAAAAATAACCCCCTGTAGCTACAGGGGGTTATTTTTTTATTCTATCTCTTCAAAATCTATATATTCTCCTACCTTTTTCTTTTCCTTTGGTTTATCACTAACCGGCTTACTATAGGTGTTTTGTCTGCTTTGTGTATGCTGGGTATCGTTATAGCCGTTTTGGCGGTTAAAATTTTCTTCTGCCTTTTTTACTACTTCCTGCACAATTACCGGTGCTAAAAGGCGCATTAAAAATCGTAACCCGTAGTATACTAAACATATAATTAATAACCATTTAAAAAGGCCCGATACAGATGCTGTTTCCATAATCATAAAGTTTTGTCAAAAATACGCAATATGCGGTTTAATTATAAAATGAGATTCTTAAAATAATAATAAAAATATTATTTTTGGATAACCTAACTAACCACAAACAACAAACAAGCCAAAAATGACGCGACTGACAAATTTTCTTACACCGGCCCTACTTTTAGTGGCAGGTGCACTGCAGGCGCAGTATACAGATCAGATAAATACCAATCGCCCCGGGCAATCTCAATCGGCATTTGCGGTGGGCGAAACAGTTTTCCAGATAGAAACCGGCATAAACGGTATAATGGAAAAACATGATGTGCTAAATTATGAGGCCTATGGCGCAAATCTGGAAGTTGGCCTGCGCTATGGTATGTTTATGGAAGAGCTGGAGTTTATGCTTAACCTTCAATACCAGTTTGACCAGTACAGCGATGCACTATACAGCTATGGCCGAAACGATTTTAAGCAAATAACATTTGGCGCCAAATACCTTATTTATGATCCTGATAAATATTACACCCCCGAGGTAAACATATACAGCTGGAAACAAAACCATAAATTTAAATGGCGCTCTTTAATACCGGCAGTAGCCGTATATGCCGGCGTTAATTTTATAGGCAAAAACAACCCTTACTCCTTCCCTACAGATGGCATTAGCCCCAAGGTGGTGGCCATTTTGCACAACCACTTTGGCAAATGGGTTTGGGTAAACAACATTATTGCCGATAAAGTACTTACAGATTACCCCAGCTATGGCTGGATTACTACCTTTACACGCGGCTTTAACGAAAGGTGGTCAGGCTTTATGGAATTTCAGGCCTACAAAAGCGATTATTATTCTGATGGTGTAGTGCGTGTGGGTGCAGCCCACTTGCTAAACGAAACCATGCAGATAGATGCCTCTGTAAGCACCAATTTTAAAGATACCCCAGGCATTATATATGGCGGCATAGGGTTTTCATGGCGTTTTGATGCCGATTACAAAGAGATACTGCTTCCTGGCAAAGGAGACCATGAAGATGAGTACAACAAAGACAAGGCTAAAGACAAAGAACAAAAAGACAAAAAGAAAAAAGACCGCGAAGAACGCAGGAAAAAACTGGAAGAACCTGTAGAACCTTCGGCAGAATAAGATATGATAACTATAAAAGAAGCCGTTACTAAAAAAGACCTGAAGGATTTTATAAAATTTTCGTTCAGCCTGTATAAAAATAACCCTTACTGGGTACCGCCCCTTATAAGCGATGAGCTTGCGGGGTTTGATAAAGATAAAAATCCTGCTTTTGAGCATGCCGAAGCCAAATTTTACATGGCATATAAAGATGGTAAGATGGTGGGCAAAGTTGTTGCCATAGTAAACTGGCAGGAAGTTAACGAGCAGCACAAAAAAAAGGTGCGCTTTGGCTGGTTTGATGTTATTGATGACATAGAGGTAACAAAAGCCCTGCTCGATAAAGTATTTGAATATGGCCGCAGCCACGGCATGGAGTACGCCGAAGGCCCTATGGGCTTTAGCAACCTTGATAAAGTGGGCGTGCTTACCGAAGGCTTTGACCAGATAGGCACCGCTATTACCTGGTATAACCACCCGTATTATAAAGACCATTTAGAGCAACTGGGCTTTGTTAAAGAAAAAGAGTATATAGAGAGTATATTCCCTTTTAGCAATGTAGACCCAAATACATTTATGAAGGCCAGCCAGCTTATCAAAAAACGCTACGGGCTAAGGTCGCTTACGTTTAAAACAACGGCAGAGGTTATGCCTTATGTAGATAAAATGTTTGACCTTTTTAATACTACATATGCTAAGCTATCGTCTTTCGTGGCGGTATCTGAAGTTCAAAAAGAATACTTTAAGCAAAAATACATAGGCCTTATAAACCCTGAATATATAATATTTGTAGTAGATCAAAATGACAAACTGGTGGGCTTTAGTATCGTAATGCCATCATTTGCTGAGGCGTTGCAAAAAGCTGACGGAAGCCTGTTCCCTTTTGGGTGGTATCATCTGCTAAAGGCAAAGAAAAATAGTAAAGGCGTTGTTTTTTACCTTATAGGCGTGGAAGAAGAATACCAAAACAGGGGCGTTACCGCACTTATTTTTGAAGAATACTTTAATGTGTTTACAAAAAATGGTATTGTAGAATGCAACCGCACGCCCGAGTTGGAGGACAACCACGCCATACACAACCTCTGGAAAAACTTTGACCCAAAAGTACACAAGCGCAGGCGCACATACCGCAAAGACATATAAAACAAAAACCCTTCAAAATTGAAGGGTTTTTTATATCAGTACTATCGTTTACTTACTTTTCGTCAGAAACGTCAACCGTATGCTGTTCAGCAAGGTTTTTATAAACACCTGTTACCAGTTTTTCGCGTATGGCTATATAAGCGGTAAGTGTTTGGTCAATATCTTCTTTAGTATGTGTAGCGGTAGGTATCATCCTAAGCAATATAATGCCCCTTGGTATTACAGGATAAATTACAATACTTAAAAATATACTGTAATTCTCCCTTAAGTCGTTTACAAGCATCATCGCTTCCGGAATACTTCCTTCAAGATATACCGGCGTAACGCAGGTATTTGTATCACCTATGTTAAAGCCATTTTCTTTAAGGCCATTTTGCAGGTAATTTACATTTTCCCACAGCTTGTCTTTAAGTTCCGGCGTAGTACGTAGCAGGTCAAGGCGCTTAAGGGCACCTTTAACCAGTAGCATTGGCAAGCTCTTGGCAAACATCTGGCTACGCAGGTTATATTTCAAAAAGTCAATAATATCTTTATCAGCAGCAACAA
>Ga0265780_10004616_pt1 | contig 17669 bp, 6 predicted proteins | sample P1T30metagenome_FD_192432 | JGI IMG/M metagenome (GOLD analysis project Ga0265780, IMG submission 192432) | Plant litter microbial communities from East Loma Ridge, Irvine, California - P1 T30 | ecosystem: Environmental > Terrestrial > Plant litter > Unclassified | place: USA: California...
TGTTTTTATATCTTCAAACTTCGGTAAATCATATTCGGCATCGGCGAGACCGCATCCAGAACGCATTGTCAGCGGCCTAGCAGGCCGTTGAAGGTGGAAGTGCATGCGATCGAGCATGGAGTGAACGGCTATCGCCAGCCGAATTTGAAAAGCAGCATTTCTTACGGCTGCAGAATATTTAGGGAAATGGTGGCGATTCAACATGCGCTGGCGGAACAGCCACAACGCTCGAACGCCAGACGCCGCGAATCGCTGCCGCCGCCGCGTCTCGGGGGCGTTTTGCCGCCTCCACTGGACTTCGAAGGTAATGTTGCGATGCTCCTTTATGGCCAGGACATCCGCGACCATGGCTCGGCTCCCCGCTTGCTCGGTCGTGGTGTCCTAGTTGGTCCGCCTTACACCCTCGACGATCGTCCACTTGGTCAGCAGGTGCTCGGCCGATTCCGGCGCCGTCGCGCACGGTCCACGGCGCGAGTGGGCGAAGTGCATCGACGACCTGGTGGATTGGTATTGCGCCAAGAATGACTTGATCCGCCCTGGCGCGACTACGGCGCCGCGCAGGGCGGCTATGCAGGAGGCTGAGGACGCGCGTCGGCAGCGTGACGCCGAAACCGACGACCTCGTGGCCAACGCGCTGACTTCGTTGGGATTGCCCCGAGCAGAGGGAGGCGCCCGCGTCGAGTAAAAGGCCGCCGTGGGCGGCCTCTGCTATGCTCGTCGACGAGCGTCCTGGCTGAGCGCCACGATCGTTTGCGATGGTCGCGGCTTTGGCGGCATCGACTGCCCCATCCACATCGACCACGCAAGCTGCCGCATGGAAATCGTCTATCTCGACCATCAGATCCTGATCGATCCAGCCGGGTGGCCGACAGTCAAGGAGCTCTCCGATGCCGGGGAAATCCGCGTCGCCATTTCGAGCTGGTCGATTCGCGAGATCGCCCAAGCCGAGCGGGAGCGCGAGGAGCGGGCCGCATTTTTGGAATCGATCCGTCCGGTCTACGTCCACGACATGCAGATCCTGCAAAGACTGGAGACCGTGTCGTTTTTGAACCAAGAACTCTTTGGCGGCGCGCGCATGCCGTTTGCAATGTTCTCGGAGACGTTCGCCGACTTCCTTCTGCTGAACTTCTTTGTCAGGACCCGCTCGGACTACGCGCTCGTGGACTATTTTCGCTCCGAGGGCCGCGTGGCTGAGGATATCGTTGACATGGGCAAAAACGAGCATGTCGAAGCCATGCGCGTCCTGTTGGCCGATCCCGAAGGCGCTCATCAGATGGAGGAGAGGACCAACTACTTGCAGACGGCCAATTTGATACCTCGGGCGGACGCGCGCGGGAAGCCATGGGAGCCGTCTGAAATGGCCGAGATGTTGGTTTTTTTGCCACCATAACCGGCAGGAGTTGCTGCGCACTTGCCCAGCCGTCTTCGCCGAGGATGCGCTGTCTCGTGGAAGGCTGCGCGACCTGCGGCGCAAACTGGCGGAGCTTGTCGAAACACTGCGCGTTGCGTAAACCCATCGCCTTTTAAAATTTGCAATGATTGATGTTCGATCGGCAACTGTTTCGGTGTAGGATTTAATTTTTCTACAACGACATACTTGTCCGCCATGATCGAGACCCTCGAAATTGACCAGGTCGCCACATACGCCACACGGGCGACCATGGCCGGCCTCAAAGACCTCAACTTCGTTTTCGGAACCAACGGCGCCGGGAAGACGACGATTGGGCGCGTCGTGGCGAATAAGTCCAAGTCTGAGCATGCGAACTGCTCAATTGCGTGGAAAGACGGGAACGAGATGCAACCGCTAGTCTATAACCGGGACTTTGTGGACGCCAACTTCAACCCGGAAGGCAATTTGAAAGGCATCTTCACGCTGGGCGAAAAGGACATCGCCAACGAGCTCGCCATCAAGGCGAAGAAAGAGGAAGTCGATCGCTACGGCAAGGAGATCACGCAGCGCGCGAACACCCTTGGCGACCTCGCCCAGAAGTCGGGGAAGGCGCAAGAGCTGGCCGAGTTGGAGGCTGATTTCAAGGAGCGGTGCTGGGCGCAAAAGCGCAAGCACGACGACGCCTTCGCGGAGGCCTTCACGGGCGTCCGCAACGACGCGGCCAAGTTCAAAGACCGCGTGGTGTCGCAGAGCCAATCGAACGTCGCCCAGCCGCAAACGCTCGAATACCTGACCGAGCGCGCTGCGACTGTGTTTGGCGAGGCGCCGCAGCGACAAGCCAGGGTTCCGATGCTGGATTTCGCGCGCATTGTCGCCTTGGAGGCGGACCCCATCCTCGCGAAGAAAGTGGTCGGCAAAGAGGACGTGGACATCGCCGAGATGATCCACCGGCTCGGCCACAGCGATTGGGTCAAAGCTGGCCAAGTGCACTTCGAGTCCAGCGCGCCGAACTGTCCGTTCTGCCAGCAAGCCGCGCCGGAAAGCCTCAAGGCGAGCTTGGAGAGCTATTTCGACGAGACTTTCGAGCAAGACGCCCAAGCGATTGCCGACCTGCAGACCACATACGATCGCGAGAACAAATCGCTCTTGTCGGCCCTGGATGCCATCGAGCAGTCGACGTCGACCTTCTTGGACAAAGCGGCGTTCTCGCGGGAGCAAACCGCGGTCGACGCCAAGCTTCGGGCCAACGCGCTTATCTTGGTCAACAAGGGCAAAGAGCCGAGCGCGCCCCAACAGCTCGAGTCGCTCGCTGAGCCGTTGGCGGCAATCTCCGATTTGGTTGAGGTAGCCAACGCCAAGGTGACGGAGCACAACCGAATCGTGGACGGGATCGGCGCAGAGAAGACGAAGCTCGTCGCGCAGGTGTGGCGCCACATCCTCGACGACATGACCGTCGATCTTGAGGCATACAGCCGCAAGAAGAAGGCGATCGAAGCGGCTACCGCCAGCCTCAAAAGCCAGATCAAGACGGCCGAGGAGGCCAGGGCGAACGCGGAGCGGGAGCTTCGCGAGCTGGAAAAGAAGGCCACGACCGTGCAGCCCACGGTCGACGCCATCAACGAGCTGCTCAAGTCGTTTGGCTTCAAGACCTTCACGCTCGCGCGGGCCGGCGACCAGCCGCATTACAAGCTCGTGCGCCACGATGGGAAAGACGCCAAGCACTCGTTGAGCGAGGGCGAGAAATCTTTCGTCACCTTCCTTTACTTCTTCCACCTCATCAAGGGCAGCGACAGCGAAAGCGGCGCGGCGAGGGACCGGATCGTCGTGTTCGACGATCCGGTGTCGAGCATGGACAGCGACGTGCTGTTCATCGTCAGCAGCTTGATCCGCTCGCTGTTCGACGACATGAAGAACGGCCAAAGCTACGTCAAGCAAGTGTTCGTCTTAACGCACAACGTCTACTTCCACAAAGAGGTTTGCTTCGCGAGCCCGCCGCGCAAAGGAGGGGGTAAGGGCGGCAAGGGCGCCGCGTCCAATCTCAGCCGAAGCTACTGGGTCGTGCGCAAATCGCCTACCGGTCCGAAGCTTGAACGATTCGACGAAAATCCCGTCAAGACGTCCTATGAACTGCTGTGGGACGAGGTGCGCAAGGACGAGCGCAATCCGCTGACCATTCAGAACACGATGCGCAGGATCTTGGAGCATTACTTTAAGATCCTTGGTGGAGTCGACTTCGACGAACTCTGCGAGAAGTTTGACAGCAAAGAAAAGCTTGTGTGTCGCTCGCTTCTTTCGTGGGTCAACGACGGCTCTCACTTTTCGCACGATGATGCCTACTTCGCGTTCGGCCAGGACGCGATCGACGACCAAGTCGAGATCTTCAAAAAGATCTTCGAGCGCGCGGAACACTTACCCCATTACGACATGATGATGGCGCGGAGGTGAGCGCGAGCGTCGCTGCGCGAGCTTCTCGGCCACGACGCCGTAATAGACGAGCTGGGAGAGACTGGGCCGAGAAAGCAGACAAGCTGCGTTCGGAGCTTGTGGATCGCCGCATCAGTCCAGACGCGAAGGACGATGTGATTATCGGGAATGCCGGCGACTGGTTCATCGAACTTGATGACGGTACCCAGCAAGCAATCCTGAAAACGATGCGCGCTCAAGATAACTCCTGAGCTTCCTTCGGAAAACGCGTACAACAACTCAGGCCCCGCAAGACGGGGCTTAGCCGTTGAGATAGGCGATATCCTGCCGCTCGCTCGCAAAAGGGAGAATGTAAGACATTATGAAAAAACTGTTCATCTTTACCTTGGTAGCTGCATCCGCTTTCGCAGGGAGTGCGATTGCTGCCGAAAATTGCAAGGATCCGCAATCTCAGTTGGCGATGAATACTTGCGCTGCAAAAGACTATGAGCGTGACGATGCTCGCCTGAACAAGACGTACAAGGAGCTCGTAGCCAAGCTGGAAAAGGAACGCCGCGAGCAGGTCAAGGAAGTCCAGATTGCATGGATCAAGTACCGGGATCTGCAATGCGATTTCGATTCGGCAGGTTATGAAGGCGGCACGATGTACTCGTTGGTCCGCTCCAGCTGCTTGTCGCGGATGACGAAGGAGCGTACCAAAGACCTGAAAGCGATGCTGGAAGAGGCAGCAATGTAAGTGCGGAACCGCCATAGCTGGCTTTATTACGCAGTTATGGCGTTATCACGGAAAACTCGGCGCTCTTCGCGGCGCCCGAACACGGCCGGAGCCGCGCAAGGAAGAGAAAGAAAGATGAAACTTTTGCATATTGGTGGCGTAGCAGATGGCGAAGAATTGGAAGTGCAGGGTAACGTGATGGCGAGCAGACACTCGTTCAAACGGATCGGCGATTTCACTGGAGATGCGCTGCACCACCACGATTACTGTCGCGGAATCTACGGGCTGCAGGCGATCGATGCTCAGCCTGCAGAAACGGTGCAGCTAATGGTTATGGAAGGTTTGCCAAAACCAGTGGAAATTGCATTGATCGAGGCACGCCTAGGACGTAAGGTCGAGACGGATTTTCCGGAAGCAAACTAAGTGGAAAACCGCGCCATGCACGATATTTTGGTTAAGGTCGCATGCAACGAGGGTGAGCCTGACTTGCTCTCGACAAAGGTGGCTCAAGTCGCTCAGGCTGCGGCGCGAAACGGGATGACTTTCGATTGCGCTCCCAGCGATGGCGAATCCGCTTACGACGTGCACGCTTCGACAGATGATGAGTCCGTCTTGATTGCTTTCAAGCTTGAGATAAGTGACCTGGTCGAGCACCCTAACTTGTAAAGGAAGAACATGAGTGACCAATTTACATTCAGCAGGATCCAGCACATCACCCAGCGCAGCCGAGAGATTGGAAGCACCGCACCCCCGCAACGTGTTGGAGTTAGCAGCGCAGACGTACTATGCAGATGCGGTCACCAGTGGCGAGCAACAAACGGCCGCGATCTGACCGGGGTGTTGGGTGGCGTTCACGTTCAATGTCCCGCCTGTCGTGCAGATGGTGTCGTCTCTGGCCGGAACCTCCAAATCTAGGAAAGCCATGTCGAAGCCGCTGCCATTCCATGGCCCGCCCGCTCAGGAATACGAAGAGCAAGAGGCGTTCGAGCAAGCGCTATATGAGTACGCCGGTATCGATCCAACAAAAGTAGCGGCTTTGACCAGAAACAGGAGGGTCTGCCCAAGAACAAACTGGGTCGTCTGACGGAAAAGCTGGAACATCTGAAGGCGAGTGTTCGGGCAAAAGTCGAGCATCCGTTCCATGTCCTTAAGAACCTGTTCTGTCATCGTAAAACGCGCTATCGCGGCCTGGCCAAGAACACTGCGCAGTTGTTCACGCTGTTCGGAGCTGGCCAACCTGGTGCTGGCCGGCAGGCGCTTCACGATCACTGAATACCGTAGTCCGTTCTGATCACAGAACCACGCGAGGTATCGCGTCGAATCGAGCGAAAAACGGCTCGGTCGGCTCGCCGTTTAGTTGTCGAGTGTCGTGCGATCATTTCCCTCGTCGAAGCTGGCCTTTGTTCCGTGCAAAGGCTATTCTCGACGACTTGATTGCTGAGTTCAGCAGTCCCGGCATTCAATCGCACCAGGAGCAGTTGGCAGCATAAGTTCACGCATTCATCCGCAAGCCCGTACCACCCCGAAAATCCGACAGGAGATCAAGGATTCGGGTCTGTCGGACCGACAGGCCGCGAAGATCTTCAACATCAGCCGTCCCACCGCCCGGAAATGGCTCAAACGGGACGACGTGCAGGACCGCTCGCACCGCGCCCACACGCTGCATACGACCTTGAGCGCAGCGCAGGAAAACATCTGCTCGCGCTGCGCCAGTCGTTCTATTTGCCACTCGATGACCTGTTGTTCATCACGCGGCAATACATCAATCCCGACGTCTCCCGATCAGGCATCGCACGCCTGCTCAAGCGCGAGGGCATGTCGCGCCTTGAAGACGTGATCCCAAAGGCCGAAGGCGAAATGATTAAGCCCAAGAAGCCCTTCAAGGACTATGAACCAGGCTTCATCCATGTCGACATCAAGTTCCTGCCCCAAATGCCGGACGAGACCTCGCGCTGCTACCTGTTCGTCGCCATCGACCGCGCTACGCGCTGGGTCTTCATGCATATCTACGGCGACATGGCCGACAAGAGCAGCGTGGATTTTCTACGCCGCTTGAAGCAGGCATCGCCCATCAAGATTAGTAAGATCCTGACCGACAGCGGCTCGCAATTTACCGACCGTTTCGCCAGCAAAGACAAAAAGGCAAGCGGCCAGCACGCCTTCGACGTCGCTTGCGCCGCACTGCCCGCTGAGCACCGGCTGGCACCGCCGCGGCACCCGCAGACGAACGGCATGGTCGAGCGTTTCAACGGTCGCATCAACGAATTGCTGCAGCAGACCCGCTTCGATAGCCGTGCCGATATGCATGCGACATTGATGAACTATTTGAAGCTGTACAACCCCACATTCCACAGCGTGCACTTGACGCAAAGACACCCATCCTCGCGCTGAAAGAATGGCAGCAGAAACGGCCAGAATTATTCGTTAAGCGAGTTTATGAACAGGCGGGACTTGATAGATAGAGACGGTTTTCTATGCAGCGTAAATGGAAAAAGGCGAGCTTAGAAGTCGCTTTAAAGCCTACTTGCCACAAGCTGTCATTGCACCTCGAACGTTGAAGAGCATGGTATTTTACTAACGGGGATTAATATTTTTGATCTATTTATTTAATAGAAAAATTCGAGCTGTTGCCGACTCCTGAAAACTTTATTTTTGTGAGAAACTGTGATCTTTTGACGAGGCCTTGTAAGTATAATGATAGTGGCATACTTTTGAATAGATGTTAAATAAGTAATATAGTGTATTTTCTGATAGGAATAATGAAAATATTATACGGCGATCGATAGCGATGCAGTTTAGCTTGCTCGTAATCAGGCAGATATATTCTTCGAAGATAAGTTACGCCAGTTTAGTAAAGATATTCTTGGTGCATCTGATTATGCCGGCATTGGTCTTGGGAAGTTCCCAAAAGAAGCGAACAGTAAGCATAATTCGGTATTACTTGTGACTAATTGAACAAAATTTCGATAAGAGGTTTTCGAGTAAAGTCAGTATTCGACAGGTGCGTGTGTGCCAAAAGAGTGGTCAATTTATAATTGCCAGAAACATGCGAAGCCAGATTGGATCATAAGTGATGCTGCTATTTGGTATAAAGGCGGACCAAGTGGCGCAACATTTATTGTAGAAATAAAGGTCGTGAATGTTGGATGAATATTGCGGGTCAGCGAAATCGATAGAGGTTTTTTAGAAGGTAAAACAGCTATGAAAATCAGATTTGGAGTCCTGCTCGTGTCACTTATCTTGGCTGGCGGGTTGTGGTTCAGCGCACTAACGATCTATAGGGCTTATCTTAATTACGGCGGGTATTGTTTGCAAAATGGGAGGAAAATTTCAGACAACGAAAAGATCCGTTCTGCGGTAGATTTTCTCCTTAATTCAAGGTATCCCAAAAATGAAGAACGACTCAAGGCATTGCTTAGGTCCAGCGATGGAAAATCGGGCAGTGATCTAGATTCTGCCGGAACGCCAATCGCTTACAGAGATGCCTTAGATTTTATCGCTGTAAATAGAGATTGTTGTCAAGTTCTTTTACAGCCGCGTGGCATTGATTTTCCGCCAGCAACCTTTCTAGATCGAATAACTGGTCAAAAATCTTCATTTGTTGAGATTCAGTATTTTTTGAGGTATGTGGATAACTCTGGAATTGCTAGGGAGGAAAAAAGAAATCTGACGGTGGCTATAAAAAATTGTGGACATGTTTGGAACGGATTTTAACGATAGGAAAAGTAATGATTGATGCGAAGACTATCACCAGCCTCTTTTTGTACGGCACCGATAAAAAACCCAGTAACGTTCATGACGATGAACTGATTCGCGATAAAAATGCATCGACTGATGGCGTAAAGATTGATACTGCTGAGTACATGTCAGAAGGGCCTGGGCGTTTCGCAAACCCCATTTTATTTCAAGGCATAGAAAAATTCTTTAACCCTGAGGTGTATGCAGACTCGGCAAAGTTGGACCCTGGGACGTATGACAAGGAAGCATTAGCCAAGTTGTTCGATATAAAGTTTTTTGGACTTCAATTGCAGCAATATCTTTTTGACGATGGAAAAGATAACTACGTTGAACGTTCTTATATTTGGAACACGACGGGATTTAAGATCATTGATGGTGTGCAATTCCATGTTGGTGAAAGTGGAGATCGTTGGATTACGAACTTCGCAATTGTGCCGTACGTCGAGGAAGGATATTTCGAGAATTTCGACTTCAAGGCGGGTGACGGGCTCGGAGGTCTTGCAAACACATGGTTGCAGCCGGCAATTGATCCATCTGGCATAGGTCGTGTAGTGAACTTTACGTTCACGGGTGCGGTACCCGTTGGACAATATTACACTCAGGACAGCTACTTTGAATCCCTACGCCAGTTGGTTCCGCGTAACGAATTCTTGGTAACAAAACTTGGGTTAGAGTTTCCTTCATTTGTTACCGATCTTTGGAATTCTGGCATTACAAATACTATTGATTCTGAGGGGCGTGCGATATTATATGGTACGTCTGGTGCGGATGCATTGGGAGTCGCAACGATTGATAATCTGACTATCGTAGATCCCCTCAAAAGATATTATATTGAAAGCGGAAAAGGTTTGGCTTTGCTCGGCGGAGCTGGGGATGACAGTCTGGCCGGTAGTGACAGAGACGACGTCCTCAATGGAGGGAAGGGTAACGATCACCTCAGTGGCGGAAAAGGTTTAGACGAGTTGTTGGGTGGGGAGGGCGCCGATGTCTTGGATGGTGGCGCCGGTAACGACATCCTCTGGGGAGGTGCAAACAATGACGCGCTGCACGGTGGAGCGGATGACGATAACCTCGGCGGCGAGTCTGGGAATGATTTTCTGAACGGCGGTTCCGGCACCGATGTGCTGAACGGTGGCGACGATAACGACTATCTGCTGGAAACGGTGGGCGACAATTTCACCACCATGTACGGCGATACCGGCAACGACATCCTCGAAGTAAGCGCCGCTGAAGGGGATACTATCCTCAAAGGTGGCGCTGGCAACGATATCATCCTGGCGGGCGGTGGCACCAACAGTATCGAAGGCGGTAACGATAACGATCTGATCCGCGGTAACGTTGGCACCGACATCATTGACGGCGGTAACGGTGCCGACAATATCGAGGGCGGTCTGGGTGTTGATGCAATCACCGGCGGCACAGGCGCGGACTACCTGCGCGGGGGCGTCGGCAACGACAGCTATTTCTACGCAGATGCCAATTTTGGCACGGACCTGATCGAGGATACGCAGGGCAACGATCAGCTCAATATCGAAGATCTGCGTATTGGCAGTGCCAGCTACGATGCGAGCAAGCTTGCCTGGATCGCGGCCAATGGCTACGAGATCCGCCAGTACAGCACAGGCGAATCGACCACTTTGGCCATCAACGCTTCCGGAAATACGCAGAACACCATCTATATCCGCAACTGGACAGCCGGTCAGTTCGGCATCGTGCTCGACGGCGCGCACAGCGAGCCCCAACGCCCCGACGTATCGCTGCAGGGTGCGACCACGCGCGCCGAGAACAATTACGTCGACTACCTGCTCAGCGACGCCGGAGACGGCGGCCAGGGCAACGATTTCGTGCGTGGCAGCGATGCGGCAAGCGTGCTGGCCGGTGGCAGCGGTAACGACATCCTCGATGGCCGCGGCGGTGACGACTGGATCGAGGGCGGCGATGGCAACGACGTGATCCTCACCGGTGAGGGAAAGGATGTTGCACTGGGCGGCGCTGGCAACGACATCATCCGCGCTGGATACAAATGGGACATGGAACGCGGAAGCTACGTCGATACCGGCGTGCCGGTCGTGTACTACCAGGCCGGTTCCAGCGCTGCGAAATGGCTGCGGACGAATCCGCGCACCGACATTGCGCTTTACTATATCCAGAAAACTGCGGACGGCAGCGAGACGACCATCTATGTCGATGCGCATCCGGAACTCGCACTATTCGATGTGTCGTTCGAACCCAAGCTGCAGGTCAATGAAACCTATTCCGGCTACATGTACTGGTGGAATACGGGCGATCCGGATGCCAGCATCGAACCGTCCCTGAATATCAAGCTCACCCTCGGCAATAGCGAGAAGGTGGGGCTTGGCACCGTTGCGTGGGAAGACAGGCCATCGGCCAATTTCGGCAAGCCGCTATCGTTCGAGCTGAATCTGGGTAACGCAAAGTCAGTGCTCGCCGCAGGCACCGGCGAAGCTGGCGCCCTGCTGCGCGGTGGTGCGGGCAACGACGTGATCTATGGTGCCAACAACAGCGATAAATTGTACGGCGAGGCCGACGACGATCTCATGGTTGGCTACGATGGCGACGATGAGCTGTACGGTGGTGATGGCAGGGATGAGCTGTCTGGTGGCAGTGGCCGCGATTTCCTCGATGGCGGCGAGGGCAACGATGAATTGATCGGCGGCTTCGGCGCCGACGTGCTGTACGGCGGCGCAGGCGACGATGCCCTCAGCGGTGATGCGGTGTATCAAACAGGCGTCAACTGGTATCCGGCCGGACTCGACGAAAGCCGGATGAGTGGCGATTTCCTCGACGGCGGCAGCGGCAGGGATAAGCTCTGGGGCAATAACGGCGACGACTATCTGTACGGCGGCGACGACGAGGATAAACTCTACGGCGGCCTGGGCGAGGATCACCTGTTTGGTGAAGCCGGCGAGGACGAACTCCAGGGCGGCAAGGGTGGCGATTATCTCGATGGCGGCGCGCAAGACGACCTGCTCTTCGGCGAAGAAGGCAATGACATCCTGCTCGGCGGCGCTGGCAAGGACCAGCTCGATGGTGGTGCCGACGACGATATCCTCGATGGCGGAGAGAGCGACGACGCCCTGATCGGCGGGGCCGGCGCGGATATCCTGCGCGGAGGCGCAGGTGCCGACGTGCTGTTCGGCGACGCAGGGCCGGGCAAGGACGGCGCCGATATCCTCGAAGGCGGCGCCGGCGACGACCTGCTCAACGGAGGCGGACTCGGCGACACCTACATCTTCTCGGTTGGCGACGGCCGCGATACCATTCAGGACGACGGCACGGACGGTTCTTACAACAGTATCGTGTTCAAATTTGGCGCGAGCGACGTCCGCGCAGTGAGTCGCGCCGGCGACGACTTGCTGGTCGAATACGGCATCAATGATTCGGTGCGGGTGCAAGGCTTCTACGCCTCGAATTCCTTCGGCCTCGGATACCAGGGCAGCGGCGCCGAAATGATCGATCAGGGCGCAGCGCAGGCGCGTATCGCCCTCATCAATTTCTCCGACGGCATCAGCTGGGGCCTGGACGACATCCTCGCCATGGCGCCCGCGCCGCTGCCTGGAGACGTGCCGCCGGACCCGTTTGCCGGCCTGGCATCGATCTATTTCGTCAATGCCCTGCTCAGCCGTGAGGAAATCAAGGCTGCCGGCAAGCACGAACTCAGTTTCAGTTTCGTGTCCGCGTTCCGGGATGGCGTCTCGAACCCGATGCCGTTCACCGAAGCGCAGCAGCAATCGGTACGCGCCGCATTGGCGTGCTTCTCCGCAGTGCTCGACCTGCGCTTCACCGAAATCGATGACGTGCTTGGCGAAACGGCCGACCTCGTGTTCCAGATGGATGACCTGAGCTCGGCGCAAATGGGAGCGTTTGCTGGTTACGCCGACCCTATGAACGGCCGGGTGCACGTCAACAGCACGCGCTATGGCGTCCAGGTCGCCGACGAGTTCGGCAACATGAAGACGCGCGACTCGCTCGAACAAGGCGGCACCGGCTTCCAAATGCTGCTGCACGAGATCGGCCACGCGCTTGGACTGAAGCATCCATTCGAAGCCCCGCTGCTGCCGAGATCCGAAGACAATGCGGGCAACACCGTCATGTCCTACACGCCTGTGGCAAGCGGTGCGGCAAGCGACCTGGCAATGTTCGACATTGCAGCCTTGCAGTACCTGTATGGCGTGGCAAAGGACCGTCAGGTCGGCGACGATGTCTACACCTTCGCGACCCGCTACGTCCATGATGCCGGTGGTGTAGATACCTTCGATGGCTCGGCCGAGACGCGGGATCTCAGCATTACCCTGGAGCAGGGCGGATGGCTGCACCGCGGTGCGAAAGGAGACAGTATCCTCGCCGAGGGCCAAGCGTTTATCGGATTCGGCACCGTCATCGAGAACGCCAGGGGTGGGCATGGCAACGATACGCTGGTCGGCAACGGCGGCGCCAACCTGCTTGAAGGCGGCGCCGGAAACGACACGCTGACCGGCGGCGGTGGCGACGACATTCTGGCAGGTGGCGCGGGCGCTGATACCTACGTGTTTGTGTCTAGCAGCGGACACGACAAGGTGAGCGAAACCGGCCGCGACACGCGCGTGGTCATCAATGAGGTCGGCGGCAACGATTTGTATTATCTCGACGGTGCCCTTTACCTTGGCGCCGGTGGCGATCGCGTCGAGATCGATCTGGCGGAAGTGGCCGAGTTGATCGTCGATGACGTGCGCTACAGCGGCGCGGAAATTGCAGCACTGCTCGAGGCAAAGGTCGCCGACAGCGACCTCACGCTGGGCGATGGCGACGCGAATGGGCGGCTGCTCGGCAGTGGCAACTGGCGCATCAGTGGCAACGACCGCGCCAATCTGTTGCACGGTAATGCGGGGCACAATGTGCTGGAAGGCCGCGCCGGCGACGACATGCTCGTGGGCGGCACCGGCAACGATACCCTGTCCGGCGGTCTGGGCAACGATACCTATGTGTTCCAGCTCGGCGATGGCCAGGATGTCATCGACAACGGTGCAAGCGATCATGGGCAGACGGTCGACCGCCTGCAGTTTGGCAGCCAGGTTGCCGTCAACGACGTCACGCTGAGCCGTGCGGACGACGATCTGTGGGTGGAAGTCAAGGGTGGCGATCGGGTCGCCGTCAAAGGATATTTCGCGGCGGGCGGCGAGGGCCGGATCGACTACATCGTGTTCGCTGACGGCAGTGTTTGGGACGACAACGCCATCAGCGGGAAGGTCGTCAGCGCGCCTACCGAAGGCAACGACACGCTGTCGGGCAGCGCCGGGGCGGATCTTATGCACGGACTGGGTGGAGCCGACGTCCTGCGTGGACACGGAGGTGATGACCAGCTGTTCGGCGATGGCGGAAACGATCTGCTCCAGGGGGCCACCGGCAACGATACGCTGGTTGGCGGGACGGGCGACGACACACTCGAAGGCGGCGCGGGCAGCGATACCTTCGTTTTCGATCGTGGAGATGGTCGCGACCGTGTACTGAGTGGGTCGGACGACGTCGGCAGCGACATCGACCGGGTCAGCTTTGGCGCTGGCATCAGGCCGGGCGACGTCACCTTCAGCCGTGTCAACGACGATCTCGTCTTCGATGCTGGCCGTGGCGACATGGTCACCGTGGCCGGGTACTTCGCGCCTGGCGGCAGCAAGATCGACCTGGTCGAATTCGCCGACGGGTCGGGCTGGACCCAGGCTTTCATTGACCAGCGTACCGCTACATTGACTGGCACCGCAGGCAGGGACGTCCTCTCCGGTACGGCGGCTGCGGACGTGATCTATGGACTTGGCGGCGACGACTCATTGTCCGGCAACGATGGCGACGACAACCTGATCGGCGGAGCCGGCTACGACACGCTCGAGGGCGGTCTGGGCAGCGATAACTACTGGTATGCACGCGGTGAGGGCATCGACATCATCGATAACCGAGCGGACGACTATGCCAGCGCGACCGATGTAATCCGCTTCGCCGACGGCATCACCGCGAGCGACGTACGCGTGACTCGCTCTCAGGATGGAGACTTGGTGTTCACGATTGAAGGCCGCACGCTGACTGTGACCGGCTACTACCTGAACGACAGCGCGAAAATCGACAAGGTCGTGTTTTTCGACGGCACAGTCTTGCAGCAGAGCGATTTCGATGACCTGATATACATTCCACCCGCAACCTACTGGGACGATATTCTGGTGGGATCGGAACGTGCAGACGTCATTGATGGCTTGGACGGCAATGACACGATTTCGGGAATGGGGGGCGACGACTTCCTGTACGGCGGTCAGGGCAAGGACATTCTGTACGGCGGCGCCGGCAACGACACCCTCGACGGCGGTACCGGCGACGTCCCCGGCGTCGGCACCGGCAGTGACACCCTGGTAGGGGGCGAAGGCAGCGATACCTACCTGTTCGGCGATGGTTCGCGCCTGGATTCCATCGTCGAATCCGACGGCAAGCCAGGCGATGTCGATGTGCTGCAGTTGGGCAGAGGAATACTTCCTTCGGAAATCGTGCTGGCGCGCGAGGGAGCGTCTCTCAAGGTGCAGCTTGACGGCGGATGGCCGACCGTCTCCATCGAGAACCAGTTCGCTAGTGCAGACGATAGCCAACAAATCGAGGAGATCCGATTCGCGGACGGCACGATCTGGACCGCCGATGCGATCAAGCGGATGCTCATCGCCGCATCGGTGAGTCACCTCGGTGACGACGTCCTCGGTTTCGAGACTGGTGACGACATCGATGCCGGCTATGGCGACGACAGCATCGTCGCCCTGGGCGGCGCCGATTCCCTGCGCGGCGGCGAAGGCAACGATACGCTTGACGGCGGGGCGGGCGACGATGTCATGACCGGAGGTCTGGGCGACGACATCGCGTACGGTGGCACCGGTGCGGACGTGTATGTGTTCGCACGGGGCGACGGTCGTGACATCGTGCTCGAGTCAGGCGCAGCCACGACGGAAACCGATGTCCTGCGCCTCACTAACGGCATTGCAGCAGGCGACATCAAGCTCTACCGGATGGGCAATGACCTGGTATTTGTCGTGAGCGGCGGCGTGGATCAGGTCACGGTGCGGTCGTGGTTTGTGACGACGGTCGACGGCAAGGCAGCCGACCATGCGCTCGAACGCGTCGAATTCGCCGATGGCACGCTATGGGATGCGCAGGCGATCGCGTCCAGGATCATTGCCGGTGGCAGTCCCAATACTATGACGGGCACCTCGGGCAACGACGTGTTCGTGGTCGACAATCCGCTCGACGTCGTCATCGAGGCGCCCAATCAGGGAACCGACCGGATCGACTCGTCGGTGAGCTACGTTTTGCCAGCCAACGTCGAGAACCTGACCCTGACCGGGACATTGCATATCGATGGCAGCGGCAACAGCCTGAATAACGTCATTACCGGCAATGCCAGTGACAATATCCTGAGCGGCGACGCCAGCTCGCGTGATACCCTGATCGGCGGTCTGGGCAACGATACCTATATCCGGTACGGCGGCCTGGGCACGATCCAGGAAAACGCCAATGCCGGCATCGACAAGGTCATTGAGGTTGGATATACGGGTCGAACCTACACCCTGGCCGCCAACGTCGAGCAGCTCGACTATCGTGCCGACAGCTACCAGCAAACGATCGTCCGCGCTAACGCGCTAGATAACACCATCTGGACTGCGGCGGTGAATACCGCTGTCATCTATGATGGCGGCGCGGGCATCGACACCATCATCAATCGTGGCCCGCAAGGATATTTCTATGTAGACAACCCGCGCGACAGCATCGTGATGGCGCCGGGGGCGGAAGTGTGGGATGGCTCGATGCATGTGTTCTCGACGAGCGACTACACGCTTGGTGCGCAGCTCGACAACCTGACGATGATGGGTAATGCCGCCACACGCGGCAATGGCAACGATCGCGACAATATCCTCAACGGCGGCGCGGACATGGATCCGTTCTTCAATACGGGAGTGGAAGGCGAGACCGGCAACAATGTCGCCAATGTGCTGGCCGGCGGCAAGGGCAACGATACCTATGTCCTGGGGCTGGGGGACACGATCGTGGAACATGCGGGAGAAGGCGTCGATCTGGTCTATCTGAGCTTTGACGTCGACTATCTCGCGCCCGTCACCTATGTCATGGACGAGAACGTCGAGAACGTCAATTTGTATTTCACGGCCGCGACCTGGACTTTGAGCGGCAATGCGCTCGACAATGAAATGAATGTGTCTGGCGCTTCCGGAAGCTTCTATGGCGGCGCTGGCAATGACACGATGCACGCCGGGAACAGTATCGACGCGGTACTCGACGGAGGAGAGGGCGCGGATTTGATGACAGGCGACATCGGTTCCACCACGTATGTGGTCGACAATGCCGGTGACCGCATCGAGGAGGAGTCCGATAGCCCGTACTGGATCGATACTGTCCGCGCCAGCATCAGCTATCAGCTCGGCGCCAACCTCGAACGCCTGGTGCTGATCGGTAATGCCGCCATCGATGGCGTCGGCAACGAGCTCGATAACACAGTTGACGGCACCGAAAACGCTGCCGCCAATCTACTGCGTGGTGGACTCGGCAGCGACAGCTATCTGTTCGGTGTCGGCGCCGGCCATGACCGGATCGACAATCGCGCCGCCGACAACGCCACGAGCGTCGACCGGATCAGTCTGGAAGAAGGGGTGACGTCGCGTGCCATCAAGCTTTCGCAGTCCGGTGACGACCTGGTCCTGCGTCTGAACGACAACGACAGTATGACCGTCGTCGGCTATTTCGATGACACCGAAGACCGCAAGATCGACCGCCTGGAGTTCGGCGACGGCAGCAGCTGGACAAGTGCCGAAATCGAGGCGCGGATGAAGGCAAGCGTGGACGGGACGGAAGCCGCCGATGTGTTGACCGGCTCGGCAAGTGCCGAAGTGCTTAATGGCTATGGCGGCGCCGACACGATCTTTGGCGGGGCTGGCGACGATGTGATCGAAGGCGGCAAGGGTGCTGATCTGCTGACTGGCGGCGCGGGCAGCGACACTTATGTGTACTGGTCCGGCGATGGCGACGATGTCATCGATGACGTGTCGTCCGATCATGCAATTGCCACCGACCGTCTGGTGCTCAATGGCATCAGCGCGGCAGATACAGCGGTGCAACGCAGCGGCGTGGACCTGATTGTTCGCGTTCCCGGGGGAAGCGTGACCGTGCGTGGCTACTATGACGAATCCAGTGCGCGCCATCTCGATGAAATCGTGTTTGCCGGCGGCGAGACCTGGGATGCGGACCAGATCGAATCCCACGTCTCCCTGATCATCCATGGTACCGCCGGAGACGACCTGTTGACCGGCACGGCCAATCCCGACATGCTGTACGGCGGCGCCGGCAACGATACGCTCGACGGTGGCGGCG
>Ga0265780_10004619_pt1 | contig 17660 bp, 15 predicted proteins | sample P1T30metagenome_FD_192432 | JGI IMG/M metagenome (GOLD analysis project Ga0265780, IMG submission 192432) | Plant litter microbial communities from East Loma Ridge, Irvine, California - P1 T30 | ecosystem: Environmental > Terrestrial > Plant litter > Unclassified | place: USA: California...
GGGTCGCGACCCAGCCCCCCATCGTCGAGTGCGTGAAGCTGTCCGGGAAGTGCCCGAGGGTCCAGCCGCGGGCGTTGAGCTGCTCCTCGAGGTCGGGGCCCTGGCCGCCGGCCTGGATGCGGGCGAGCCCGCCGTCCTCGTCGATGTCGAGCACCTTCGAGAGGCGGCCCATGTCGAGCGACACGACGGTGCGCTCCTCCGTGGGCATCGGCTCGAGGCTGCCGACGATGTTGCTGCCGCCGCCGAACGGGATGAGCACGACGTCGCTCGCCACGGCCAGGTCGACGATCTGCTGCACCTCGGCCTCGTCGGCCGGGTAGACCACGAGGTCGGGCACGCGCTCGAGGACGCCGGCGCGGATGCGGATCAGGTCGCGGATGCTCTTGCCGTAGGTGTGGACGACGCGGTCGTGGTCGCCCTGGTCGAGGTGCTCGGGCCCGACGATCTGCACGAGCGAGTCGACGACCTCGGCCGAGGCGCGCGACGCGGGCACCGTCAGCTGCGAGAAGTCGAGGCCGGTGTCGTGCTGGCCGCTCGTCAGCTCGACGCCGACGATCTTCTTGACGAAGGGCGCGAAGCCGGGCTTGTCCTCGTGGTGGAACGCGACGCCCTCGACGCCCCAGCCCCACCACTTCATGTGCGCGACGCCGTGGTCGACGACCGTGGTCTCGGGCTTGTTCTGGACGTCGGTCACGGGCGTGCTCCTTCGGACGGGTGTTCTGGGCCCAGGATACGGGCGGTGTTGGCGTCCTTCAGACGCAGTATCTCGGCGCGCAGCCGAGCGGAGAACTCGAGGGGGGTCTCGCCGGGCTCGGGCCGCATCGGGTCGCCGAACGCGACGCCGACCGGCAGCCGCCCGGGGCGCGGCCAGCTCGACCCACGCGGGTGCGCGATGTGCGCCCCGATGAGCGCGAGCGGGATGATCGGCACGTCGCAGGCGGCGGCCAGCGCGGCCGCGCCGGGCTTGAAGGAGGCGACGGTGCCGTCCTTGGACCGGGTGCCCTCCGGGAACACCAGCACCGGGTAGCCGCGCTCGAGCAGCGAGCGGGCGCTGACGGTGGGCTGACCGGCCCGTCGACGGGCGGCGATCTTGGCCGCCGCGCGCTTGCGGGCGGCACTCGGGCCGGCGGACGCCGCGCCGGCGCCTGCGGTGCCGGCGGTGCTGCCGGCGCCCGCGGGCGCCGACCCCGCGGCAGCCGCGGCCGCCGCCACGGCGCCGGGCGCCTCGGGCCGCGGCGACCCGGGCGTGCCGGCGGGCGTCGCCGTCGACGAGCCGCGCTGCACCGGGAACGCGTTGAAGAAGAGCTCGGTGAGCTTGCGCCGCCAGGGCACGTCGAAGAAGTAGTCGGCGGCGGCCCCGGTCGCGAGGTAGCGGGCGAGGCGGCGGGGCAGCGCCCCGAGGATGAGCGGCGCGTCGAGGTGGCTCGAGTGGTTCGCGACGACGATGAAGCCGCCCTCCAGGCCCTTCAGGCGGTCGCGGTCGATGACCGTGACGCTCGTGATCGACCAGATGGTGGGCTTGAGCACGACGCGCTGGGCGACGTAGCGGGCCATCGCGTGGCCGCGCGAGCTGAAGCGGTCCTTGACGTCGACGGCGGCGCGGGCGACCGCCTCACGGCGAGGGTGCGGCGCGCGTCCGGTCTCGTCGGGTCCGTCGCCTGCCACCGTCACCGCTCCACCGGCGCGTCGGCCGGGGTGCGTCGGCTCGACGAGATCGCCGCCGAGACGGCCCGCACGGCGCTGCCGGGGGCGTGCTTGACCAGCCCCATGAGCACCTTGTACCGGAGCGTGGGCATCGACACCACCTTGCCTCTCTCGACGTCGCGCAGGCACGCGGACACCAGTCGTTCGGCGCTGAGCCACATCGAGTTCGGTATGGACGACGACCGGATGCCGGCGCGCTCGTGGAACTCGGTGCGCACCCACCCCGGCTGGAGCACCGTGACGCCGACGCCGCTGCCCCGCAGCTCGACCGCCAGGCCCTCGCTGAACGAGTTGACCCACGCCTTGATCGACGAGTAGCTGCCCATCGCCATGTGCCCGGCGACGCTGCCGACGTTGACGACGTGGCCCGAGCCACGGAGGCGCATCGCGCGTGCCGCGGACGCCGACAGCACCAGCACGCTGCGCACCATGACCTCGAACGCCTGGTCGTGCACGGCCGTGTCGGTGCTCGTGAGGGGCTCGTGGACGCCGAAACCGGCGTTGTTGACGAGCAGGTCGACGGGGCGGTCGGCGTCGGCCAGCCGGGCCGCGACGCGGTCGACGTCGGAGCGGTCGCCGAGGTCGGCGGCGAGCACCTCGACGTCGCGGCCGAGGGCCCTCAGCTCGAGGGCGGTCCGGTCGAGTCGGGCGGCGTCGCGGGCGACGAGGACGAGGTCCCAGCCGCGGGCGGCGAGTTGACGGGCGAATTCGGCACCGATGCCGGACGTGCCCCCGGTGACGAGCGCTGTTGCCATGACGCTTACGATACGGTCTTGTCGGGAATCCGCGTGCATCGTGCCCCGATCACCACCGCCACGAGGTCCCTGGAGGAACACAGCCATGACGACCGCTCGCGACCCCTACGACTCGGGCGCCTTCGACATCCGCGCGTTCACCCTCACCGCCCAGGGCACGCTGCGCCCCGAGCTCGACCTCGCCCCCTTCGCGACCGCACCGGTGGGCGCCGACGAGCTGCGCCTCCTACGCCACCTCGGCCGCCTCGAGAGCGCGACCATGGAGCACCTCCGCAACCTGCTCGTCACGGCCACCCACAAGGACGCCCGCGTCACCGCGTTCCTCGTCACCTGGGCCTTCGAGAAGTTCTGGATCGCCGACGCGATCGACGCCGTGCTCGAGGCGAACGGCGAGCCGCGCCTCAAGGACGTCGAGGAGGGGCCCCGCCGACACAGCGCCGGCGAGGCCGTCGAGCGGCGCGGCCCGATCACGCGCGCCGTCGAGGCGATCGGACGCGGCGTGCCGATCGTGGCCGTCCACATGACCACCGGACTCGTCGACGAGTGGGTGATGGCGCACGCCTACGACGTCCTCGTCGAGCGGGCCGGCCACCCCGCGCTGACCGCGGTCGTCGAGCGCCTCCGCACCGTCAAGGCGCGGCACGAGGAGTTCTTCGACGTCGAGGCCCGCTGGCGCCTCGAGGACTCGGCCCGCGCCGTCAAGCAGACCCGCGCCTCCTTGTCGACGGCGGTCTGGCCCCTCGGCGCCGTCGAGCGCGCCGACGCCGAGCGCACCTTCTTCGACGCCGCGGTGTGGGGCGGCGCCGAGGGCCACCTGCGCGCGGACGCCGTCGGCGACCGCGTCGCCTCCCTGCCCGGACTCGACGCCTCCGTGGGCGCCGCCGTGACACGAAAGCTCACCGCATGACCGCCTCCGTCCCCTCGTCCGCGCCGGGCTCGACCGAGACGAGCCTCGGCTCGTCGCACGTGCTGCTGACCGGCGGCACCGGGTTCGTCGGGCAGGCGATCCTCGAGCGCCTGCTGTCGTCGCACCCCGACACGACCGTCACGCTGCTGATCCGGCCCAAGGCCGGCACCTCGGCGCTCGCGCGCCTGCGCCACCTGCTCAAGAAGCCCGTCTTCGCGTCGTGGCGCGAGCGCGTCGGGGCCGACGAGGTCGAGCGCGCCCTCACCGAGCGGCTGCGCGTCGTCGAGAGCGGCCTCGGCTCGCTGCCGGCGCTGCCCAGCGACCTCGACGTCGTCATCCACAGCGCCTCGACCGTGTCGTTCGACCCGCCCATCGACCAGGCCTTCGACACGAACGTCGGCGGGGCCGTCGGCCTCTACGAGGCGCTCGTCGCGGCCGGCGGCGACCCGCACGTCGTGCACGTGTCGACCGCGTACGTCGGCGGCATCCGCAAGGGCGTGTTCCCCGAGGCCGCGCTGCGGCACGACGTCGACTGGCGGGCCGAGCACGCCGCGGCGCGCGACGCCCGCGCCCGCGTCGAGGCGGCGTCGCGGCAGCCCGAGACGCTGCGCAGGTTCCTCGCCGAGGGCCGGGCCGGACACGGCAAGACCGGACCGCAGGCGGTCGCGGCCGCAGCCGAGGAGGCGCGGGTCGCCTGGGTGGCCGCCCGTCTCGTCGACTACGGGCGCACCCGCGCCGAGACCCTCGGCTGGACCGACGTCTACACGCTGACGAAGGCGTTCGCCGAGCGCGCGGCCGAGCAGCTCTGGGCCGCCGAGGGGCACCGCCTGTCGGTGGTCCGCCCCGCGATCGTCGAGAGCGCGCTGCGCCACCCCTACCCGGGCTGGATCGACGGCTTCAAGGTCGCCGACCCGCTGATCATGTCGTACGCCCGGGGCCTGCTGCCCGAGTTCCCCGGGGTGCCCGACAGCGTGCTGGACATCGTGCCGGTGGACTACGTGGTGAACGTGATCCTGGCCGTCGCGGCCAACCCGGCCGGCGCCTCCTCGGCCTCGACGTCCTCGGCTGGTGCCGGTGCCGGTGCCGGTGCCGCTGCCGCTGCCGCTGCCGGCGCCGCCCCCGAGCCGCAGTACTTCCACGTCGCGTCGGGCAACAGCAACCCGTTCCCGATCCTGCGGATGTTCGACAACCTCAAGACGTTCTTCACGGCGAACCCGCTGCCGCGCGACGAGCACACGAGCATCCCCGTGCCGACCTGGGACTTCCCCGGCGTGCGCAAGGTCGAGGGCGCGATCCGCACGGCGCAGCGCGCCAACGACTGGCGCGAGCGCGTGCTCGTGCGGCTGCCGTCGACGACGCGCACCCGCACGGCCCTCACCGACGTGCAGACGCGCCGGGCCGACCTCGAGTCGCTGCAGAGCCTCACCGACCTGTACCGCCACTACGTGCAGTCCGAGATCATCTTCGACGACCGCCGCACGCGCGCGCTGCACGACGGCCTGCCCGCCGGGTCGCCGGCCGACATCGGCTTCGACGTGACCGACATCGACTGGGAGGACTACTTCCAGACCGTGCACTTCCCGTCGATCACCGCGATGACGCGCGCCTTCTCGGTGCGGCCCGCCGCGGCCGGGGCCGTGCTCGACACCCGCGCCCTGCCGCAGCGCACCGACGTCGTGGCCGTCTTCGACCTCGAGGGCACCGTGCTCGACTCGAACATCGTCGAGCAGTACCTCTGGGTGCGCTCGAACGGGTTCCGCAAGGCGGCCTGGCCGGCCGAGGTCGCGTCGCTGCTCACCGGGCTGCCGGCCTACCTGCGGGCCGAGGGGCGCGACCGCGGCGAGTTCATCCGGGCGTTCCTGCGGCGCTACGCCGGCATGCCGGTCTCGCGGCTGCAGGGCGTCGTGCGCTCGGCGGGCTACGCCGAGACCGTGCGGCGGCACACCCTGCCCGAGGCCCTCGCCCGCATCGCCGAGCACCGCGCCGCCGGGCACCGCACGGTGCTCGTCACGGGCTCCATCGGCACGCTGGCGACCCCCATCGCGCACCTCTTCGACGAGGTCGTCGCGAGCACGATGCACCAGCGCGACGGGGTCCTGACCGGCTACCTCGCCCAGCCGCCGCTCGTCGACGAGGCCCGGGCGGCCTGGCTCGCCCAGTGGGCCCTCGAAGAGGGCGTCGACCTCACGGGTTCGTACGGGTACGGTGACAGCCACGCCGACCTGGCGTGGCTGGAGATGCTCGGCAACCCGTCTGCCGTCAACCCCGACGCCAATCTCGCCCGCGAAGCGCTCCGAAGAAGATGGAGCATCCGAGATTGGTCGCGTGCCCGCGGTTCGTCCGCGTCCGGCTCGACGACGGCCCCCGCCGTCGGCACCACCCCGAAAGGAGAAGGAGACAGGGCCTAGCGCCCGAGCCTCCTGACGCCACATGGCCTTCGACATCGACAAGTTCGCCGCCACCAGCGAGCGCATCACCTGGGACGACCTCGACCTGGACCACTTCAAGGAGAACCCGCTCAGCCCGGACTCCCTCCGCACGCTGCGCTACATGGCCGACGTCGAGTACCACACCGTCTGCTACACCCGCGACCTGCTGACGACGCCCTCGCACAAGGAGGGCGACGTCTCGACCTTCATGACCATGTGGAACCGCGAGGAGTTCTGGCACGGCGAGGCCCTCGCCGCGATCCTCGAGGTGCACGGCGAGAAGGTCGACTACGACCAGCTCCGCGCGAACCGCCTCAAGCTCGGCTGGCGCGACAAGCTCGACCCGGTCAAGCAGGGCCTGCTCGGCAAGTTCGTCGGCTCCGACTTCGTCGCCGTGCACATGTCGTGGGGCGCCGCCAACGAGTACAGCGCCGTCGCCGCCTACAAGCGCATGGCCGCCCTCGAGAAGGACCCGGTGCTGGCCGAGCTGCTCGTCCGCATCGCCCGCCAGGAGTCGCGCCACGTCGCCTTCTACGTCTCGCAGGCCCGTGAGCGGCTGCTCAAGAGCAAGAAGGCGCAGAAGCTGACGCGGTTCCTGCTGCAGAAGGTCTGGGCACCCGTCGGCTCGTCGATCATGGAGCTCGACGACGTCAAGTTCGTCTTCGGCCAGCTGATGAGCGGCGAGGAGGGCCGCAAGGCCGCCGAGAAGCTCGACGCGAACATCTCGAACCTGCCCGGCATGTCCGGCCTGACGATCTTCCAGAAGGCGCTCGACGGGCTCGGCGTCACGCACGGGCCCGCCACGGGCGGCTCCGTCAGCGTCGCCTGAGGCGTGCGCCGAGGCGTGCGCTGAGGCGTCGCCGGGCGGCCGGTGCCGCCCGGCCGCTCCGTTAGTCTGGGGCGGTCGGGCACCCGGCCGACGAGCGAGAGGCGACACCACGTGAAGACGAGCCACCTGCGGCACTTCCTCGTCGCGGCCGAGGTGCTGCACTTCCCCGTCGCGGCCGACAAGCTCGGCATCTCGCGGCAGAAGCTCGAGTCGTCGATAGAGGCGCTCGAGCTCGAGTTCGGGCAGAAGCTCTTCGACCGCGACGCCTCGCCGTACCGTCTCACCAAGGCGGGACGCGCCGCCGTCGTGGTCGCCGAGGAGGAGCTGGCCAGCCCCTCGACCCCGCCCGCCCCGCCTGCTCCCCCAGCCGGAGGCAAGGCGAAGGCGTCCAAGGGCAAGGGACGCACCCCGGCCGTCAAGGGCCAGCCCAAGCCGTTCAAGAAGCGCCAGGGGCGCTAGGGGCTCCACGCGCCGGGGACGTCGGCGGCTCAGGGCGCCGAGGGCGCTAGGGAGTCTGCGGGCCGGCCTCGGCCCACCATTCGGCGTACCGGGTGTTCTCCGCCATGCGGCGGGTCTCGTCGGGGGCGTCGTCGTCCCACCACACCGGTCCGCGTTCGCCCAGGGCGGTCTTCGCGGCGTCGACGCGGGCCCGGGCGGCCTCGCGGGCCTCGGGGTCGTCGTCGGCGAGCGCGGTCTTCTTCGCGCGGCGCGCCTCCATCAGCTCGTGCACCAGCTCGGCCCGGCGCTCCTCGGGCAGCGACGGGTCGGTGCGCCGCCAGAGCCGCCCGCGGACGACGAGGTAGCGGCCGTCGGGGGTGACGAGGGGTGCGGGTGCGTCGGCCATCGGGCCAGTCTGCCTCGTGCCCCGCGTCGAGGACTCAGGCGACGACGCCGTCCGCCTGCCCGCGCCCGGCCCTCGCCGCGCCGCCGCGCCGCCGCCACCTGACTCCTCGACGCGCGAGCGCCCGAGCGACCGCGGCGCTCGGCGACCGCGGCGCGGGCGGCGCGAGCGGCGCGAGCGCGTCGACGGATCAGGCACGCGCGGCCCCCGGCCCCGCACCGACGCGGCCGCGCGGCACGTCCGCGACGTCCGCACCTGAGACCTCGACGCCGCCGCGTCCCGCGGCGCGCGACCGGCGGGCGGCAGCGACCGCCGCGCGGCGACCGCGGAGCGGGCGACGGGCGCGTCGACGAGTCAGGCACGCGCGGCCCCCGGCCCCGCACCGACGCGGCCGACCCGCACGGCCGCGACGCCGGCACCTGAGCCCTTGACACCGCCGCGTCCCGCGGCGCGCGACCGGCGGGCGGCAGCACGCGGCGCGCGGCGACCGGAGAGCGGGCGATGGGCGCGTCGATGAGTCAGGTACGCGCGGCTCCCGGCCCCGCACTGACGCGGTCGCGCGGCACGACCACGACGCCCATACCTGAGTCCTCGACGCCGTCGCGCCGCGAGCGGACGCGACGCGCGACCGGCGGGCGGCGGCACGCGGCGACCGCGGCGCGGGCGGCGCGAGCGTGTCGACGAGTCAGGCACGCGCGGCACCCGGCCCCGCACCGACGCGGCCGAGTCGCACGGCCGCGACGCCCGCGCCTGAGTTCTCGACGCCGCCGCGCCGCGCGAGCGTCGAGCGCCGAGCGCACGAGCGCCGAGCGCGCGAGCGACCGCGCCGCGCGAGCGGCCGCGCTCAGCGCCCCGTCGGCACGGCCCGCAGCTCGCGCTGCACCTGCAGCGCCAGCTCGCGCAGCAGCACCAGGTCGACGCTCTCGGCGCTGCGCGGCTCGGCGTCGACCACGCAGAGCGCGCCGATGCGCACGCCGTCGGGGCTCTCGACGGGGTGCCCGGCGTAGAACCGCACGCTCGGGTGCGAGACGAAGCGGTCGTCGCGCCAGGCGTCGGGCACGACCATGGGGGCGCCGCTGCGGACGGTCTGCGAGCAGAACGACGTCGCGATCGGCACCTCCACCTGCGACGACCCCGCCACGGACTTGTTCCAGTGCCGTCCGTCGTCGATGAGCGAGAACGCCGCGCCCTGGGCCCCGAGCAGCACGCGCGCACGCTCGACGATGTCGTCGAACCGCTTCTCGGCGGGGGTGTCGAGCAGGCCGAGCGCCCGCACGGCGGCGATGCGGCGCTCGTCGGTCTGGGGCGCCTCCCGGGCGCGCCGGGCGGTGCTGCCCGCCGCCAGGGCGACGTCGACGAGCGGCGCCAGCACGTCGGCGAGCACGGCGGCCCACGCCGCGTACGGCACGGAGGCGCGGGGCGGCTCGCCGACGCCCTCGGGCGCGGCGGCGGGCGGGGGCGGCGAGACGACGTGCACCCGGGCCCACGGGGCGCAGACGGCCTCGGTCATCGCGTTGAGCGACCGGGCGTGCCGGTCGACGACGCCGCCGCAGCGCATCGTGAACTTGGGGATCGAGCTCGGCGGCTGGATGCCCGTGACGACGATCTCGCAGAACGGGTCGACCGCCTCCTCGAGGGCGTCGAGCAGGGCCGTGAGCCCGGCCGACCAGCGCGCCCGCGACACGAGCCGCAGGGCGTCGCTCGCGCCGAGCACGACGACCACGGCGTCGAGGCCGGCGAGGTCGTGACCGTCCAGCAAGGAGGCGGCGGTCGCGACGGTCACGTCGGGGTCGGCCAGTGCCGTGACGTCGGCGCCGCGCCCGGTGCGGGTCGACAGGGCGCGCGCCAGGGTGCCCGGCAGCGCGAGGTCGTGGCTGCGCACGCCCCAGCCCACGGCCGGTCCGTTGCCGAGCACGAGCACGCGGTCCGGGTCGGTGCCGGCGGCGTGGCCGACGGGGTGGTCGTCGGGGCGGGGCGTCGACAGCAGCTCGTCGACGACCCGGTAGCGCGCGCGCACCCACGCCCGGACGAGCGGCAGGGGCAGACGAGGCATGCAGGGGCTCCGACCCGGATCACGGGGTGGTCGAGGGGGAACCGGGCGGGGGCGTCCGGACGGGTACGTCGAGGATGCCCGCGACCGGCCGCGGGGGCAAGCCCCCGCACGGGGGAAGGACGACCCTAGGAGGCGGTCGGGGCCCCGCTGCCGCCCGACGCCTCGCGCGGGCGCGACGCCGCGCGTTCCCCGAGCGCCGCCAGGTCGTCGCCCAGCCCGGCCAGCCGCTCGTCGCGTGCCTCCGCGTAGGCGGCGTCGACGACGACCGCGGCCGCCCGGGCCCGCGAGACCACGGCGTCGCCCACGTCGCCCCAGGCACGGGCGACCGCGGCCTGGACGATGTCGTCGACGTACTCGTCGTCGTCCCGCAGGGCGTCGAGGCGGTCCGCCACGGCGACGTAGGTCTTCTCGCGGAACCACAGCGTCTCGTCGTCGCCCTTGCGGTAGTCGTGCTGGTGCCGCGACCGGCCCTTCGACCTCAGGGCCTTGGCCCGCGCGGCCCCGATGCGGGTGTTCTGGTAGCGCTGCTCCTCGGCGAGCCGGTGCAGGGTGCGGCGCACCGAGGCGGCGGTCTCGTCGTGGTCGAAGACGTCGTCGTCGCGCAGGGCCCTGACCACGATGCGGTTCGCGACGGACACGACGGCGGCGGCACGGGCGATGAGCAGGCCCTCGCCGGTCGCGCGCTCGAGGGCCGCCGGGTCGACGGGCGCCGGGTCGGCGGAGGAGCCGGGCCCGCCGCTGCCGCGCGTGCTCCGCCACCTCACGGTGCCTCCCCCGCTGCTGCCGCTGCCATGGCGTCGCTCCTCGTCCCGGGCCGTCCTGACACGGCGCTCCCCCGATTAAAGACCCGGTGCCGGGACCGCGCCGAATCGGCGGTCCCGGCACCGGGTCGTGCCCGAGGCGCGGAGGGTCAGCCCTGGCTGTCGCCCGCGGTCGAGAGGGCGTCGCGGATGCCGCCGACGAAGTCGTCGAGGTCGTCGGGGTCGCGCGAGGTGACGAGGGTGAAGCCGCCCTCGACGTCGGTGACGACCGAGCGGTCGACCCACGAGCCGCCCGCGTTCGACGCGTCCGTCTTGAGGGAGGCGAACGAGGTGAGCTCCTTGCCCTTCAGCAGGTCCGCCTCCACCAGGAGCCAGGGCCCGTGGCAGATCGCGGCGACGGGGCTGCCGGCCGACGCGAACGCCTTGACCAGCGAGACGGCCGTCGCGTCCTGACGGATCGTGTCGGCGTTGATGGTGCCGCCGGGCACGAGCAGCAGGTCGAAGTCGGCGGCGTCGACCTCGTCGATGGTCGTGTCGGGACGGACGGTCTCGCCCGGGTCCTTGTCGCCGACCAGGGTCTGGATCGGCTCGGTCGACTGGGCGGCGACGACGACGGTGGCGCCGCTGTCGCGCAGGGCACGGACGGGCACGACGAGCTCGTCCTGCTCGACGCCGTAGTTGGTGACGACCGCGAGCACGCGGCGTCCGGTCAGATCGGTGGTGGCCATGGGGCTCTCCTCCTCCGGGCCCGCGGTGCGGGCCGATCGATGTCGAGGCCCGGTCTACGCCTCGCCCCTGGAGGCGCTCTCGGCCAGGTGTCCCCCGGCCCCCGGCCCCGCACGGACCCGGCCGCCGCCCCCGCCGCTCAGCGGGCGAGCAGCGCCCGGGCGGTGCCCTCGTCGAGGATCAGGTCGGTCGCGAGCCCCGCGGCCAGGGCGCCGCGCACCCCGGCGACCTTCGCCTCGCCGGCGACCACGCAGACCCTTCGCGGCGCACGGCGGATCGTCTCGAGGTCGGGCCCGGTGCCCCGGGCGTTCATCGCGATGTCGGCCGACGAGCCGTCCTCGCGGTAGAAGACGGTCGCCACGTCGCCGACGACCCCGTCGCGGTCGAGGCTCACCTGGTCGCTCTTCTCGAGGTAGCCGCCCGACCACACGTGGCTGGGCACCCGGGCGTCGCGCGAGCCGACGCCGAACACGACGAGGTCCATCGACGACTGCAGCTCGAGCACGCGCTTGGTGCTGCTCTCGCGCCAGAGCGCCCGCTTCGTCGCCGGGTCGTCGAAGAACGCCGGCACCGGGAACTGCTGCACCGCGGCCGAGTAGGCGGCCCCGAACCGCCGCAGGATCTCGCTCGCGTACTCGATGCCGGTGGTGCGCGTGTTGGCGGCGCCGTTGAGCTGCACGACGACCGAGTTGTGCGTCGCCCGGGGCACGAGCGACCGGCTGACGGCGCTGAGGGTCGCGCCCCACGCCACGCCGATCACCATGTTCGAGTCGACGTAGGGCGTGATGGTGCGCGCCGCCGAGAGCGCCACGCGCTCGAGCCGGTCGACGTCGCTGATCTGGTCGGGCACCGGCACGACGTGCGCGACGACGCCGAAGCGGTCGTGCAGGGCGGCCGCCGACCGCGTCGCCTGGTCGAGGGGCGACTTGATCTGGATCTCGACGAGGCCCGTCTCGCGGGCGGCCTTGAGGAGGCGGGACACCGACGACCGGGACGTGTTCAGCTCGGAGGCGATCGCCTCCATCGTCAGGTCCTGCATGTAGTACAGGTGCGCCGCCCTCAGGGCGTCGTGGGTCTTCTCGGACGTCGTCGTCTCGGCCATCCGTCACCTCCGTGCACATCTGTGCAGATACGTTGCACCCCCGTCGGGAGGGGTCGATCATGGATGTTACCGGCCCGAGCACCCGGCGCACCTCCCCACCGCTCGTCGAAACGCAACGGGAAAGAAGCTCCACTGTGACCGAGTCGAAGAAGACAGGGACGATGCGCGCCAACGTGTCACGCATCGCCGACCGCCCCCACGCCCAGGTGCTGATCGTCGGAGGGGGCATCAACGGCATCGCCACGTTCCGCGACCTCGCCCTCCAGGGCGTCGACGTCGTCCTGGTCGAGCGCGCCGACTACGCCTCGGGCGCCTCCGCGGCCTCGTCGCACATGATCCACGGCGGCATCCGCTACCTCGAGAACGGCGAGTTCCGCCTCGTCCGCGAGAGCGTCGAGGAGCGCAACGGCCTCCTCAAGATCGCCCCCCACTACGTCAAGCCGCTGCAGACGACGATGCCGATCTTCTCGACGTTCTCGGGCATCCTCAACGCCCCGCTGCGCATGCTCACGCACAAGCAGCGCAGCACGAAGGAGCGCGGCGCGCTGCTCATCAAGGTCGGCATGACCATGTACGACTCGTTCTCGCGCGACGGCGGCTCGGTGCCCCGGCACCGGTTCCTCGGCCGCAAGGCCGCGCTGGCCGAGATGCCCCGCCTCAACAAGGACCTCAAGTACACCGGCACCTACTACGACGCCTCGGTGCACGAGCCCGAGCGCCTCGCGCTCGACGTGCTCAAGGACGGCCTCGCCGCCGGCGACAACGCCCGCAGCGCGAACTACCTCGAGGCCGCCGGCACCGCCGACGGCGGCGTGGTGCTGCGCGACGTCGCCTCGGGCGCCGAGTTCACCGTCACGGCCGACGTCGTCGTCAACGCCTCCGGCCCCTGGACCGACCTCACGAACGCGGCGCTCGGCACCGAGTCGCAGTACATGGGCGGCACCAAGGGCTCGCACATCGTCGTCGACAGCCCCGAGCTGCTCGAGGCGACCAACGGCCGCGAGATCTTCTTCGAGAACGACGACGGACGCATCGTGCTCATCTACCCGCTGAAGGGCCGCGTGCTGATCGGCACGACCGACCTCGAGGCGGACATGAGCGAGCCCGCGATCTGCACCGAGGAGGAGGTGGACTACTTCTTCGACCTGGTGAAGCACGTCTACCCCGACATCGAGATCACGCGCGACCACATCGTGTACCGCTACTCGGGCGTGCGCCCGCTGCCGAAGCACGACGACCTCGCCGCCGGCTTCGTGTCGCGCGACTACCGCATCGTCGAGACCGAGATCGCCGAGCTGCCCACGACGAAGGTGCTGAGCCTCGTCGGCGGCAAGTGGACGACGTTCCGCGCCCTCTCCGCGCACCTCTCGACCGAGGCGACCACCCGCCTCGGCGTGACGCGCACGGTCGACACCGCGGGCATGCCCATCGGCGGCGGCAAGGACTTCCCGACCACCGACGCGGCCCGCACCACCTGGGTCGCGGCGCATGCCGACGGCCTGAGCAGCGAGCACGTCGACCGTCTGCTGACGCGCTACGGCACCCGTGCCGCCAGCGTCATCGAGGTGCTGCTCGACCAGCCCTCCGAGCCGCTCGCGAGCGACCCGGGCCTGACGACGGCCGAGATCGCCTACTTCGCCGAGCACGAGGACGCGGTGCACCTCGCCGACGTCGTGCTGCGCCGCACGAACCTCGCGTTCGTGGGCGGGGTCACGATCGAGCTGCTCAGCGAGATCGCCGACGTGCTCGCCTCGTCGCTCGGCTGGACCGCCGACGAGCGCGAGGCCGAGATCGAGGCGACCCTCGACGTGCTGCGCACGTCGCACGGCGTCGAGGTCTCGTCGCAGCACGTGCCGAGCGGCACGCCCGCCGTGGGGACCCCCGCCGCGTAGGAGGCGCCTCCCGGCCCTCCCGCCCGCGTCGCGTCCCTGAGGGGGCCCGTCGCACGACCGCACCGGACCCGCCCGCCCCGCCAGGGGCAGGGCGGGTCTCGTGCGTCCGCGGGCGTGCCCGCCCGCGTCGCCCGGCGCCTGCAATCCAGAACATCACTTCCAGTGTTCCACGTACTTCATCAGGAACAGTCCGTTATCGTGGTCGATCACCCGTGTCTCCCCCAAGACCACGACGAACGGAGCCGCCCTTGCCCGTCCCCACCCCCGCGTCCCCGCCGCCCACCGAGCGCCGGCTACTGCGCGACACCGTCCGTGCGCGCATCCGCGAGGCGATCCTCGACGGCACCCTCGAGCCCGGCGAGCGGCTGCACGACGACGAGCTCGTGGCCTGGCTGCAGGTGTCCCGCACGCCGATCCGCGAGGCGCTGAGCGACCTCGTCCGGGCCGGGCTCGTCGAGATGGCCCCCAACCGCTGGACGCGGGTGGCGACTCCCGACCCGAGCCAGGCCGTCGAGGCCGTCCAGACGCTCGGCGTGCTGTTCGGCGGCGCGGTGCGCCTCGCCGTCCCGCGCCTCCCCGCCCTCGTCGTCCGGCAGGTCACGACGGCGATCGACACCTGCGTCGACGACGTCGCCCGCGAGGACGGCCCCGCGCTGAACGAGCACGCCATCGCGTTGTTCGACACGTACGTCGAGCACTGCGGCAACATCGCCCTGCAGCGGGTCTGCCGCGACGTCACCGACGGGCTGGCCTACGCCCTGCGCGTGCCCGACATCGTGCAGCTGCTCGCCTGGGACGACATGGCCGACTCGCTCACGGCCCTGCGCGCCGCGACCCTCGACCGCGACCCGATCGGCGCCGAGCTCGCGGCCGAGGCCCTGCACCAGCTGCCGGGCGCCCGCCCGGCCTCCGCCGAGGCGGGGGCCGCCGAGGCGACCGACCCGATCAGGGCGACCGGCTCGACCAGGGCGACACGCGCCTCCTGAGCCCGGCCGCGCCCTAGACGGTCGTGGCGTCGTCGACCTCGCCGACCAGCTCCTCGATGATGTCCTCGAGGAAGAGAACGCCGGTCGTCTCGCCCATCACCGACACCGCGCGGGCGACGTGCGCCCCGCTGCGGCGCATCGACGCCAGGGCGTCCTCGAGGTCGGCGTCGTGCGGCACGGCGCCCAGCCGCCGCACCCGCTTCGCCGGCACCGGCGCGTCGAGCGCCTCGGCCGACGTGAGGTCGAGCACGTCCTTGAGGTGCAGGTAGCCGGTGGGCTGCCCGTCGCCGTCGGTCAGCACGTACCGCGAGTAGCCGTGCTCGGCGACCGCGAGCTGCACGTCGCGCGGGGTCGCCCCCGGCGCGAGGCGCACCATCTCGTCGACGGGCACCTCGACGTCGCGCACCTTGCGGGTCGTGAACTCGAACGCGGCCGAGAGGGTGCCCGAGGCGTCGCTGAGCACGCCCTCGCGCGTCGACTGCTGCACGATCGTGGCGACCTCGTCGAGCGTGTACGTGCTCGTCGCCTCGTCCTTCGGCTCGACCCTGAAGAGCCGCAGCACCGCGTTCGCGATGCCGTTGAGCGACCAGATGACGGGCTTGAACACGGTGGCCACGAACACCAGCGGAGGCGCGAGCAGCAGCGCCGCCCGGTCCGGCACCGAGAACGACAGGTTCTTCGGGATCATCTCGCCGACGACCACGTGCAGGAACGTCACGAGCACGAGCGCGATCACGAACGCGACGACGCCGATGGCCTCGGGTGAGAGGGGCGTCGCGGCGAGGGGGATCTCGAGCAGGTGGTGGATCGCCGGCTCGGACACGTTGAGGATGACCAGCGAGCAGACGGTGATGCCGAGCTGGCTCGTCGCGAGCATCAGCGTCGCGTGCTCCATCGCCCACAGCGTCGTCTTCGCGGCCTTGCTGCCGGCCTCGGCCCGCGGCTCGATCTGCGACCGACGGGCCGAGATGACGGCGAACTCGGCGCCGACGAAGAAGCCGTTGACGACCAGCAGCACGACCAGCCACAGGATGCCGGGGAGGTACTCGTTCATCGGTCCAGGTCCTCTCGCAGGGCGGCCACGACCCGGTCGTGGTCGGTGGGGGCCGTCGCGGCGGCAGGGCCGGCGACCGCGGCACGGTCGGCGGCTGCGGCAGGGCCGAAGGCGGCGGCAGGGGCGCCGGAGGCGGTCGGCAGCTCGGCCGCGGACGGCACGAACCGCAGGCGCTCGAGCCGCTGCCCGACCACGCGCTCGACGCGCAGCGTGCCGCCGCCGACCTCGACCTCGTCGCCCACCTCGGGCAGGCGGTCGAGCTGCTCGGTGACGAAGCCCGCGACGGTCTCGTAGTCGCCGTCGTCGGGCACGCGGACCGCGGCGCGGTCCCACAGCTCGTCGGGGCGGAGCGAGGCGTCGAACACGACGGTGCCCGACGAGCGGACGATGCCGGCACGCGCCCGGTCGTGCTCGTCCTCGAGCTCGCCGACCAGCTCCTCGACGAGGTCCTCGAGGGTGACCAGCCCGGCGGTGCCGCCGAACTCGTCGGCGACGACCGCGATCTGGAACCCCTCGCGGCGCAGCAGTCCGAGCAGCGTGTCGACGCCCATCGACTCGGGCACGAACCGCGCGTCGGAGGCGAGGTCGCGGGCGGAGGCCGCGGCCCGGCGCTCGGGAGCCAGCGCGAAGGCCTGCTTGACGTGCACGACGCCGACGATGTCGTCGCTGTCGTCGCCGATCACGGGGAACCGCGAGAAGCCGCTCGCGAGGGCCGTCTCGACGACGTCCGCCGCGCTGTCGGTGGCCCGGACCGTCGTCATCCGCACGCGGGGCGTCATGACGTCGACGGCCGCGTGCTCGGAGAACCGCAGGGTTCGTCCCAGCAGGGTCGCGTGGTCGGCGTCCAGCATGCCCTCGAGCGCGGACCGGCGCACCAGCGAGCTGAGCTCCTCGGCCGACCGGGAGCCGGACAGCTCCTCCTTCGGCTCGATGCCCATCCGGCGGATGGCCGCGTTCGCCGTGCCGTTGAACGCCACGATGACCGGCTTGAACACGGTCGTGAAGACCGTCATGAACGGCACCACGGCCTTGGCGGTCGCCAGCGGCAGGGCCAGCGCGAAGTTCTTCGGCACGAGCTCGCCGATCACCATCGAGAAGAGGGTGGCTATCACGATGCCCGTCACGGCGCCCACCACGGGCACGACCGCGGCCGGCACGCCGAGGTCCTGCAGCGGCGACGAGAGCAGCGAGCTGATCGCGGGCTCGAAGGTGTAGCCGGTGAGCAGCGTCGTCAGGGTGATGCCGAGCTGGGCGCCCGAGAGGTGCGTCGAGGTGATGCGGAGCGCCGAGATCGTCGGCGCGAGGCGCTTCTCGCCGCGGGCCTGCCGAGCCTCGAGGTCGCCGCGGTCGAGGTTCACGAGCGCGAACTCGGACGCGACGAAGAAGCCGGTGCCGACGGTCAGGACCAGACCGACGGCGAGCATGGCCCACTCGTTCATCGAGCCCCTCCTCGCTGGTCGACGACGCACGGGGGCGTCGGGGCGCGGAGGGGCACGGGCATGTGAGAGGGAGGGTCGTCCATGCGGCGAGGATAAGGAGGCGCGCCGCACCCTGGCTGGGAACGTGCAGGCCGTGCATGCGCCCTGCCCGTGCGCCCGGCCCGTGCCCGCGCCCCAGCCCG
>Ga0265780_10004621_pt1 | contig 17655 bp, 18 predicted proteins | sample P1T30metagenome_FD_192432 | JGI IMG/M metagenome (GOLD analysis project Ga0265780, IMG submission 192432) | Plant litter microbial communities from East Loma Ridge, Irvine, California - P1 T30 | ecosystem: Environmental > Terrestrial > Plant litter > Unclassified | place: USA: California...
ATGCGATGCCAGCGACAACCTCAACAGTACAACCGATCGAATTACTGCAAGTGGCTAGGTGGGAATACCTGTACAATGTGCAGTTCTCTCTACAAAAGCGTAGACGCACTACATTTAGCAGGCAGAAGAACTAGTACAAATGCAATTCATTACAGTGCGTGAGCAAGAGACAAGGACTGGCCGCCCCAGCCAAGTCACCCACAGAAAGGTACTTACATACACATGCATACTTACCTACATCTCTACATACATGCAGAGTAGTAGTAGTAGTAAAGTTACGTGCGCGGCGCTTTTTTCGTTGCTTGCTCTCCGGACACTCTGATTCGTCGCCTTGATCAAAAAAGGCAAAGACGGTTGAGTATGGTGTGTAGCCGTCATATGCAGAATGCTTGTTCGCTGCTGCAGCCTGCTTGCCTGCCGCCGCCCGCGTGCGCGCCCATGCATGCGGCGAGTTATGCTTCGCTGGGCAAAGCCACACACGCGCTGCTCTCCGGCGGGTGGGCGTGGAGAGGCGGCTGCCAACAGCCTTGAGGGTTGAGGTTGGCCAGGCCAGGCCAGGCTTGTCGGATGAGAGAATGGGAAAGCTGTAGCGAGGCTGGGCAGGTTGGTCGATGATGGATGAAGGTCAAGGGTAGAGGCAGTTGAGGATGGAGAATGTTGACAGGAGGAGGGTGGTGGTGGAATGCAAGTGTTTCCATGATGAGTGTTGGTCCGAAATGCGAGATGGCCTTTGTGGCTGTGATCAGATGGGGGGCTTGCCTCAGGCTGCTCTTAGGACGGGTGTCGCTATGATTTATCGATGGGTGTTTGTTAATGTGAGCTCGGCTCGATTATAGACCGATCAACGGGGATGGTCAGCGCGACGAGCAGCACGGCCGGCCGTTTTGTGTTCCACGCAGGGCAACGTCTCAGATGTCGACCAGAGACATGGGGGATCTCAAAGGGTCTGAGACGAAGGGTGTCATGGGCTACGGGCATGTCAATCAGTCGTTCCAGGAGATAGGGATTCTCCAGGGCGACGAGTCAACGGTCGTTTGAGGCCAGAAGGGAACCCTTGTCTTGGATGAGGTATTATGATTGTTTTTATCAAGGCAAGTCAATTCACTATCAGAGCAGATGACAAGTACGATAGAGAGAAAGTTTGCAGTGTGGTGGTTGTGTTGATACAGTAGTAGTAGTGTGTCCATCTAATCGTAGTATCGTGCGTGCTAGAGCAGCAGCTGCAACATCAAATAGCGCCTTTTCCCAATGCAGTCCGGTTTTTTCATCTACAGCCAAATGCGTGTGACTTTTCTTCCCTTGTCCTTTTTCCGTCCTCTCCTGCGCCGATACAACATGAATGAAAAGAAAATGAAAAAGCAAAAACTTTGGGGTATCTCCTTCGAAAGCAGTAAACCTTTCGACTCCTGGATGCGCGTCTCAAAACATACAACAACGCTGCGCTCAAGTCGTTTTATCCTGATGGGTGTGTGCAAAAAAGTACGAGATGGTGTAAAAAGTCGGTAGTGTCGTAATCTCATGGTGCCATGCCGGGAGAAAGTAGAAAAGTAAAAGGCCTAATGGGCAAAAGTCCAGTAAGGCTGAGGACACTGCGGAGCAGCGAACTGTGAAAAGTAGGCACCACAACGGTTCCAAGATGCCTGGAAAGGAGCGTAGACCGGCACAGACGCTTGAAAGCAAGGAGCCTGAGGCCGGACCTGCGACGTATAGATGGTGGGTTGAGGTGTGCAATGTACAGAAGTCGGCGGGGTAGAAGCCGGAGTTGGTGGTGCCTGGTGGCCATTGAAGACCTGAGGGTGGGCAGGGTACCTAGGAGCCGGAAGCGGCTCAAAGGAACATTCCTGGGCGTTGTGGAAAAGGGCATCCTGGGGCATGACTTGCTCTTGGATTGGCGAGTAAGGTGGCGAAATGGGCTCGGTCGAGCCTTGGGTCAACCTAGGCTGGTTCTCCATCCACTGGATCAATTCCGGAAGAGTGATCCTGGTTTGCGGGTTGACGTCGAAGATCCTCCTCAAGATAGCATCGCACTCATCGGTGATGGGAAGGATGGTCTTGAGGAAGTTGGGATCCTTTCGGTAGGCCTTGTACGTGGAGTCCTCAACAGATGCGCGCTTCCAAGGGTTGCGGCCGCATGTCAGGTTGACGAGAATCACGCCCAAAGACCACACGTCGTTGGCTGCAGACGAGTAGCAAGCCATCGGGTGCGGGTTCGTATCTTGGCATTCTGTTATATCGTTAGCATAATCGTTGGTTGTGATTGAGTATTGCGAGTGGTACATACCAGGTGACATGTAGAATGTCGAACCACATCCAAAGTCGGAAGTCAGGGCATCACGAGTAGCAAGTCCAAAATCGGCAAGCTTGACGGTGAATCCATTGTCCTTGACCAGGATGTTTTCCGGCTTGAGGTCCCGGTGGTAAATGCTCTGATCATGGCAAAATTGGACGGCACGCAGGATCTGCATGAAGACCTGTCGCGTCTTTGCGTCGTCCTCGACGTAGTGGCCTTCCTCGGTGATCTTGGAGAACAAGTCGCCTTCCGGGCAGTACTCGAGAACAACGAAAGTGCAATCCCGGTTGTCAATGACCTTGTGCATGGAAACAACGCTGTCGTGCTGGCTGGCAAGGTAGTGAAGCTCGATCTCGCGCTCTTGGAACTTCCTCTGTCTTGGGTCGAGTCCGGCTTTGTCCAAGGCCTTGACGGCATACAGAGCACCGGTCACCACATTGCGGGCCTGGTAGACAGTTCCATAAGCACCAACGCCAAGAACGTTGATCAACTCGATGTAGCCACCGAGAATCGATCCAATCCTGCGGTCTGACTGCGATGTGTTGATCCCGCAAAGCTTGGGGGAGTGAGGCGGAGTCGGTAACATGATCGATCAATCCAGAATGTAATCCCCTCGGTCGAGGAGAAGTTGCTCTCTTAAGCGCTGGGAACAATCATGAACCACAAGCAACTCGAGAAAGTAGTATTAATAAGAATGGAAGAGAAGAAAAGTCCCGAATGGCAATTGTTGCAGAGACAACAAGATCCGGTTATTAGTGAGACCTGGAAAGTGCAGCTGGTCCAAATAAATGTCCAACTGGCAAGCGGTAGTCAAACGGCGGTAGCGACGATGACCAACGACGTTGATATAATCCCAAGGCGCAAAGTAAACCAAGTCAAAGAAGACGAGGCTGTTGGAAGGGTCGAAGTTTGTTTCCGTTAATAGCGAGGATGTGATGAATGAAGGCCGGATATGACGAGAGATGGCGGGCAACGAGGCAACATTAAAGAGGATGCACGCGCAGGTTGTATGTATGTCACTTTGCGGGCTATGGCATCCAGCAGTGTGGCAAGCCCTTGTTCGTATGAGTCCTTCGCCTCTAGACGACACACGATACGTAGCCCGAGCTAATCTTGCTAGGTTGGCGTGCACGGATTGCCGCCTCGTACGCTAGCACACGCGGAACAAACCAGGGCGCCTGGCTCCACAGTGCTGGGCGCGTGGATGATTAGCTGCAGCCTCGTCAAAACCATGGTGCATCACGGCTAGCCGTAAGAGGTCTGGCGCTCTGTACGCCCCCCAGCGGCGGCGGCAGAAGCACCGGCCACCGACGGTACGCTTGCGTGTCTGTGGTGTGTCTGTCGGTGGGCCGCTGGTAATTGGGTGCAAGAGTGGGAATCGTTGGAATCGTGGAATTGGGTGGCTCAGCGCCCTGCCCACTCTATCCTTCTGGTGCCTAAGGCGCTGGGGATGCCCCGACGTCGCCCCATCATGGCCTACATGGGCTACGCTGCGGTAGCGTTCGCTGGATGGGTGCGTGCAGCATGGCTCAGCGCCTGGGAGGCGCGCCGTTGCTGGTCGCACGCTCGATCGGCAGTCCGCACCACTCCTTGGACGCCTGGCACTGGCACTGACACGGCGGTACTGCTGCGCTGGCTTGCTGGTAACCGGAGCCGGGCGGTGTTGCTGGGACCAGAGGTGACCAGTAGTAGTGTCCAGTCCCTGACAACGGCTGCCGTGCATCATATGTGCTAGAGGGCGGCGTGGAGGCGTGACAGCATGCTGTTGCCGGTGCAGCACAGCACAGCACGGCACAGTACAGCACCGCCGTGATCGAGATGTCGCTGTTTCCCACTGCTTTGCCGCACACAGTGTCGCAGGATCTGCAAGCGAATCACGACGGTAAGCAGCCGCGCAGTCGACACGGCGACAGCCCTGTCCAGAAGCCTGTCTGTCTGTGTCAGTCTGCCCAGAGCCCGCCAGCAGCATCCATCCATCGTCTCAGTCGTTCTTTGCCTCGCGCCCTGCGCCCCAAGAATTTGCGTCACGCGTGCACACTTTTTTTTTCTGCCTCCAAGGATTCCAGAAGATCACTTGGTGGCTACTAGCGCTTAGCTTAATGCTGTCAGCACAACACGGTGACAGGCTGCAGGCCTCGCGGCAGAAGATCGGCGAGGGCAGCAGGCTGCTGCTGTGTGTGGCTCGTCTGGCCGCCGTCTCGTAAGGTAGAGTCTTGTTGCAGCGAGTCGCAGACTGGCTGTTGGCGTACCCTACCGAGGAGCCCGGCGCGCGCGACCCTCCATTTCTCTCAGTCTTCCTCGTGTATGGAGGAACCTCTGCTCGGTGCAGGGAAGTATGGCCTCAGGGCCTCCTACAGACCCGCACTGGCGCCACCACCCTCTGCGTGTCTGCGGAAAGGTTCTGCAGCAGCCCGCATCCGTGCTATGCAATATGGGTCGCGCGGGCGAAAAAGCGAGCAGGTTTCACGCTATTGGCCCATCTGTCGCAGACTCGAGGCTCTTGACTTTGAACACTTGTCCACTTGGCAAGATACTGTATGTGCCAGGCGTTGCGTCAACTCCTGGTAGTGCCACCAGCCTTATTGGCCGTTCGCTCAGCGCGGGCCTGATCGGCGGCCTTTTTTGTCTCGCATGCGGCGTGCCTGATTCGCTGCCTGCACGGCCCGTCATCTTTTCACGATGGACAAGCGTTGCGAATCCAATAGCCCAGGAAATTATTGAATGGGAATGCGTTGATGGCTCTGGTCGCCTGCAAGCCGAGGATTTTGTATGCAAAGCGAGATTTGCAACTTCTGCCTCAGGTTCCGAGCAAGGTCAACGAGGCGAGAATAACGACAATTTCACAATTCCATCATGCGAACGTTCGTCGCGCTGGCTGCAGATCATGCCAGGCCAGCTAATATTAATCACGTGGATAGCCTGACCTTGACCTCGTTCTTCTGAACACATCCATGTTCTGCTACACGGCAGAAGCAGCCAGCAGCTCCTCCACCCATGCACACTGGGGGCTGGAGCGAACGAACTCCCGCGGCATCTGCTGCACTAATTATGCAGCCCTCTGTTCCAGGCAGCTTCAGACCCAAGCGGCGGCTTGCTGCTTGCTTTTGGCTGGGTATACTTGCTACTCGCCCTTCGATGCCTTGCGCTAGATCTACAGGGATTGTTCTCGATAACGCTCGGACCATCAAAGGTCAGCTTGACTTGTGAGACTTGTTGGGGCTTTGAACTCTCCACGCCAAAAGGAACCCTGGAGCGTAACGGCTTCTACGACTAGGTCGAGTGCTAGGAGCCCTGTCTGGATCCGGTAAGCTGCCGTGAAGCGTACGCGTTGTTGTCCGTACCTTTTTTCATCTTTGCCCATGTTGCAAGTAGAGATCGACGAGGCTCGTATCTTATTGGCTGCAAGTGGCTCTCCCGGGGATTGGTGGTAGTGCAAAGGCCCTTCCGCGAGCTGCCGCTGAATCTTGAGAGAGAGATGAGCCTATCGGCGGCGCTGCTTTTTTGGTCGCCAACTGCTCTGTAGGAAGTAGTCATCTCGCTTCCACACGAGCAAGCCCGCCGAGGGTCGTGAGAAGGGCACGCAATCATCAATCTGACATTAACCACTAAGCGGCCTTTGAATCCTTGTTGCCTTTCAATAACTTTCCAAGCCTCATGCCGCGTTGACTCCCACAACTCCACACAATATTAATTGAATGAATTGTCGATTTGGGCCTCGGCGGTACTCCTGAACGGAAGCAGTAGTGTGATCACATCAATATCTGCACGCCGCAGATTGACGGGCTTGCAGTAGTTGACGAACTACTCCTTAGCAGAGCTCCAGCCTCCTCCCACCAGCCCACTTGCCCACGCGATATCTGGGGTATAGGAGACTCAGCGACAGCAGTAGTTGCATCAGGACCAGAGATCGCATGCACAGACTTGTGTATGCAGATGGCGGTGAGATGCAACTCGGCCTCTCACTTCCGTTCGCTATAGATCTTGTGGGACTATGACAGGAGGCTCCATCTTCGATTCCTCCTGGACTTAGGCAAGCGCTGGCGGCTCGACAGCTTTATCGGCGTGTAGACGTGTGAGCGGAAGAGCCGCAACTCTGGCCTCAATTAATCAATCCGATACTTTGGTTGGATCTGTCAGTGAGAACTTAGAAGCCACTTCTTAATGTGAGTGTGTAAGCGCTCTCGCGATCGTGATTTCTCGCGGTACGCCACGAGCGCTATAGGCGGAGACAGTGCCGTTCCGGCACGCCTCTGACGGCTCTTACTGCAGTAGTTGGTCTCCTGGTCTCGTGGCTAGCAAAACCGGGAGGCGCCGATACTCTTGTGTAGTCGGCCACGGCAGCTTGGTATCTGATGAGTGCTGGCAGCGCTAGCGAAAGGAAGACGTTCTCATGTCGCTTCTATCGATAGACTTGCCTAGACGACGGCCCAGGCAAGGCGGCGCGCAGGATGGCTTCGATGGTCAGATGAGGGCTGTTTGATTCGGTTCGACCACGATCTCGCGATCAATAACAATTGTAAGCCGTTGGCTAGGTTCACGGGGCCATGGATGCATGATGACAAGCAATCAATTTTGCGCATGAGTCGAGGACATGTTGATCAGATTGTCGAACTGCCAGCACACAGAAAGTTCTCGATGGCCGCAGGGTCGACGTAACTCTAACGAGCTTGCGATCGTCGAAGCTGCGAAGTGACGGAGCTACGCAGTCCTACCCCTTGGTAGCCTCGCACTTAGTATGCAATGGGCATTTATGCTTCAGAGCTTATACTGTGCTCAAAGAATCGTCTCGAGTAGTTTTGTCTAACAGTGGGGTTTTGATCATCTCGAGCAGTCCGATGCGAGCGACGCGGTCACGCTGACTTTTGACGTTAGGTGAGTGACGATACAACCAAGTCATGATTCGATGTGAGTTGGATTGGATGATGGAACAGGCTTCCAAGCTCTGTAGTCCTGGGATCCTCGATTATCACCATCACAGCATCAAAGGCCGCGATGTGACGCGATTCACCAAAGTTTTCGATAAGACGGACACGCTTTTGCTCTTTTCGATTTGAGCCTCGAATCATGCATCGAGTCGTTAGAAGGTGGCTGAACGCAATACTCGATGGTACAAAGACGTCGAGGTCGAGACTAGGCTACAATCGACTGCAGTGACAAATTTGTTGAGATCATGAACTTGGCGTCGAAGTTGATGCGACTCTCGTGGTGGAAGTGAGGATGGTTTTGACAGATTGTTGTTCGGCGTAGAACACTCGAGTCTTGCACTGGACAGAAGTTAGGAAAGCTGTCGAGGCTCCAGCAATGGAATCCAATCGAGGTACACTAGCATTAGCTGGGACGTCTTGGTTAGAGAGCAATACTCGCATTGTGGTTGATTGAAAGAACGAGATTCAAATTCAAAGAGCAAGCAGAGTGATCGATGATGGTTGCGGCTCTGGAGTCTGTTCCCAAAGTCGTGCGTTGCGACACCTATACTGAGAACTGTGTGGTTTGATGATCTTGATGAAGGCTGTAGCACTGTGCACGCGATGAAGCCCAGTGATTATATCATTGCGATAAAGTACCTTCGTTCTTCTGAGACATTCTTCATTCTGTCGCTCCCGAAGGCAGGTGACGTGAAAGTCTCTGTCGCTCTGTCGCTCTGTCGCTCTGTCGCTATCGCATGATCAAAAGCGATCAGTGAATCCATGCAAAATATTACTCGCCGAACTATTGCATTGTATGGAACAAGTCAAGTGATGATGGTAGTTCAGTTCAGTGAATGAAGTTGTTGTTTCAGTGAAGGAAAGGTATACAGACTCGATACCCCACTTCCCGTTATCGCGGGGACGGCCCGCCTTTCACATGGCAATTGCGCGCCGTGACAAGAACTTTGATAATTTTCCGAGGTTGATTCGAGGTCACAACGCCAGCAGAAGACGACGCAGGATCAAAACACCCACCAACACACAGTCGCAAAGTCGCAAACATGGTTGAGAAGGTATACGTGACTTACAACGATGTATGTATTGCCTATACCAATAGCCCTTGACTGGCACGTGCTTTCGTGCTTGATCGGGAACTCGGCGAACGTCAAAAGATGCTAATACATGTCAAAGGTGCACAAGCTGTGCAAGGAGGCCGGCCCTCGCATCCTCGATGAATGCAAGCCGCATCTCATGATCGCCATCGGCGGCGGTGGCTACGTCCCTGCGCGCATCCTCCGTTCTTTCCTCAAGACCCCCGGCAGCCCGAACATCCCCATCCAGGCTATCGGCCTTTCGCTGTACGAGTCGCTCGGTACCGACACCGAGGTTGAGAAGCCCGGCACAAAGGTCACAAGGACGCAGTGGCTCGATCTCAGCAGTCTCGAGATGGCCAACCTGATCGGCAAGAACATTCTGATCGTGGACGAGGTCGACGACACCAGGACTACCCTCGAGTACGCTGTCAAGGAGTTGGAGAAGGACGTCGCCGAGGCGGCAAAGCAGACGGGCAGAGGTGCTGAGACTACGAAGTTCTCGATCTTCGTACTCCACAACAAGGACAAGCCGAAGAAGGGCAAGCTCCCCCAGGACATGATGGACGAGGGCCGTTACATCGCCGCTGTCACCGTTGGTGACGCCTGGATCAACTACCCGTGGGAGGCCATGTAAGTTTTGATTGATGCTGTGATATTGAGGCTTAGAAACTAACGTTCTTGAAGGGACATCGACGACCACGACCGTCACGCCGCCGAGGCGAGGAAATGATGATTTCAACTATTACGATGCATGGATTTGATGGCTTTGGTTAGCGAAAAACAAAAAAGCATGCTCACGCGGCGGCGGAGTGCTGATAGTCAAGGGCGGCAAACCCTCATTCTCGATATACCCAACATGAAGACAAACTCCCTGATACCTCACATTGATGGCCGCTAGGATCGGTTCAGACTAGCGGCCAAGTGTCTTCGATCAATCATAATGGTCCCCGACTGACCTGGCTGCAGGGCTACCAATCTGGGTTGGACCATCCGCGCCGTTCCCAGTACACACAGCTTACCTAGCAGCTGTAGTGAGTGCATCACTCTTCTTGTCCTCACCGCTTCCCTCCGAATGCTCCCTCAACACGCCACCGTACGTTCGCTTGTTCTTTTTCGCCAGCCACTTCTCGCAAGATTTGCAGGTGATAGGTGCCTACCAATGGTCAGTGTGCCATCCAGCCATTCGGCAAATTCAACATACGGTAAGCGACTTATAAATTAGCCAACCTAGCGATTCCGTGCACGTCTCACGTGGTGTTGTTGCCTCGCCTGAGTCGACGTTTGTTTCCTTGACTTTCTTATCGGCTTTCTTGCAGTATTCAATCGTTGCCAGCTCATGGCGACATTTGTCGAGGACTGATAGCGTAACGATGCACATATTGAGTTATTGCTGCGAGTCGGTTGTGCTGTACTCTTCGTCGAGGTACAGGTCGGGCTCGATATCATAAATAGGACAGTACGAGTTGATCACTTATCTCATTGAATGTGTACATGATCATAGTCAATGCTTCAAATTGCTGCCAAAACATCTGTACGTAGCAGCTGATCAACCGCACATATTGGCCTGAGGGGGGCTTTGTGAATAATGAGACGTTCATAAAGACCTCATCGAAACACTGATCGCGCCGTGTCGTTATGTATGCGAGGTATCTCCCATGAAGGCGTACATGTCAACTCTTTCGAGGAAACCTTGAAAGAGCAGTCGGAACTCTCGAATTGAAGGATCCACTTGCCGAGACAGCGACTTCGGCTCAAGAACAAGCATGCGTAGCCGAGCCCAAACACGTATACAAACGATAGACACCTATGCACCTCACTCATCAATGCATGCATAGTATCACTACAATATAGTGCCTACTGTCTCGCCAACAATGATTCGCCAGTTATTGACACGGCGTCCGCGTCACGTGCCATGTACAGCACTTCCGATCAAAGTTGGCTATTCTCAGACACCCACGCCCAATTCGCAGTTCGTTTCCTGGCAGCACAAGGTCACTGTGGTAGGTCAACTCGATCTGATTTTACATGTACGTGAGAAAGCTAATCTCCATTAGCGTCCAGAGCCAGGTCCCCAACCTTTGCATGAACGGGCCGAACAGGTCAAACGTCAAGACTTGGATCCCAAGGTAGAAAATGGGCTACTTAAAGTCCTAGAGCTGCACCGTCTGGAAGACATGAAGTCTTCCAAGCAAGATTCTCGCGCGTCCCTGCGCTCTGTGGTGTCAGTTACGCAGGTCGATACAGATTAGATACAACCTGCTGATAGTGGACTAGTCCAGGTCGATGGCTTAGGTATGCTCCGGTCGCGCATGGAGAGCAAAAGGCGTGTAACAAATGTCCGACTAACAAGCTCACAGGGATAACTGCGCTTGTTCTGAATGCCGCAATGCGGCAACGGCACAGCGACAGATCAATGTGTTCAAGGTAGGCAGACCCGTCGGGCCAACATCGACGATAGCTGACCAGTATTAAGAACACAGACGCCGGTAAAGTGGTCAATGTTATTGAAAATCTTCATGACAACGAAAAGGAGGTCTCGTTCGAGGTCACTTGTGAGTTGAAATAAGATGCTGTCGACAAGATCATAAAGCTGACTGGCACAGTCGCCGATGGCCACTGCAGCATCTTCACCAGACAGTTCATCAACGAAAGGCGTAGTATTCGGGAAAGACTCTTACGCGCCGGCGTGTCTACGTAAGTTGGCACGCACACTCCTCAAGGTCCTTGTCCTTACAAACTTGCAGAACGACGCACTGGGGCTCGACCATAAGCTCTGATCCGCCTACTGTCGAGTATGATCTCGTACAACAAGACAATGGCGTCGCCACTCTGTTGGCCAAAGTCGTGAGTATCAACACAATCTTTCGCCTGGGGTGATCCTGACGACGATGGTAATAGCGAGAATACGGCTTCTGCTTCGTCGACAACATGCCCGCTACACCAGACGCGACCCAGGCTCTTCTCGAACAGATTGGTCCTATTCGGAATACCCACTATGGTACCACTCCCCGGCTCTGCTACTGTAGCAGTGAGCTCATCCTAACACATCTGCAGGCGGCTTCTACGATTTCACATCAGACCTATCATCGAAAGACACAGCCTACACAAGCGAAAGTCTGGAGCCGCACACAGACACAACCTACTTCACGGATCCAATAGTAAGCTCCTCCATACCGTTTTGACCATGATCTCCTCTGCTAAGCACTGCGAAGGGTCTCCAAGCACTCCATCTTCTTTCTCACACGGATGGCAGTGGCGGGCTCTCGTCTCTTGTAGATGGCTTCAGTATGGCCGCTCGCCTGTACGCAGAGGATCCCGTTGCGTACAAGACTCTCAGCAGGGTCAAACTCTTTGCCCACGCAAGTGGCAATGAGGGCGTCAGCGTACAGCCTGCGCACGCCTTTCCGGTCATCAACCACACTCCTGGGAGGAACGGCAACCTCATGCAGGTGCGCTGGAACACTGCTGATCGGGCAGGTGTCGATACGACTCTGGGACCCAGCATGGAGCGATGGTATGATGCCGCCGCGTGAGTATCGGGTTCATTGTCGGATTATAGAGCACCTTCGCTAACAAAAGCATCTTAGAAAATTCGACGCTCTCGTCAGCGATCCGAAGAACCAATACTGGTTCCAGCTCAAGCCCGGCAAGATGCTGCGTAAGTTCTGGCTCGTCTCATCAATACGGTCCTCGATGGGAAAATTGACAAGCGACTGACCTAACTTATATCCGCAGTCTTCGATAATTGGCGCGCGCTCCACGGTAGATCTGCTTTCACTGGCAAGCGGCGCATGTGCGGCGGGTACAGTAAGTTCGCCACGTTCTTTGAACAGACCTCTCGAGTGCCATGTAGCGCTGACCAACTCTACGATCTAGTCTCCCGGGACGACTTCATCTCGAAATACCGCATGACGAATCTCAGCAAAGAAGAAATCGCGGTATCGACTGTGACGGGCTGAGGCGAGATAGGCGGATCTGTTCCTACAGCCAGGTCAGCATGAAAGAGACCGAGTATCAGCGACTGGAAGACCTCAATCAAGTATCCATAGCGGAGCCATAGAATCAGACTACCTGTTTCAGAGCGAAATCTTACTCCTGCTGTCTGTAGCGGCACATGCTTACCAGAAGAATAGAAACTGTCGAAGACACTGGGAGAGGCTCAGTACAGAAGTTCGTACGTGTGTTCCGGTGAGAGAGAAGCCATTCTCAAGCCTCAATACTCCACCAAAGTTGGTTCTTGTCAGTAGTAGGACTGGTTGCAAGAAAGCCTCTAGCTTTTCCCTCAACCCCAACCCTAACCCTGACATATAGACGGCTCGATTAACTCGTTAGATCGGTTGATTTGTCGTGCATCAGTGAACTACGTCGATTTTGCCGTCCAATACTCAGCAAGGCACTGGTTTTGGCACATGTAAATTTGCGTATCGAGCCATTGTCGTATATGTTAGGTTGTCAAGTGGCATAGATTGAAGCGGATCAATGTTCGAACGACACGCGTACGCAGCGATGATGTTGGGCAGATATCATCACCGGAGCAAAGGACCTCGCGGGAAATAGCAAAAGAGAAGCTCATAATTCTTCTTAGACACATCATCAGTCTGAATCCCTCAAGCTACCCGCCCCCCATCGTCCTCCTCATGTTCAATACCTCATGCTTCGTGACAAAAACACCATTACCCATCGGCCCGCCACCGCTCCCAGACCCATCGGCCCCACCGTCCAGAGCGTTGACCAAGTTCGCAACTTTCCCACCCTCCCATTCTCCTGCGTCATTGGTCCAGAACACCCGTTTGATGCCCACAGCGTGCATGTACGATATACATCGATAGCAAGGGCGGGAATCGTGGATCGCTTCTCGAGGGATCGATTGAGCTGCAGGCTCGGGGGCCACAGGCGGAGGCGTGCGTGGAAGTCGGTTCTGGAGCTCGTCATACAGTGAGCCGGTAGTACCTAAAGTGCTGATGCTGGAAATAGAGGAGGACAAAGAGGGCGGCTCGTCGGAATCGGTTTCCGAGGTCGTTTCAGATATGGTTTCCGTCAGAGCGACAGGTGTTCGGGATTCGGCTGCCTTGCTCCTTTTCGATTTCTTTTGGACGACTTGGCTTTTGTTCCAACCCAGCCGGGTCACGTACAAGTCTGCACCGACGAGACGAGGGTCCTTCTTGCGACCGCTGGCTCCAGTGTTGGACTTGCCGGTCTCGACCTGGGGGAGCAGCAAATGATCTACGTTTGGCTGCTCGAAGTTCTTGGATTTGCGAGACTTGACGATTGTTAGCGATGACTTGATTCGGAGCTGACGTTGTCCGGCCTTACCTTTTTGGAGTCCCCTTTGGATCCACCCCGACTTGGGGACGCTTTACCGGCAATGCCGTTTATCAATGTATCATCAATCGTTCTGGGGTCATCGACTCGTAAATCAAGCTCTTCAACTAGCTTCGACTTAGACGCAGACAGCTGTGGCTGCTGTTGCCCCGAAGAAACTCGGTGTTTCTGTTTCCCAGCACCGTTCTGAGGCCCGTACGGTTCGTACTCGTGATGTGTCCCATTCTTCTTCCCGTACTGATTTTGGTGTTTCTCTATACCCTTCCCTGCGTGAAACGAAACGTCCATGTCCCTTCTCGCGGAGACCGCGTCGAGATGCGGGATCTTCAAAACCACACTCTTGACCTTGAGCCTTGCCGCCGCAGGCACTGATAGTGCCGGCGCTGGCGCAGATGCTCTCAACGTAGCTCCTGAGGACGTCCCGTCGTAGTCGTTCCTTCCTTTTGTCACTAGCCGATAGTTTGAAGCACGGCTTCTCGCGGGAGAAGGTGCTACAGGCCATGGTGGAAGAGGTCGAGAGCGCGGAGTGGATGGCCATCATCTCGGAGTGCATGGAGAGGGGGGTGTTCGCCTGAGGTCCACCACCGTTGCCGAGCCTCTCAAAGACAGCTTCCTTTTCCTTCGGGCTGAGTTTGTTCGCCTTGCGTTGCTTCAGCCTTGCCTTCATGTCGGCAAGGGCAGGGCCGTTGAGGGCGCTGTTGGCGACTCGTCCATGCTTCAGTGCGCCGCCGTCGAATCCTGGGCGGTAGTCATTGTGGCCCTGACCGATGACCTTTCCACCACGCACGACAATACAGCCATGGCGGTAGTGGAGCGGGGATTTCGTGGCTTGCTCGAGGCACAGCGTCAGGTAATTGTCCGTCTTCATTTCGATGGTTAGTGGTGGTTGGAGAGTGGGGTTGGTGGTAGTAGCGGTGATTGAGTCGTACGTTTTGGTGTTGTGCTGAAGTGATTTGATCGTTGTGAGGCGTCCGAAGATGTTTGTTGGTTTCCAGAGAATGTTCATCTGCTTAGATTGATCGACCAAGATCTGAGTTGTCGTGATGCGCGCCAATGGCATGTGAGAGTGGGGGGCGAATTGTGGTTGAGTGAAGGTTTGCCGAGGGGCATTCCCATTCAACACATGTAGAGTCAAGACGGTGACTTCCTCGTTGCGCACATCTTCGTGTGCTCTACTACTACCTATCCATGCCCTCAATTGGCGTCACCCTACAGCACCTCAAGTTTCACGGCCATCAGCGTATATTTGTCTGGCCATCATGATCTCCGCGTTACATGACCAGAATGGGAGCATATCATGATTCTACCAACTCTCGGCACACGACTCCACCCGCGATTCGGTCCCTCAAGTAGCATGGAAGACGCTGTGCTGGCACCTTATATTCAGCTCGTCACTTTGCAGCAAAGACCAGAGAGCATTCTCGTGGGAAGCATGTCCATAGAGGATATCCGGCCGGCCGGCTCCACACCGATACAGATCTACAGTACTGCAGTGCCAAGGACTGTATGCATGACCATTAATCGATTCCACGTCTCCCGGTGACCTGGAGTTTTCTTCGAAGCGTGTGAAATCTCGGCCCGCGGATCTCTGACTGGAGAGCTGGAGAGTCAGTCAAAGATGCACTATTCTCGTGCGTCATGCACGAGAACGAGGGAAAGCGGTCTGCTGACGGTGCAATATCACACTACGTTTGCCTCTGGGCTACTCGACAATATGTGATGTGTGCGGAATTAAAGATTCACAAATCTACGAACGGCACTTTGGTTTTGTAGAACGCTTCCTAGGAGATCCGTGGCAAATCGGCCGGCATTGTGGACTCTACCTTGGCTGGAAACACTTGGGTGCGGCTCTGCCATATGGGATCAGTGATGTGCCGGCCGGAGTAGGTGAAAATGGTAGGTACCTGAACTACTGTCCCATGTTAGCTTACCGGAAGGGGCAGGACTGCAGAATATCAGCCACACGTCACTTTAAAAATTAGAAGCACGAGACATTTTCACCTGGTGTGTCCACAAGCACTTAGTCTTGTGAAACGGTTAGTGGTGGTATGATGGCAATGGCTAATTGTACCACATGCACGTGGTATATCGTCAGTGATTGACACATCTCTTTCTCTGCCTATTAGCAGGTGATCTTGATTGTGCTCTGAAAGAACAGTGAAGAACCCTCTATGACCTTTTAGTCAGCGTCATACGCCAACACGAGCTTCTTTACAGATCTACGTGACCTCTACGTAGTTAAAGAGAGTGCACCTGACCTGACGACAGCTGCCACATTGGCTGCTAGTAAAGCATAAAGGCGGCAGTCCTACCTGCGAACACCCACCTACATCGGTTCTGAACATAGCATTATCCTCGAATACCAACTACCTCGAACACACCAACTCCTCAACACCATGTTGTTGAAGCCCCTCCTCCGAGGCCTGGCCCTCACCACCCTAGCCACGGGATCTCCAATCTTCAGACGTGATTTCCCCGACCCAGAACCCATCTCCGGCGACATTTCTGGATTCGTTCATGACCCCAGCAGTCAGTACATACTCCTTATGCTATATGCTTAGAAGTATGAGGCTAACAACTATGTCTTAGTCATCCGACGATCCGACGGCACCTACTTCCTTTTCACGACGAACAACAAGACCAACATCCACAGCGCCCCGTCCATGAATGGGCCATGGAAGTACTTAGGCTCTGCTCTCCCAGAAGGCTCGGTGATCGACCTCCCCGGCAGAGATGACATCTGGGCTCCGGACCTCGCCAGATTCGGCGATACATTCTACATGTACTACAGTCTCAGCACTTTTGGGGCTCAGAACACATCAGACATCGGCGTTGCCACCTCCAAAAATCTCGAGCCCGGCTCCTGGACCGATCACGGCAGCATTGGCATCCCCCTGGACCAACGTTACAACCGCATCGACGCGAACCTCCTCTACGGAGCCTCCGGATCCCCTCCACTCCTGGCCTTTGGATCGTTCCATGATGGCATCTTCCGTACGTCTTGCCAATGCCTTCCTACGAAGCCACCGTCCTTCGAACTGACCTTCACGCGCATTTAGAATACCCAATGGCCGATCCACCGCTCCGCATTGCCCCCAGCTCAGCGTACACCCACCTCGAGCGCAACACGACCCGCCCCAACGTCGAAGGCCCGTACCAATTCCGCTGGATGGTCGACGGCATCAACTGGTACTATCTGTTCTTCAGCGGTGGCGCGTACGTAATGTGACGGAAACATCTGCCAGAAAACCATCTCGTGATACTAACTTCCTTTTGCAGGTGCTGCAACGACCCTGACAAGTTGGAACCGCCTGGCGAGGAATACAGGATCAGCGTGGTGAGAATCGCCAACTCACGAGCTTTTCCAATCCCAGGCTAATGGCTAACCTTACCAATCGCAGTGCCGTTCCGAAACCCCGACCGGAAACTTCAAAGACAAGGAAGGCAAGGACTGCGCGACGGAGAACGGCGGCACGCTGGTGTTGGCCTCTCACGGAGACGTCTATGCCCCTGGCGGGCAGGGAGTTTTCTGGGACCCAGATCAGGGTGAGTCTTAACATTCATTCTACGAGACGAATTTTCCTTTTCTTTTTTTTTTGGAGATCACCAACTAACTCGCTTTGAAGCATCGGTACTTGTGTACTACCACTACGTCAAGCGTAGCGCTGGATACGCGTACGCGGACTTCAGTTTCGGCTGGAATAAGTTGAGCTTTGAAGGGGGGTGGCCGAGGGTTGTTTCCTGATTTTCCCTCTTTTTGGAGAGGATATCGACTCGGGTGATGGGTGGGTCGATCACTTGATGGATCGATCGATTGACTGAGTTGGTTGGACGATTCCATGTTCAACAGATATAGCAATCAACGGACTGACTGGTTGAGCGATGGAGTTACGGTCTTGTTTTGAAGGCGACCCACCGACGATATACGACTACATGGTGGGCCGGCCTTCTGCGTGGATTTTGACGAGGTCTGGTAGACGTGTGCGACACCACCACACGTATCAGACGTTCGCGAGATCGAACAAGTTAAGTGGATGTAGCT
>Ga0265780_10004622_pt1 | contig 17655 bp, 15 predicted proteins | sample P1T30metagenome_FD_192432 | JGI IMG/M metagenome (GOLD analysis project Ga0265780, IMG submission 192432) | Plant litter microbial communities from East Loma Ridge, Irvine, California - P1 T30 | ecosystem: Environmental > Terrestrial > Plant litter > Unclassified | place: USA: California...
GTGCGTTCCTGCCGCGGATTGGTGAAGATGTCCGATGTCGGACCATATTCGACGACCGTACCCAGGTGGAAGAACGCGGTCCGCTGCGATACGCGCGCGGCCTGTTGCATGTTGTGCGTCACGATCACGATTGCATAGCGGCCATTGAGCTCGTGGATCAGTTCCTCGATTTTGGCGGTGGCGATCGGATCGAGCGCAGAACACGGTTCGTCCATCAGGATCACTTCGGGATCGACTGCGATCGCGCGCGCGATGCACAGCCGCTGCTGCTGGCCGCCCGACAATGCGGTGCCGCTGTCGCTCAGCCGGTCCTTGACCTCGTCCCACAGGCCCGCGCGGCGCAGCGACTGTTCGACGATCTCGGCCATCTGCGTCTTGTTCGCGGCAAGCCCGTGGATGCGCGGGCCATAGGCGACATTCTCGAAGATCGACTTGGGGAAGGGGTTGGGCTTCTGGAACACCATGCCGACGCGTGCGCGAAGCTGCACCACGTCCATCGACGGGTCGTAGATATCCTCGCCGTCCAGCGTGATGTCACCCTCGACTCGCGCGTTGGGGACGGTGTCGTTCATCCGGTTGAGCGTGCGCAGGAAGGTCGACTTGCCGCAGCCCGACGGGCCGATCAGTGCAGTCACATAGCGTTCGTCAAAATCGAGCGACACATCGTCGATCGCGCGCTTCGCGCCATAATAGACGCTGACCCGTTTTGCGGAGATCTTGGGTTGGTTGGGAATGTTCACCAGCGGGTCTCGAATTTGTTTCGGAGGTAGATCGCAAAGCCGTTCATCGCGAGCAGGAAGACCAGCAGCACGATGATCGCCGCGCTCGTCTTCTCGACGAAACCGCGGTCGATCTGGTCGGACCACAGGAAGATCTGCACGGGCAGCACGGTCGAGGGGTCGGAAATGCGGCCCGGGGGTGCGGAGATGAACGCGCGCATCCCGATCATCAGCAGCGGCGCGGTCTCGCCCAGCGCGCGCGCCATGCCAATGATCGTGCCGGTCAGGATGCCCGGCAGCGCGAGCGGCAGCACGTGGTGGAACACCACCTGCACCGGGCTCGCGCCGATCCCGAGCGCCGCATCGCGGATCGACGGGGGCACGCCCTTGATCGCGTTGCGCCCGGCGATGACGATCACCGGCATCGTCATCAGCGCGAGCGTCAACCCGCCGACGATCGGTGCCGAGCGCGGCAGACCGAACGTGCCGAGGAACACCGCGAGACCGAGCAACCCGAAGATGATCGAGGGCACCGCCGCCAGATTGTTGATCGAAACCTCGATCAGATCGGTCCAGCGGTTCCGCGGCGCATACTCTTCAAGATAAAGCGCAGACAGGACGCCGACCGGGAAGGCGATCAGCAGCGTCACGAGCATCGTGAACAGCGAGCCCTTGAACGCGCCCCAGATCCCCGCACGAGTCGAATCGTTCGAATCGGACGCGGTCAGGAACGGCCAGTTGAACCCGGTCGACAGCGCGCCGCGCGCCTTGAGCCGTGCAACGGTCGCTTCGTCTGCGGGGTTTTCAGCGCGTTTCGCAGCGCTGTCGATCGCCTCGGACGCAGGGACCCAGACGATGCTTCGCCCGTTCATGATCGCGGGATCGCGCTTGATCGCCGCGCGCACCGAAAGCCACGCACCGTCCGACAGCAGCGTCGCGCCGTCCTTGCCAAAGGCCGCGACGGCGGCGTTGTCGGTGGCGTCCTCCACCCCCGCGGCGGCAAGCGCGAGATCCGCACCCGGCCCGCGCAATCGCGCCGGATCGAGCACCAGCCCCGCCCGGGCGAAATCGACCGGCAGCGCGATCCGCGTCTGCACGAAACCGCTTGCACCATTGTAGACCATCGTGACGAGCAGCACCGCGAGGAACCCCGCGGACAGCACGACCGCGGCAAGGCCGAGCAGCCGGAAACGCCGTTCCGCGGCATAGCGCTGGCGGATGCGGCGCTGCATCGATTGCGTCCGCCAGTCGGTCGGCGCGCGCTCGTCGGGTTCGGCGGCACCGACCGGGAGCTGGGCAACGAGGGTTTCACTCATAAGCTTCGCGATACCGTTTGACGACCGTCAGCGCGACGATGTTGAGCAGCAGGGTGATGACGAACAACGTGAGTCCCAGCGCGAAGGCGGCGAGCGTCTTCGGGCTGTCGAACTCGGCTTCGCCGGTCAGCAGGTCGACGATCTGCTTGGTCACGGTGGTCGCGCTGGCGAACGGGTTGAGCGTCAGCGTGGCGACGCCCGATGCGGCCATCACCACGATCATCGTCTCGCCGATCGCGCGCGACACCGCGAGCAAAACGCCGCCGACGACGCCGGGCAGCGCCGCGGGAATCAGCACGCGGCGGATCGTCTCGGACGAGGTCGCCCCCATCGCAAGGCTGCCGTCGCGCATCGACCCCGGTACCGCGGCGAGCGAATCGTCCGCCATCGAGGAGACGAACGGGATGATCATCACCCCCATCACCAGCCCCGCAGCGAGTGCGCTTTCGGAACTCGCCCAAGTCACACCGATCGACACCGCCAGATCCCGCACCGCCGGCGCCACCGTCAGCGCGGCGAAATAGCCGTAGACGACGGTCGGCACGCCCGCGAGGATCTCGAGGATCGGCTTCATCCAGCGACGCGCGGTCGGGGTCGCATATTGCGTCAGATAAACCGCGCTCATCAGCCCGAACGGGATCGCCACGATCATTGCGATCACCGCGCCGATCAGGAACGTCCCCCAGAACAGGGGGACTGCGCCGAGCGTCGCGCCCGGGTCGGCAGGGTCGATCACCTGCGGGCTCCAGTGCGTCCCGAACAGGAAGTCGGTGATCGGGACGATTTCGAAGAAGCGCCACGATTCGAACAGCAGCGACACGACGATCCCGACGGTCGTCAGGATCGCGATCAGCGAGGCCGCGAGCAGGCCGCCCATCACGAAAAACTCGACCCGCGTCCGCGCGCGGAAATCGGGGCGGACCCGCGTGTAGGCAAAGCCGCCGGTGGCCACCACAAGCAGCAGTGCGACCGCGGTGCCGATCCAGTTGATTTGACCCTGCGCGACCGAATAGGCAGGGGCGAGCTTCTCCGCGAGCGGGTTGAACGCGCCGTAGCTATTGCCCGATGCCAGGCTGCGCGCCTCGGACAGGATCGCCGCGCGGTCGAACCCGGGGGGCGGCAATTGCGCCGCGATCGGGTCCTGCAACACGCTGTTGGTGACGAGCGCGGGGGACGTCCACGCCCAAATTGCGAGGAACAGCGTGGCGGGGAGGATCGTCCACAAGGCGACATAGCCACCGAAATGCGACGGCAGCGAACTGAACCGCGCGGTGCTGCCGCGGCGGAACGCGACCGCGCGCATCCGCGCGGTCAGCCAGCCGATCAGGCCGAGTCCGGCAACGACCAGGAAAAGGGCGAGTAAGGACACGCGTCAGGCTCGATCTTGGGCTGGAGGGCAGGTCATTTGAGTTGCGACGGCTGGAGCAATGTCACGTTCTTTACGATCTCGGCGTTGCGTTTGCGAACGTCTTCGGGCGCGGCGATCAACCCTTTGGCCGCAAGCGGACCATTCGGCTCCCACGATTTTGCGTACAAAGCGAGAAACTCGCGCAGCCCTTTGATCGCACTGAGATGCGCCGCCTTGACGTACAGATACAGCGGCCGCGACCCCGGATAGGCCCCGCGCGCGATCGTCTCGTAGGTCGGCTCGACCCCGTTGAGTGGCACGCCGTTCAGCTTGTCGGTGTTCCGTTCGAGGTATGAATAGCCGAAGATGCCGATCGCATTGGGGTTGGACTGGAGCTTCTGGACGATCAGATTGTCGTTCTCACCCGCGTCGATATAGGCACCGTCCTCGCGGATCGCGGTGCAGCCCTTGGCGAAGGCGGCGGCGTCCTTTTCCTTGACCGCTGCCATTTCGGGACGGACCGTTTCGCACCCGCTTGCGAGCACCAGTTCGGCAAATGCGTCGCGCGTGCCACTGGTCGACGGGGGACCATAGACCTGGATCGGAATCGCGGGCAGCGCCGCGTTGACGTCTTTCCACGTCTTGGCGGTATTGGGCCGCCCATCCGGTGCGGCGGCGAGCGCGCGATAGAGGTCGACCGCGGTCAGTCGCAATTTGGGGCCGGTCTTGGCTTCGGCAAAGGCGATGCCGTCGAGCCCGATCTGGACCTCGATGATCTTGGATACGCCGTTGTCGACGCAGGTCTTGTACTCGCTCGCCTTGATGCGGCGCGATGCGTCCTCGATGTCGGGATGTGCCGCGCCGACCCCGGCGCAGAACAGTTTCATGCCGCCGCCCGTCCCGGTCGCCTCGATCGCAGGGGCCTTCATGCCGGGCGTTCCGTTGACCAGCCGTTCCGCGACCATCGTGGTGAACGGGAAGACGGTGGACGATCCCACCACCGTGATGTGATCGCGCGATCCCGCACCGCCGCCATTGGCCTGATCCTGGCAACCGCCGAGCGAACCGATCGCCACGGCAGCCAGCAGGGTACCGCCGACCTTCGCAAACTTTCCGTGCTTCCGGTTCATCATGATTCCCTACGGTCGTCGATTCGCATGGTGGGAGGCTGGTATCCGAAACCGCTTACCATCGTCGCACGCTGCCTCTGTGACGTTCACGTTACCGTTTGATGACAGTAGCATCGGAAAGCCCGTTCGTAGAAGGCGTAGCTGTCGGGAGGGCCGAGCTGGCCTTGACGTGCGGCGGCAGCATGACGGTGACGGTCGTGCCGGTGCCGACGGTGCTGGCGACGTCGAACCGGCCGCGGTGCCGCTCGACAATGTGTTTGACGATCGCGAGGCCCAATCCGGTCCCGCCCGCCGCGCGGCTGCGCCCCGGATCGACGCGGTAGAAGCGCTCGGTCAGTCGGGGCAGATGCTCGGGTGCGATGCCTTCACCCTCGTCGGCGACGATGATCCGCACCATGCCGAGCCGGTCGCTCGACAGCTTGACCGTCACGGGGGTTCCGGCGCGGCCATATTTCATCGCGTTGCCGATCAGATTGTGCAGGATCTGGCTTAGCTGCGCACGGTCACCCGACACCGCGGGCACGCCGAGGTCGAGATCCGCGACGATGTCCGCGCTGCGCTTGGCTTGCGCGTCGAGCAGTTCGGATCGCACTTCCTCGACCAACTCGGCGAGATCGACCGCGCGGTCGGGCAGGCGATATTTTTCCGCCTCGATCCGGCTGAGCGAGATCAGATCCTCGATCAGGCGCTGCATCCGGCGCGCTTCGTCGAACATGATCTTGAGGAAACGGCCCCGCACCTGCGCGTCTTCGCCGGCCTTGTCGTCGCCGAGCGTCTCGATGTAGCCGAGGATCGACGCCAGCGGCGTGCGCAGTTCGTGGCTGGCGTTGGCGACGAAATCGACCCGCATCCGCTCTGCCGCATAACTGCCGGTCCGGTCGATCAGGTGCACGATCCGCTGGCCGTTCGCGGCGGGGGTGACGTGCATTTCCCAATGCTGGTCGCGCGCGCCGAGCCCGACGAGGTTGGTCGGCCCCTGCGGCGTGCCAGAAAGCGGGCTGGAAAGGCGTTCGGCGGCGCCGGGGTGACGGATCGCGACGCGAACGTCCTCGCCGACGATATGATTACCGAGCAACCCGATCGCCGCGGCATTTGCATGAGTGACCAACCCCTCGGCGACGATCAGAACCGGCCCCAGCACCGCCTCGATCACTTCCTGGAGATGCGGCACCGGCGCTTGCGGTACGACTTCGGGAACGCGCGGGGTTTCCATCGGCTGGTCGCCGGTTCCGGTCGCGACCAGCGCGGCGGCGACACCGCCGACGAGCGCGATGATCGCGGCCTGGAGGTTCCATTCGAGCAAAAACACCGCGACCGCCGCGATCACGACGAGCCCGATGGCGGTAACCGTGCGTGACCCGAACCCTTGCAGCATCGGAGCGCCTTAGCGAGTGTTGCGAGCAGGCGGAAGCGAACAGTGCATCGCGTCCTTGTACCGCGACGAGACGCGCATCCGGGTTACTCCGTGGCGCGCGCTTGCTCCCGATTCGCAAGTGTGAAAGGGCTTGTGGCGATGAACGACCATTTGCCCGATGTTCCTGCGACACAGCGTCGGCGCGTGCAGCTGCCGCGCGGCTGAGCTGCTGCATGACGTTGGACGATGCGCGGTGGGCATACCGCATGGCACCTTTCGAAACGCCGAAGATAGTCCCTCTCCACAGCGTCTGCATGTCGAGAATCGAGCGTTTGCTGGCACGGCCGGGCTACCCGCATACGTTGAAAAATGCCGAGGCATCTGCGCTTGTGACGCGGCCCGACGACTTGGTCGGATGTGGGCTGGTTGTGTGCGGACCGGCGTGCTGACCATGCGGCACGTCTTTTCGGTAAGGGTCGGCCCGGTCGGGTTTCGCATCGGCTCCGACTGGCGGGCGCCGATCGCGGCGCTGGAGCAGGTGTACGCCGACTATCCCAGGCCGCAGCACGATATCCCCGACTTCACGGTGAGGCTGTTCGCGGCGCGGGCGTGGCAACGTTTCGTGCGTCCGGTGGTAACGATCGGTGGCGATTTCGCACTGCCTGAAACGGCGTCGCTGCCGCTCTCACAAGGGCTGCTTGCGGCGGAGATGGCGATGAGTTTGCAGATGGCGCTGGGGCAGCGGCGCTATCTTATGCTCAACGCCGCCGTCGTCGAGCGTGACGGACAGGCGATCATCCTCGTTGGCGGGGCGGGAGCAGGAAAGTCGACGCTCGCGGCGCTGCTGTCGCTACGCGGATGGCGGTTGATGGCGGACGAGTTTGCGCTGATCGATCCCGGCACCGGTCTGGTCCACGCGTTCCCCCGCCCGGTCAGCTTGAAGAACGCCGGGATCGCGACGGTTGCCGCCGAAGTTCCCGCGAGACGACTGGGCCCTTTGATGAAGGGGACGCCGGAGGGGACGATTCGGCACCTCATTCCCGATGCCGCGACGATCGCGAAGATGGACACCCCCGCGCGCGCCGCAGCCATCCTGTTCCCTTGCCTTGGTCATGCGCCTGCGGCCCGCGATGTCACACCAAGCGACGCGCTCGTCCGGCTGACGCAGGCGTCGAGCAACTTTGTGGCACTCGGCGGGCGGGGGTTCGATGTGCTGAAGGACCTCATCCGTGCGGCACCTGCGCGGGCGATCGACTACCCCGATGCCGACTGTGCGATCGATCAGGTGGAGGCCGCATGGGCGGCCCTGTGACTGGCTGGTTGCGCGCAGGACCGGCGTCAGGCTGACAGGCGTTCGAGCGTCGGGATCAGGTCGTCGAACGAATCGATCACCGCATCAGCACCCATCTGTTCCACCGGTTCGAGCAGAAACCCGAAGCTGACCGCGATGCCTGGAATCCCCGCATTGCGCGCCGCCATGATGTCGTAGATCGAATCGCCGATAAAGGCGGCGCGGCCACCGCCCGCACGCCGGATCATCTCGTCGATCGGCGCACGGTTGGGTTTGGACAGGCCGGGGCCGAGCGTGTCGCCGCCGATGATGCAGGCAAAGCGATCGATCAGGCCGAGATCGGTGAGCAACCGGGTGGCGAAGGACTCGAACTTGTTGGTGCACACCGCCACCCGTACGCCACGTTCCGCCAGGGCATCGAGTGCCGCGACCGCACCGGGGAAGGGCCGCGTATGCACCGAAAGGTGATCGCCGTAATAGTCCAGCATCCGCTTGTAGAGGGGACGGAAGGCGTCGGCCTCGATCCCGCCGGTCGCGTCCAGCCCTTGCGTTAGCATGTGCTTCGCGCCGCCGCCGACCATCGTTTTGACCTGTTCGACCGTCAGGGGCGTGCGGCCCACCGAGGCAAGCGTATCGTTGACTGCGGCGGTCAGATCGCCGCTGCTGTCGACCAGCGTTCCGTCGAGGTCGAACCCGACGATATCGAATGAATTCTTCGTCATGTCGGGATGCCTGGCAGGGTTGCTATGGAATTGGCAAGACGGTCGTGGCAGGACTTTGGGGATGAACCGTCCCGTTGCCGCAATCGTCCTTGCCGCTGGCAAGGGCACTCGCATGAAAAGCGACCTGCACAAGGTGCTCCATCCGATCGCTGGGCGACCGATGGTGCTCCATCTGGTCGACAGCATCGCAGCGCTCGACCCTGCCCAGACCGTCGTGGTGACGGGCGCGGGACGCGAACAGGTCGAGGCGGCGGTTGCTCCGCTCGGCATCGCCACCGCGCTCCAGGCGGAGCAGCTCGGGACCGGCCACGCGGTCGCGCAGGCGGAAACCGCGCTGGCGGGGTTCGCGGGCGACGTGCTGATTCTCTACGGCGACGTGCCGCTCGTTTCGACCGCGACGATGCGCGCGATGCTCGATCGGCTCAACGCCGACGATCGGCCTGCGACGGTGGTCCTCGGCTTCCGGCCAGCCGATGCAGCCAGTTACGGCCGGATCATCGCGCACGATGGCGTGATCGAGAAGATGGTCGAATATAAGGACGCGACCGAAGCCGAACGCGCGGTCGACCTGTGCAATTCGGGGCTGATGGCGGTGCACAGCGAAGATCTGTTCGCTTTGCTCGCACGCGTCGGGAACGACAATGCGGCGGGGGAATATTACCTTCCCGACATCGTCATGCTTGCCGCCGCCGATGGCCGCCGGTCCGCGGTGATCGAGACCAGCGCGGGCGAAGTTGCGGGCGTCAACAGCCGCGCCGAGCTCGCCGTCGTCGAGGCCGACTGGCAGACCCAGCGCCGGGCGCGGGCGATGGCCGAAGGCGCGACGCTGATCGCGCCCGAGACGGTGTGGTTCGCGCACGACACGCAGATCGGCCGCGACGTGGTGATCGAACCTAACGTCTTCTTCGGCCCGGGCGTGACGGTCGCCGACGAGGTGGTGATCCATGCCTTCAGCCATATCGAGGGGGCACGGATCGGCGCGCAGGCCGAGGTCGGGCCGTTCGCGCGATTGCGCCCCGGCGCGGTAATGGGCGAGGCGTCCAAGATCGGCAATTTCGTCGAGATGAAGAAGGCGGTGCTCGGTGCAGGCGCGAAGGCGAGCCATCTGACCTATCTCGGTGATGCTGAGGTGGGCGAGGGCGCGAACATCGGCGCGGGCACGATTACCTGCAATTACGACGGCTTCTTCAAGTACAAGACCGTGATCGGCGCAGGCGCGTTCATCGGGTCCAATTCAGCGCTGGTCGCGCCGGTGACGATCGGCGCGGGGGCGACCGTCGGGGCAGGGTCTGTGATCACTGCCGATGTCGAGGCCGATGCGCTCGCGCTGGCACGCGCGCGTCAGGAGGCGCGACCGGGTTGGGGCAAGCGGTTCCGTGCGGCGATGGCGGCGCGGAAGGCTAAGTCTTGACGTGATATCACCCTCCGATATCATGTCGTCATGACGCGTATTCTCGCTGATTTACCGGACGACGATATTCGCTGGCTGGATGCGCGCGCCGCGGAGCAGGGGAAGTCGCGCGCTTCGGTGCTGCGCGAAGCGGTTTCTGCCTATCGGGCCGAAACGCCCAATGACTGGCTTGAGGCGGGGTTCGGTGCGTGGAAGGATCGCGTCGATATCGGCGATTCGGTGGAATGGCAGCGCAGAGAGCGCGCTTCGTCAACGCGGCCTTGGGATGACGATTACGAAGACGTTAAGGCCGAATTCCCGGATTTGTTCGATGCAGAGGACGACCGGCAGCGGCAAATCTATCTCGACATGCTAGCGGGCAGATATCCCCAACCAAAATTTCCGCAAACACGGTGAGTAGCTACGCCTTCGACTCCAACATCGTCATCGATGCGCTCGCTGGTTTCGAACCGGCGGTCGACGAGATCCGACGTGCGTCGCGTGATGGCGGGCGCGTCTGGCTCAGCCGCATGGTGTGGATCGAGGTTTTGTCGAAAGGCACAGGAAACCGTCTCAGGAACGCCGAGCATTTCATGACGGGATTCGGCATCGACGAAATTGACGCGGAGATTGCAACGCGCGCGGCGGCGTTGCGCCGCGAGCGACCGCGGTTCAAGTCTCCGGACGCGATCATTCTTGCAACGGCACACGTTCACGGTCGTGTGCTGGTTACGCGCAATACTAAGGATTTCCCGGCCGACATGCCGGGGATCCACGTTCCCTATACCCTCTAGATCGAGACAATCGCATGTGTGGCATCGTTGGTATCCTGAGTACGGAAGACGTCGCAGACCGTTTGCTCGATGGGCTTAAACGGCTCGAATATCGCGGTTATGACTCGGCGGGCATCGCGACCGATTTCGACGGCGTGATCGAGCGGCGGCGCGCATCGGGCAAGCTGATCAACCTCGTCAACGAACTCGCCGCGCATCCGCTGCCTGGCAAGACCGGGATCGCGCACACACGCTGGGCGACGCATGGCGGCCCGACGACCAACAACGCGCACCCGCACGCGACCGGCGAAGTCGCAGTGGTCCACAACGGGATCATCGAGAATTTCAAGCCGCTCCGCGACGAGCTGATCGCGCGCGGTCGCACCTTCACCAGCGAGACCGATACCGAAGTCGTCGCGCATCTCATCAGCGAGAAAGTGGAGGCCGGGCTAGGCCCGATCGAAGCAGTGCGCGACGTGTTGCCGCGTCTCCACGGGGCGTTCGCGCTCGCGATCCTCTTCCGGCAGCATCCCGATCTGCTGATCGGTGCGCGGCTCGGTTCCCCGCTGGTGGTCGGATATGGCGAGGGCGAAATGTACCTCGGCTCCGACGCGCTGGCGCTCGCGCCGTTGACGCAGCGGATCGCGTATCTCGACGAGGGCGACTGGGTCGTGCTGACGCGCGACGGCGCGCAGGTCTATGATCGCGACAACACGCCCGTCGAGCGGCCGATCACGATCTCCGGCGTGACCGGGGATCTCGTCTCCAAGGGCAACCATCGGCACTACATGCTCAAGGAGATCTACGAGCAACCGATCGTCGTTGCGCAGACGCTGCGGTCGTACCTCCAGCGGATGGAGGAGCGCGTGACGCTGCCGATCCCCGAATTCGACCTGTCGACGATCAAGCGCGTCACGATCGTCGCGTGTGGGACGAGCTTCTATGCGGGTATGGTCGCGAAATACTGGTTCGAGCAGTTCGCGCGCGTGCCGGTCGACCTCGATGTCGCGTCCGAATTCCGCTACCGCGCGCCGGTGATGGAGGAGGGCGGTCTCGCCCTTTTCATCAGCCAGTCGGGCGAGACCGCGGACACGCTCGCAGCGCTGCGCCATGCCAAGGCCGAGGGGCAGACGATCGCGGTCGTCGTCAACGTACCGACGAGCACGATGGCGCGGGAAGCCGATCTGTTGTTGCCCACCCATGCCGGTCCAGAGATCGGCGTCGCCTCGACCAAGGCATTCACGTGCCAGCTCGCGGTGCTCGCCGCGCTCGCCGCCAACCTCGCGCGCGCGAAGGGCAAGCTCAGCCCGGCCGAAGAGAAGATGATCGTCAAGCATCTCGCCGAGGCGCCCGCCGCGCTCAACGGTGCCCTGGCGTATGACGAGGCGATCGAGGCGATGGCGCACCACGTCGCGGTCGCGCGCGACGTGCTGTATCTGGGCCGCGGGACGGACTACCCGCTGGCGCTCGAAGGTGCGCTGAAACTGAAGGAAATCAGCTACATCCACGCGGAAGGCTATGCGGCGGGCGAGATGAAGCACGGGCCGATCGCCTTGATCGACGAGAATGTCCCGGTCATCGTCATCGCGCCTTCCGGCCCGCTTTTCGACAAGACCGTCAGCAACATGCAGGAAGTCCAGGCGCGCGGTGGCAAGGTCGTGCTCATCTCGGATTACGACGGCATTCAGGCGGCAGGCGACAATTGCCTTGCGACGATCACCATGCCCAAGGTCCACCCGCTGATCGCCCCGCTGGTCTATGCGGTGCCGGTACAATTGCTTGCCTATCACGTCGCGGTCATCAAGGGGACCGATGTGGACCAGCCACGCAACCTCGCAAAGTCGGTGACGGTAGAATGAGCACGCCATTAGTAGCCGGGATCGAACTCGGCGGAACCAAGGTCATTTGCGTTCTCGCCAGCGGGCCAGACGACGTCCGCGACACCGTGACGATCCCGACCACGACGCCTGCAGAAACCCTCGAAGCGGTCGAGGCCGTGCTGGTGCGCTGGTCCGGCTACGAAGCGCTCGGCATCGCCAGTTTCGGTCCAGTGTCGCTTGATCCTGCCGATCCCAAGCACGGCTTCATCACCGCTACGCCGAAGCAGGGCTGGTCCGACACCGATGTCGGGCAGCGACTGGCGCGCGTCGCGGGGGTCCCGACCGGGTTCGACAGCGACGTTGCGGGTGCCGCGCTCGGCGAGGGACGCTGGGGCGCTTCGCGAACCGTGGCGGATCACGCCTATGTCACGGTCGGGACGGGGCTGGGTGTTGGCCTAGTACTTGGCGGAACGCCGGTTTCGGGGCTGACGCATTCCGAACTCGGGCATATTCGTCCGGTCCGTCTGGCCGGGGATAGCTGGGCCGGGTCATGCCCGTTTCACGGCGATTGCCTCGAAGGCCTGGCGTCGGGCACCGCGATCCGCGCGCGTGCCGGGACGCCCGCGCAGGACATCGCGATCGGCGATCCCGTGTGGGACGGCGTTGCACACGCGCTTGCGCAATTATGCCACACGCTGGTGTTGACCGGCATTCCGCGCCGCATCGTGATGGGCGGGGGCGTGATGGTTGGTGTTCCGCATCTGTTCGGCATGATCCATCAACGACTGGCCGACAGCCTCGCGGGCTACGGCAATGCGCGTGGCTTGATGCCGATCGAAGCCTTTGTCGTTCCGGCGGAACTGGGTGGCATGGCCGGGCCGCTCGGGGCGATCGAGCTCGGCGTGCGCGCGCTCAGCAAAGGGTCAACCTTCAGAATGTGTTAAGCTCGTTTGCTTAGTAGTAACAAAGGGTGCATCGCGTCCTTTGTTATGTGAGATAGTGTACGATGCGAATTCTGATCGTCGATGACGAACCGGCCATGCACGACAGCTATCGACGCAGTTTTACCTCTGACGTCAGTGGTATGGCCGCGACACTTGGAGATATGGCCGCAGAATTGTTCGGGGACGATCTGGCGCCCGAAGCGACCGAGCCCGCCCCTACGTTCAAGCTGACCTTTGCCCGGCAGGGTGCGGATGGCGTGTCTGCCGTCGAGGCTGCGCTGCGCGACGACACGCGGTTCGCGGTTGCGTTCATCGACGTGCGAATGCCGCCGGGCATCGATGGCCGCGAGACCGCCAGGCGCATTCGCGCGCTCGACCCCGATATCCACATCGTCATCGTGACGGGCTATTCGGATTTCACGCCGGTGGAGATTTCGCGGGTCGCCGGGCCACCGGACAAGATCTTCTACATCGCCAAGCCGTTCGAGGTTGCCGAGGTCCAGCAGATGGCAATCGCGCTCGGGCATCGCTGGGACGGCGACCGGGAACTCAATGCCGCGCGCGAGACGCTGGCGGCACAGGTGCGCCAACTCGAAGAGCAAGGCCATGAACTCGCCGCGAACGAGAGTCGCGCGATGCACCTTGCCAACCACGATTCGCTCACCGAAGCCCCCAACCGTCTGGCGTTCCGGCGCGCGCTGAACGACCGGGCCAAGTCGCGCGCGCAATTTGCGGTCGCGATGGTCGATCTCGATCGGTTCAAGCTGGTCAACGATACGCTCGGTCATCTGGCCGGCGACGAATTGATCCGCACGATGTGCGCGGTGTTGCAGCGCTCGGTCCCGGCGGGGGGAATGGTCGCGCGGCTCGGGGGGGATGAGTTCGGGCTGTTGTTCGACACTGCGGGGACCGACGCCGCCGAACAGGATTGCACCCGGATCGCCAAGGCATGCGCGTCGACGTTCAAGGTCCTCGGCCATTCGGTGCAGGGTGGCGCATCGATCGGCCTGATTGCGACCGAGCCGGGCGAATCACGTGACCCGGTCGATCTGATGCGGCGCGCCGATCTCGCGCTGCATGATGCCAAGCGCGACGGTCGGGGAATCGTCCGGGTTTACGACGATGGGATGGACGAGACGATCCGCTTGCGTCGCGCAATCGAGACCGGACTGTCGGGCGCGATCGCACGCGACGAACTGTCACTCGCTTTTCAGCCGATCGTGGGGCGCGAACAGCTGGAGATCGTCGGGTTCGAGGCGTTGCTGCGCTGGGACACCGACGCCCACGGTCCGATCGGGCCCGAGGTGTTCATTCCGATCGCCGAGGAATCGAACCTGATCCACGAGATCGGGGATTGGGTCGTTCGTGAGGCGCTCAAGGTGCTTTGCGAGTGGCCGACCCAATATGTCTCGGTGAACTTCTCGCCGCGGCAGTTCCGGCGGCACAACTTCGTCGCGCGGCTGGTCGAGGACGTGCAGCGTGCAGGTGTCGACCCGACGCGGTTCCAGATCGAGATTACCGAGACGGCAATCTTCGACGATGCCGATCGGGCGGCGGATACGTTGTACAAATTGCGCCAGATGGGCTTCCGCATCGCGCTCGATGATTTCGGGACGGGTTATTCCAGCCTCTACAACATCCGCAAGTTCGCGCTCGATTGCCTCAAGATCGACCGCAGTTTCATCGACGGTATGGGTCGCGAGCGCGAGAGCGCGGCGATCGTCCAGTCGATCATCCATCTCGGGCGCGCACTGGGGCTGGGCGTCGTCGCCGAGGGCGTGGAAAGCGAGGCGCAGTTGCAGGCGCTCCGCCTCGCGGGCTGCTCGCACATGCAGGGGTTCCTGTTCAGCCGTCCGGTTTCGAAGGTGCTCGCACGCGAGTTCGCGCTGACCGGCTGCATGGCCGATGACGGTTCGCCGGTTTTGCTGGAAAGCCTGCGAATGCCGTTGGGGAGTGGCAGCGCAACGCAGCCATGATACCGCGCCTCGCCCGGTGGATACGGCATCGTACCGGGTCGGCGCGGGCATCGCGGGCACTTGCGGCGAAGCTGGTCGCCATCCTTACCGGGATCGGCCTGATCGGTGCGATTTTCCTGATCGCGGTCCTCTCCAGCGTCATCATCCCGAGCTTCAAGACCCTGGAAGCCACGTCCATCCAGGTCGAGATGGACCGCAGCCGGACCGCGCTCGAGTCCGTCGCGCGCACGGTCGAACTCAAGGCGCGCGACTTCGCAGAAGATGCCGCCGCCGCACCGAACCGCGTACAGGCGCGGCACATCTTCGACGATCGGCAAGTCGACGGCATCGCCTGGCTGGGTGGCGCAGAGGGCGATACGCGCACCGGGACAAGCAGCGTCCAGTGGCGCGACGGCGACGGTCCGGCGATCCGACAGGCCTTTGCCGATGCGATACGGCCGCTTGCGCTGAACCGTGTCATCGGCGCGAACCGGTCGGCACATTTCTATCTCAGGCTCGGGAACGTGGTCGCGGCCATAGGGGTCATCCGGATCCCGGGCAAAGACGGTAGCACCCCACCGCAGTTCGCCCTGCTCGCACGCCGTCTGTCACCGACGCTGTTGTCGGAGGCATCGCACCTCCCGACGCGCGTCGATCTCTCTACCACTTCGGACGACGCGACGATCGACGCGACGCGGACCGCGTTGCGCATCGTCGTGCCAATTTTTGGCGCCGACGGACATGCGGTGGCGGGGGCCGCCTTCACCGTACGGCGCGAATTCGCGGTGTTGGGGCAGCGGATGCTGCTGCTGGCGGTCGCCGGGTCGATCGTGCTGCTATTGCTGCTCCTGCTGGCGTTGCGGCGCATGATCACGACGCAGGTGCTTCGCCCGCTTGCGCGGGTGGAGCGGCACATGAAGACCGTCCAGCGGTCCGGCACGCTTGCGCTGTTGCCAGGGCCGATGCCCGCCGACGAGATTGGCTCGCTCGCCACCAGCTTCAACGCGATGTTGCGGCAGTTGCAGGATTTGCGGCAGCAGCTCGAAGTGCAGAACTTCGCGCTCGGGCAAAGCGAGAGCGCCACCGCGATGCTGCACAACGTTCGCAACGCGCTGACCCCGGTCAGCACGATCCTGAGCGGTGCGATCGCGCAGACCGCGCCGGTCGACTGGTCGCTGTTCGACCGTGCCGTCACCGAGCTTGGAGACGATGCAGTTCCCCCTGCGCGGCGGGAAAAACTTGCGCTGTTCGTCGAGACCGCGGTTGCGGCAGAGGTACAGGATCGTACCGAACGGCACCGCGCGCTACTCGTCGCGCGCGAGGCGATGGGCCAGGTGCTGGAGATCATCGGCCAGCAACAACGCGCAGCCCACGAGCGCCCCGAATTGTCACCGTGCGACGTGACCGACATCATCGCGCGCAACGCCACGATCGCGCGCTATTCGGGGAGCGTGTCGATCGCGGTCGGCTTCCCCGCGGGGCCGTGTCACGTCCTGGCGAGCCGGATCATTCTCAGCCAGGTGATCGGCAATCTCTTCGCCAACTCCGCCGACGCGATCGCGGCACAGGGAACCGGCAGCGGCAGCATCCGCGTCACGATCGATCATATCGGCGACATGGCCCACATCGCGATCCGCGACGATGGCGAGGGGTTCGCCGTGGGCGCTACACCCAATCTGTTCCAGCGCGGCTATTCCACGCGGCAGCACAAGGTCGGGGGGCTCGGCTTGCACTGGTGCGCCAATGCGATGCAGGCGATGCAGGGTACGCTGCGGCTCGATAGTGCAGGGCCGGGGCAGGGGGCGGTCGCGACACTGACCCTGCGCCTGGCGCCGGACTATGGCGATACTTAACCGGGCCGAAACGGCAGGATGCTTTCGTAGGTTTCGAGCGGCAGCGCGCCCCGGATGAACCCGCCGCGGCGCAGCACGAAGGTATGCCGCACGATCTCCGCCTGCTGCTCGATCCCGTAGCGCTTGAGCGGCAGTCCCGGACGGATCGCATAATCATACCGGCAGAACGGATGCCGGACGAGCGGCAGGAAGATTCCGCGCTGCGTTTGCCAGATATGCGTCATCTCATGAATGAGCAGACCCTGCGCGTCGAGATTTCCGCACGCAAAATCATCATGATAGAGTGATCCCTTGGGATGGAAGCAGATGCATCCGGTGGGGGCCATCACGGTCTCGCGCGGCTGGAAAAAGGCCCATTTGCGTTGGGTCAGCCGCACCTTTGCGTAATCGATCGCATCACCGAACACGCTGCGCGCCAGCGTTACTTCGCCGTCGGTCAACGTCCGCTTCGGTGCCCGCGCCATATCGCCGTATCAGTCCTTGAAGATCGGTGCGGGGGCACCCGGCGCGATCGTCGGCACGAGCGCATCGATCCGCCGACCATCGGAGAAAGTGAAGGTCAGCGTAATCGGGCGGCCCGGCTTGATCCCGGGGTTCATGTCGAACAGCATCAGATGCTTGCCGCCCGGTTTGAATTCGGTCGTCGACAACGCTGGGATCTTGAGGTCGCCAAGCGGCTTCATCGTGGACATGCCCCCCGCGGTCATCGATTCATGCAGTTCGCTCTTGACCGCGACCGGGCTGTTGACCGCGATCAGTGTCGTTGCGGTCGGCCCGCCGTGGATCGTAAAGTAGCCCGCCGAAGGGCGGCTTGGCATCGTGCCAAGCCGGACATAGCCGTGATCGACCTTGAGTTCAGGCGGGGATTGGCACGCGGCAAGCGCGACCAACGGGAAAACCGTAAAAAACCATGCGCGCAAATCTTATCTCCCGCATTGGGAACCCAAAGGCGTCTCTAGGCGTGCGAAAATCTTGCGACAAGCAAAAGCCCCCCTATATCGCTGGAGTAACGGGTCGTGCCGCTCAGTTCGAGGGCACGG
>Ga0265780_10004623_pt1 | contig 17654 bp, 20 predicted proteins | sample P1T30metagenome_FD_192432 | JGI IMG/M metagenome (GOLD analysis project Ga0265780, IMG submission 192432) | Plant litter microbial communities from East Loma Ridge, Irvine, California - P1 T30 | ecosystem: Environmental > Terrestrial > Plant litter > Unclassified | place: USA: California...
TCGGGTCCACCCGGTAGGTAGCCAAACCCGCCGAGTGAGGCCGCGTAGAGCTCGAACGAGATTACCGAGACCCCGATCGCCACCACATCGGCATCTCCCCCTCTTTCCTCCTGCGTTCCGAACCAGCGGAGCACGATGATGAAAAGGGTTATGACGGCGATCAGTATCAGGCGGATGGCGACGTCGCCGGCTGCGATGCCTATCGCCAGGGGGTAGAGTGTCACCGCCTCGACCGGGAACAGCTTTATGAGGCTGGCATAGTAGGGTTCGGACGCCGACACTGGCGCTGGGCGACGCCCTCCCCTCACCGACGCCGCGGATCCACTGCGCAGTCGCAGCGTGCCGCGCAGGGCAGGCCTTGCCGATGTGCTGCCCTGTCCGTCCAACGCCGCGATCGCTCGCTGCACGGCTTCTGCATAGCGCGTCACCGTCGCCTCGCTGGGGGCGAGCGCGGTGCCGATCGCCTTGGCCTGTTCGCAGCGGTCGAGAACCGTACCAAACACCGGCCGATCACCGTCGTCGCCGCTATGCTGAGCCGCAAACCGGTCGCTGGCACTGCCAAGAGCCGTGCGAAGCCCGAAAATGGTGTCGAAGAAGCGCGGTAGGAAGCGCGGATCGCCGGTGAACGCCTGCAGCTGGTCGATTAGGGAGTCGGCTGCTTCCATGGCCTGAGTGAAGGTCGTCATCGAAATCCTCCTCAGGCGGAGCTTGCGAGCGAGGCGATCAGGCCAAGCGCGCGAGTGATGCGGTCGATATTGAGGCGGGCTGCGGCGCTGCGCTGCGCCGGTGTCAGCCGGCCTGCGAGCGCGTCGCGCAGGCTTGCCTGTGCCTTGGCGGCGAGGTCGATGGCGTCGGCAACCTGTGCAGCGCGGGCCGGTCCGTCCTTCGCGGCCTCACGAGCGGCGAACACACGCCCGGCGAGCTGCTCGCGCTGATCGGCTGACAGGCTTGTCCGGTTGCGAATGTACGTCCGGAATAGGGCATTGCCATAAAGGTCGTCAGCGTTGCGCGCCGCTCCCCTGCCCCAGGTCGTGACTTGCGCCGAAAGCAACGCAAGCGCGCGGTCGACAACGGCCCCGTGCTCGACAACGAGAGCACGCACGTCGCGCGTCTGCCGCGCTTCGCGGGCGAGCTCGCCGGCAAAGGCGATCAGCGCGACAAGGCTCTTGCCCTGCTCACTGGCAATCGCCGCGTTGACGTTGGGCAAGTCCGTGCCGGCGACGAAGTTGCTGAAGCGGGCAAGGCGGTCTGCCTGGTCAGCGAAGGCGGTTATCTCGGCCGAGACGTCCGTCTTGGGCGCGTTGAGGATTGCCGCCAGTGCATCGGTATAATCGCTGATCGCAACGATAAGCGCGATGCGCGGTTCTAGCACGGCGCGCGGACTGCTTCCGATGTCAATCTCGAACGCTGTGTAGCCCGGCGATGGGACTTCGCCGGACAGGCACAGCGGCGCTGCCGGGGCCGATGGCGTGATAGGCACTTGAATTCGCAGCGGTGTTGCTGGCAGGCAACTCGGATCGCTCGCGACTAGTGCCGCTGCAGCCTCGCGGCGACGTTGCTCGATCGCATCGAAGTAGCTGGCGGTTGCCGTCACGGCCTCGCGACTTTGGGTTTGCACTGCCCCTGCTGCCTCCAGCCTGAATGCGTCGGTGGCGCATCCAGTGAGAACCAGTGGAACCAACATCAATGGTAGAATGGCATTGGCGCAGCGGCGCATGGCGGTCTCCTTCAGCCTTCGGACATCATGCCCGTGAACTCCGAATTTCCCTCCCCTTTCTGCGCCTGGGCATGCACGGAGGCCTTGGTCGCTCCGGCAGTCGCTCGTGGCGCCGCAGGGTGGTGATGGCATTGACGATACTGGTGATGAGCGCGGCGATACCCACCAGCATCGGGCCGTCGATCATATCGGTCATGTCTCCCGACTCCTATGTTGATCCGACGGCCCATGTTCCACTTTTGTTCTGTGTAGGACAGGTTTAATTTTAAGGTCAGAGCAGAATGTCCTGCGGCCCTGTAATCAGTCGGCGGACCGTCGTGCCGGTTGCGGCCTCTTCGTTCGAGAAGCCGTCGAACAGGGGCAGCTTCCCGAAGTCGAGAGCCGTCAGGCCTGCGATCGCAGCAACGGATCGCTGATAAGTCTTGAACGCACCGAATAGCAGCGTGTACTCATTCAGATTGACATCTTGATCAATAAGATAGGCGGAGGCCGACGGTCGGCCGTTATCATGGATGAAGGCGACGACCTTCCAATAGGCAAGCGGGATCGCGACACCGCGGTAGACCGGGTCGTCCGTTCTAAAGACCGGCCCCGTGAACACAGTCGCGCGTTCGCCAACCCTGCGCGTGTTGCTGAGGATAGGCGCGTGCCGTCCACCGCCACCAGCTCCCGCCCGAACAGGTCGAGCCGGCGACACAGCAGCACGAAAGAGCGGAACAGCGGCTTGAACGCCGCGACGTTGACGCGCCGGAAGTCCGCGATCGTGCGGAAGTCCGGCCGCAGCCCGCCCAGCAGCCACATGACCTCGAGGTTGCGCCCCGCCTCGGCCGCCAGGCACCGGCTCGACCGCACCCGGTTGAGGTAGCCATAGAGGTACAGCTTCAGCAGATCGGCCGGGTCATAGCCGGGTCGTCCCGTCGCCTTGGGTAGTGCCCGGCCAAAGCCGAGCTTCCCCAGATCCAACTCGTCCACGAACGCCGCAATCAACCGCGCCGGATTATCGGCCGTCACATAATCGTCGACGGACGCTGGCAGCAGCAGCATCTGATCGCGTGAATGCCCTTCGATGTACCCCATGCCGGATCATATCGATCCGGCCGCCACCCTGGAATCCCTTATGACGTTTTCGGACGGTCTGACCTGTTTATCGCACAGTGGCGTTTCAGACCGGGTTTTCCGCTCAACAACTTGCCGAACGGCCATTGTGGGAAGGATTAAGGCCCAACGCTTTCGCCTGCTCCGATGTTGTGAGCCGGCATTTGTTCATTTCTGACGGCGGGTGACGCGATGACACCACAAGCGAACGGCCAGAAGGCGCGGCGTTCTCAGAATCTATCCAATTTTGGGAACAGTCGAGAGGCAGCAGAACGGATCAAATCTGACCGCCTTTAGCCGTCGAAGCCGCCATTTTGCAAACGGCTATGGAATGCGTGTCGGCTGATCCACTTCGCGCAATACATGAGTAGCAGCGATTTGAAAGCGCACAAAGATTGCAGCAAATCAGCCGGGTGGGGAACTAGAGATTGAGGACATTCTTCTGGCGTTCGCCTCAGTCATCCTCCGGCTCATAGCCTATGGACCGCTCAAAAGGGGGCAGCTCAATAACTCATGGCGTACAGTCTGTGGCCTGGTGCGGGGCAGGGTCAAACCGGCTTGTCGATCGCGACTTGCTTAGCGATCAACGAGTCTCCCCAAACATATCGATAAAGTCGTATGTCGGCATCGGTTTCCCGAAGAAATAGCCTTGACCAGAAACGCAACCCGACGCTTTTAGATAGCTGACCTGTTCATCAGTCTCGATACCCTCGGCAATCACGTCGAGCCCAAGACTGCGACCGATCGTGATGACGCCGCGCACGATCGCCGCGCTGTGAGGGTTGCTGCACACATCACTAACAAAACTGCGATCAATCTTGAGGCGGGTAAGCGGAAAGTCTTTAAGAGCACTAAGTGACGCGAAGCCTGTACCGAAATCATCGAATGCGATGCCGACGCCGCGCGAGCGCAGGTTCCATAGCGGTGCCAGTTCTTTATCTTCATGGCGAAGTGCAATCGTCTCGGTTATTTCAAGTTCCAGGTCGCTTGGCATGAGGCCATGACGAGTAAGCGTCGCTTCGACCACCTCGACTAGCGTTCCACTACGGAGCTGTGCTGCAAACAGGTTGACGCTCATACGTAGTGCCGGAAGCCCATTGCTGCGCCATGCGGCAAGGGTTCGACAGCTTTCGTCAAGCACCCAGCAACCGATCTCATAGGCGAGTGGGTGCGTTTCGAGCACCGCCATAAACGCGGCAGGGCTTAGAAATCCACGCACTGGATGGTTCCAACGCAGGAGTGCTTCAGCACCGGTCAGCATTCCGTCGTGCAGCAACACCTGCGGCTGGAAGTGCAGTTCAAACTGTCGCTCGCTGAATGCGAAACGCAGCTCGTCCTGGAAGGCGCGCGTCGCGCCGAGCTGGTTTTCAAGGCCAGTGTCGAAGACATGATAGCGCCGGCCGCCTTCGCCCTTCGCTTTGAACAATGCGAGGTCAGCGCGAACGATCAACTCGTCGGCATCCTTGGCGTGTAGCGGTGCCACTGCGACGCCGACGCTTGCCGATAGGTTGAGTTCGTGACCTGATACGGAAAAGGGGCGGCGAATGGATTCGATGAGGGTATTTGCACGTACCGCGAGATTGGGGATGTCGGTGTCGGTGTCGGCGGGAAGCAGGATACCAAACTCGTCTCCACCAAGCCGCGCGAGGGTTTCAGCCGGATCGCTCGTCGCCGATAGGCGCAGTGCAAGCGCCTGCAGCAATGTGTCGCCGACAGCATGACCCAGGCTGTCGTTGACGTTCTTGAAACCGTCGAGATCCAGCACAAACACCGCAGCTGTGCCGTCACGTTCGAGCCGTTCCTTGATCTGCATGACGAAGCTATGGCGGTTAAGGAGGCCAGTGAGCCCGTCATGGTTAGCCATGTGGTGAAGCCTATCTTCACGCGCACGCCGCACGGATATGTCCTGGATCTGAGCGCCCATGCCGGTCCCGTGTGGGCCATGCCATACGGAGAGCGATAACTCTGCGGGAAACTCCGCCCCATCGCAGCGCAGCGCAGTGACTTCGACTGCGCGCCCCGTCATGTGCGATGGCGCGCCGGAAGCCACGCGCGCGAAACCTTCACGATGTGCGGCTCGAAGGCGTTCGGGAACAATTATGTCTATGTTGTACCCGATCGCCTCCGTCGGGGAGCGCCCGAACATGCGCGCTGCGCCTTCATTCCAGAAGGTAATGCGTCCCGCCGTATCGGTCGTAATCAGCGCCTGATGCGCTACGTGAGCGAAGGGAACCAGGATTTCCGAGATACGGTTGACGAAGCGTCGTTCGATACTGTCCATCGTCAGGGCTGCAATTTGCTCCAGCAAAGAAATGTCTTTGCTGGCGAAGCCATGCCGAGGCGTCTGGTCGAAGACGCACAGGGTGCCGATAACAAAGCCGTCAGGGGTCGTCAGCGGGGCACCAGCGTAAAAGCACATGCCCTTTTCGCGAACCATCGGATGATCACAAAACCGTGCGTCAGTGCGGGCGTCTGGCACAATTAGTGGTGTGCCAGCCTCGACTACTGCAAGGCAGAACGAATCGGCGCGCGGAAGGGAAGTTGCATTCAGACCAACCTGCGACTTAACCCAGATAGTGGCTTCACCAACAATGCTGAGGAGACAGATGGACGTCTTTAAGACATCGGTCACCAAATGTGTGATTTTGTCAAAATCGTCGTCGGGTGCCGCGCGGAAGACAGCATAGCGCTCCACCGAAGCTAAGCGGCGGAGTTCAAAGTTTGTGCAGTACTGCGACCCCCTGAACATAACAATACCCAAATCCAAAGAAGAAAAGCTAGAATAGTTTGCTTTAAGTTTGGTAAACTAAATTATCAACTATCGGTTTCTCCGGGTAGCATGGCAGCTAAATGCTCCCCGAGGGTTATCAGGTTTACGCATATCGGTCGATTTCGGACAATGCATAGCCCAATATGGGCGCGACGCGCCGGACGAGTGGCTCCCATTCCTGGCGCCGATCAACATAGGTCTCGTGGCCGTCCGGACGGACCGCGATACCAGCATTCTCAAGAATTTGCGCTGCCTTCAGGTAGCTGGCCTCGAGTAATACGGTCTCGATGACGGCATCGGTGCGATCATCAGCGGTTGGAAAATGAGCATCGAGAGTCTCGAGTAGCATTCGTGCGCCGCGACGGATTGCGGCGACAGCCGCACATGTCGCGAGGTTGCCATAGCGCCGCTGGTCGAGCGCGGCTTCGATCAGAGTGACCGTGTCGAGCAGGACAAAGCTGAAGCGCGAGACCGCGTAGCGTGGCTCCTCGAAGCGGAAGTAGAAAAGCAGGGGATAAAAATGGTGCGCTTCCTTGGTTGCAGCTAGCGATCCTACCAGATTCCCCAACGCGCTTTTTAGATCCGACGGATCGCCTCCGGGCATGAGGCTCGCAAGCATGAAGGCGGCATGGCCGGTGCCGTCGGTCATTAGGTCGATCGTCAGCGCCAGCGCGTTGCGCTCGCGCAGACCCGAATAGACCTGGACGAGGTAACTCAGCACGAGCGACAGCACGGACGCACCAATCAGCGAATTCACGAGAAAAAAATAGGCGCATGCCTGTGGTATGCGGCGAATAGTCGCCGCCACCGACAATCGACAGGCTGTTGCCCGCCACCAGCAGCGACGTGACCAAATCGGTCTGTGCTGCGCCGTTGGAAGGACGAATTGCGGTGCCGAGTTCGGGCTGGATGACCAGCGCCGCGCCCAGCGTGAGGCCGATAGACCAAAAACCGATCAGCGACACCACGATGAGCGGACCGGCAAGCGCAAGCACGGTGCTGCGACGTCCGCCCGCCAGGCTCGCCACGCCGCGGAGCAGCGTCCAGACCAGGCGGTTCCAGCGAGGCGCGAGAAGCCCGGCGCCCGCCCTCACATAGAGCACGGTCAGGAAGATATCGGTCAGGAACAGCAGGGTCAGCGCAACCCCGAACGTCTGTTCAAGCTTCATGGCCTAGTCCGCGGTTTCACGGTATAAACACGGCGCGGAGACAGCCATCTTCCTTATGCTTGAACATGCGATACCCCGTAGGGCTGTCCTCCAGCGAAAAGCGGTGAGTGGCAAGCGCTCTTGGCGTCAGTTCGCCGCGCAGTGCGTGCTCGAGAAGACGGGGAACGTAGGCCTGACCATGCTGCTGAGCCGTCCGCACGGTTACGCCCTTGTTCATCAGCAGACCGAGCGGAAACTTGTCCATCACGCCATAGACGCCCAAGATCGAAAGCGTGCCGCCCTTGCGGACCGCAAGCATCGCCTGGCGGAGTGCGGCGCCGCGGTCCGTTTCCATATGCAGCGCCTGTTTGATGCGGTCGTAGGCGTGTTGTGTACCCGTGCTGTCCGCCTCCATTCCCACCGCATCTATGCAGGCATCGGGCCCCCGTCCGCCTGTTAGTTCCTTCAGCGCGTCCATTACATCGACCTTGGTGAAGTCCAGCGGGATTGCGCCGAAGGCTTCTGCCTGTGCCAATCGTTCGGGATACTGGTCAATCGCGATCACACGTTCAGCGCCGAGGATCATCGCACTCTGCTGGGCCATCAGGCCGACCCCCCCGCAGCCCCAGACGGCGATCACGTCCCCGCGCTGGATATTGCAGAAATCTGCACCCATGAAGCCGGTCGGGGCGGCGTCGGAGATGAACAGCGCATCCTCGTCCGGGAGCCCGTCGGGCACGACGAAGCAATCGGTATCGGCGAACGGGACGCGGATATATTCGGCGTGTGATCCGGCATAACCGCCAAAGGCATGCGAATAGGCATAGATGCCGGCGGTAGGATAGCCGAGCAGCGGTTCCTGCAGTTCGGGCTTTGGATGGCTGGTGTCGCAGAGTGAGTAAAGGTCGTGTGCGCAGTACCAGCATTGCCCGCACGCGATGAACGATGGGACGACGACCCGATCTCCGCGCTTCACTGTCTTCACTTCCGGCCCCACGTCGACGATCTCGCCCATGAACTCGTGACCCAGCACATCGCCCTCGCGCATCGTCGGGATGAGTCCGTCGATGAGGTGTAGGTCGGATCCGCAGGTTGTCGTGAGCCGGACCTTGAGGATCACGTCTCTGGGATTGATGATTTCAGGATCGGCGACTGTCTCGACGCGAAGATCGTTAACGCCATTCCAGCAAAGTGCACGCATCGGTCCGACTCCTAGCGGTCAGCGCCGCCCTCGCGGGCGGCAGGCTGCGGATTGGTGGTGGGGATTTCTCCCGTCAGTGCGAGGGCGCGGAACTGATAGAGCGCCTTTTGCACGATCTCGCCGGGCACGATGTGAAAAAGCTTGCTGGCCGCTTTGCCGACAACTCCGCCAGGAGGATCGAACTGCACATCGAGATGAAGCTCGGTGCCACGACCGGCCGGCGCCGGGCGCAAGGTCAGCACGCTAGTGTTCGGTACATCGGCGCCGTCAACCGAGGCCCAGCGTATATCATCCGGACCAGTGTCAGTAATCTTCGTGCGCCAGCGATATTGACTGCCCGCGGGACCGCGGGCGATCCAGTCGACGGTACCATCACCGCGCATGGTTACGATGGCGAAATGCGCCCATATGCCCGTGCATGTTCGCGGATCGAGCCATAGCGCACGAAGTTCGTCGGCAGGGCGACTGATTGTAACCGCGGCGTGCGCGGAGGCATCAAGCGCCGATCCGGGCGGATCTTTCCGAATTGCGGTACTCATGCCGGTCTCCTCGGTTGGATACCACCGACTTAGGATTGGCCACGTTCTGCCTACATAAGTAAAAACCCTTAGGGACTTTACTCGTTTACCATATGATGGAGTTCTGGAGGAAATCTGCTGGTGAGGAGCGGCCGATGTCAGAAGACCATTTCAACCAAGGGACCGGACAACAAACTTCTGCACAGGATCGTATAAGGCGTGCTTTACGCGACGAGAGCTTGCTGCTTTCAACTGTTCTCCAGGATTTACCAATTGGGGTAGGGGTTTATGATTGCGAAGGCAATCTAACCCACTACAGCCAAACCCTGCGCGACTATGCGCGCATTGAGTCTTTACTATCGAGTCAGCCGACAGAGACGCGGCGGTGGCGGGGATACGACGTCGACGGGCAAATTATCGCGCCCAGTGACTATCCGGGTGCGCGCGCACTGCGGGGCGAAAGCGTGATCCCAGGCATCGACTTTCTTCACGATAGCGGCGATGGGCTGGAGCGTTGGCTGCGCGTCAGCGCGGTTCCCTTTTACCGAGAAAGTGCTGAAGGAAACGCGGCGATCGTCGTCGTTCAAGACATAGACGATCTTAAGCGCGCATCCGAGCAGATCGAAGCGGTCGCCGTGAGACTTGCTAGCCAGTCGCGATTTCTCGAAGCCACGTTGTCGTCTATTCCCGACTATGTCTACGCCTTCGATGCCGAGCGCCGCTTCGCGTATGCCAATCCCATGATGCTTGCCCTGTTCGGGCTCACGAAAGACGAAATGCTCGGGCGCAACTTCGAGGATTTGGACTACCCGCCCGAGTTGGCCAGCCACTTGACTGCTGACATGGACCGAGTCTTGAAAGAGGCCAAAATTGTCGAAGGCGAAGTCTTTTTCGAGAGCCCAACCGGCCATGCCGCCTATTTTTCCTATCTTTGGGGCCCTATCCGCGCTGAGGACGGTTCTGTCGAACTTGTGGTTGGCGTGTCGCGCGACACCAGCGAGCGGCGAAGACTCGAAGAAGCCTCCAAACGCAATGAAGCACGCCTGCGCGCTGCAACGGATCTGGTGGGCCTCGGCATTTATTCGTGGGACCCGATAACCGGCGCGTTCGATTGGGACGAAAGACTCCGCCGCATGTGGGGGCTCGCGCCCGACGACCCGGTCAATATCGCGGTGTACGAAGCGGGTATCCATCCGAATGATCTACCGCGGGTTCGGGACGCCATCGCCGCTTGCATCGATCCGGCAGGCGATGGCCGCTATGCGATTGAGTATCGCGTGATCGGACGTGATGACGGCGTCACCCGCCATATCGCCACGTCGGGTCGGACCGAGTTCAAACATAATCGAGCGGTCGGTTTTATTGGCGCTGCCATCGATGTTTCCGTGCAGCGCCGCATCGAAGCTGCCGTGCGGGCGAGCAACGCGCAGTTCCGAAGTTTCGCTGAGAACAGCAGTAATCTGCTTTGGATCGCCGAGACGGCGTCGGGCGTGATTGTTTATCGCAGCGCCGCCTTTGAGGGGATCTTCGGCGTGCCGCTCGAGCAGGCACCGGTCGATCTAGAGGCCTGGATGGAAGGCGTTCATCCTGACGATCGCGCTAGCGTGTTACGCGCTTTTGAAAGCGTGAAGAGCGGGGAGGTCACGCAATACGAATACCGAATCGTCCGCGTAAATGACGACAGCGTTCGCTGGCTGCGAGACACCAGTTTCCCCATTCGAGACGACAACGGGGTCGTCACACGCATCGGCGGAATTGCCGAGGATTTGACGAAGGAGGACAGTCGGCAGGTCTATATCGTCAGCATTGATGGTCCGGCCGCGCGTCGCCTCGCAGGTCTGGTTCGTGCGATCGGCTATCACGCCCGCATTTTTGACAGCGCGGCAGCTTTCCTCGACATGGCGCCCGTCTTGGCATCGGGATGCGTCCTGGTCGATCTTCGTAAAGAAAGAGAGGACGGTCTTTCGATCCCGCGTGAACTAAAAGCGCGCTCAATTGCCTTGCCAACGATCGCGTTGGACGATCGCGCAGCGGGGGCCGAAGCCGCTGTTATCGCCATGAAAGCCGGAGCCGTCGACTTCGTCCTGGCCAGTGAAGAGACCTTTTTGCAGGACAAGCTGGTCAACGTCTTAGCCGAGTGCCATGCCACCATTCGTCCCGCGACACGCAACGAGGAAGCGAATGCGCATATCGCCCGGCTAACGCCGCGAGAGCGTGAGGTGCTGGTTGGCCTCATCGACGGTGGCACCAACAAAGTCATTGCCCAAGGGCTTGGCATTAGTCCGCGCACCGTTGAGCTACATCGCGCCCAAGTCATGATTAAATTGGGCGCCGGCAGCCTGACCGAGCTTGGCCAGATCGCTTTCGCAGCAGGGATAGGGCCTTCCGCTACGGCTGGAAAGCTACGGAAGCCTACCTAGGGCTTTCCCGGATGCCGTCACTGTCAACCATCGGGAAGGATGACCTCGCGGACCGAATGGCCACGCCAATGGCAGGATTCTAACCCAAGACATCCTGAAAGACGAGGCGATCTCGACGTCGGTTCGCTTTTGTAGAGCCCAATTACCACCGGGGTGTTCTGATGACTTACGGACCAGCGCCAAGCTCCACGAACGCCTACCGCTCTGCCTCAGCCGACGATCTATTGCTGCGGGAAACCTATCATCGATCCAGCAACGATCTGCAGCTCGTCGTCAGTTTGCTATCCCTGCAGAGCCGGCGCGCGACGAATATCGAAACGCGAGATGCGTTGGCTGACGCCATGGCTCGGGTTGCAGTGCTTGCGCATGCCCGGAGTGATCTGAATGAGCGGCGCCCCGCCAGCCTGCAGCGCGCACTCCAACAAGTATGTGAGGCGCTGTTGAGCCAGACTGAGCCTCGTTCGATCCTCATTTCGCTGCATGCGGAGTATGACGTGCAAGGACTTAGCCCTCAGCACGTTGCCGCCTTGGCGCTGGTCGTGAACGAGCTGGCGACGAACGCGATCAAGCATGCTTTCCATGAAGGCATGAGCGGTCACATCCGAATATCGGTGCGTCGCAACGGCGAGCGGGATGCCGCGATCCTGGTAGAGGACGACGGCCTTCCGTTTCCTGCGGCAGATAGCGCCCGAAAGGGCGGCATGGGCCTGTCATTGGTAAAGCGCTTGGTAGCTTCAGCCGACGGTGTCTTCATCCAGCATGATGACGGATCCAAGTGTTTTGAGATCAGAGTGCCCGTGCAGAACAGGTCTGCGTGATCGTGTCTTGAGCGTCTCGACCGCCAGCGACGTCCGTGGATCCACGTAATGTTCCTTAGGGAAGGTGCGAATGCCCACTGACTCGCGACGTCTGCAAGATGGCCTGACATTGGAGGAGGTTTGTATGCATCATACTGCATCTGACGCATCGCGTGACATCGCCATGCCGGGCGACCGAACGCGCGCCGGGGTAACCAAGGCGCTGTTCGTTCGCCTGACGGCCAAAGCGGGCAAGGGCGACGAGGTCGAAGCCTTTCTGCGTGGCGGCCTGGAAGCGGTCCTCAAAGAGCATGACACGACGACTTGGTATGCCGTGCGGTTTGACCGGGAAGACTTTGCGATCTTCGACACCTTCCCCAATGACGCAGGTCGCCACGCCCACCTAGCCGGCAAGGTCGGACGTGCCCTCGTTGCCCGTACACCCGAGCTGCTCGCCAGCCCGCCCGAGATCGGCGATGCCGACGTGTTGGCCTACAAGCTGCCCGGCCAAAGCGGGCAGGCGATCGAATGATGCACTGGTTGCGCAGTTAAGCCTGCCCCAACCTATCCCATCCAGTCATCTTATTCCATTCAACAGGAGGATGTCATGAAAGCAGTCGTCTATAACGGTCCCCGCGACGTGGCGGTGCAGGACGTTCCCGACGCGGTGGTCGAGAAGCCGACCGACGTGCTGGTCAGGATAACCAGCACCAACATCTGCGGCTCCGACCTGCACATGTACGAGGGGCGCACTGACTTTCAGCAGGGGGGTGTATTCGGACACGAGAACCTGGGTCAGGTGGCGGAAGTGGGAAGCGCGGTCGATCGCGTAAAGGTGGGCGACTGGGTCGCTGTCCCCTTCAACATTGGTTGCGGGTTCTGCCAGAACTGCGAACGCGGCCTGAGCGCCTTCTGTCTGACCACGGCGGACCGCAGCGTCTTTCCGAACATGGCAGGCGCCGCTTACGGCTTTGCTGGCATGGGGCCATATCGAGGTGGCCAAGCTGAACTCCTGCGGGTACCCTATGGCGACTATAACTGCCTCAAGCTGCCACCCGACGCGCAGGAGCGGCAGGACGACTATGTGATGCTGGCCGACATCTTTCCAACCGGCTGGCACTGCACCGAGCTTGCGGGCCTGCGTCCCGGTGAAACGATCGTCATCTACGGCGCGGGGCCGGTTGGCCTAATGGCGGCGCATTCGGCAATGATAAAGGGCGCAGCCATGGTGATGGTGGTCGATCGCCATCCCGACCGGCTGCGCCTTGCCGAATCGATCGGTGCCATCGCTATCGACGATTCCAAAGGGTCTCCGGCGGACAAGGTACTCGAACTGACGAACGGCGAAGGTGCCGACCGGGGTTGCGAATGCGTCGGCTACCAAGCGCATGATCCGCAAGGGCAAGAGCATCCCAACATGACGATGAATGATCTGGTGAAATCGGTGAAGTTCACTGGCGGCATCGGGGTCGTCGGTGTCTTCGTGCCGCAGGACCCGGCACCGCAGGATCCGCTCTACGCACAGGGTGAGATCGTGTTCGATTACGGCTTGTGCTGGTTCAAGGGTCAGACAATCGGAACGGGTCAGTGCAACGTGAAGGCCTACAACCGACAGCTTCGTGACCTAATCTTCGCCGGGCGCGCCAAGCCCTCCTTCATTGTATCGCACGCGCTCTCGCTGGACGAGGCTCCAGCCGCATACAGGCATTTCGACGCAAGGGACGAGGGCTGGACAAAGGTGGTGCTGAAGAACGCCGCCTGACGGCAAGGCGGAGCGGCTCTACTCGCTCCGCCGCCCCTTCCCGCTCGTCCCGAACATCGAGGAACGCCATGCCCATCTACGACTATCGCTGCCCCGTCTGCGGGCCGTTCACGGCGATCCGGCCGATGGCGCAATATCGCGAGCCGTGCGCATGCCCCGTCTGCGATGCTCGGGCGGCTCGAACCTTGCTAGGCACACCGGCACTGGCAAGCGCGAACCGGGCCGGCGGCTTTGCCGCAGGCGAACGCGAGGAGAGCGGTCAACGCGCGCGCCAGACGGCTCATCCCGCCGGGTGCGGATGTTGCGTGCGCCGGGCGCCTATTCCGGGGGCGCTGGTCTCCAAAGGCCGCGTCTTCGCCTCCAACGGGCCTCTACCCCGAAGCGGTCGGTGAGTGCGGCCACAACCCGATTCAGTTGAACGGAGGACGACATGGCTGATCAAATTCTTACTGGGCTCAAGGTGGCGATCCTGGTGACCGACGGCTTCGAGCAGGTCGAGATGACCGAACCGCGCAAGGCGCTCGACGAGGCGGGCGCCGACACGCGGCTTGTGTCGCCCAAGGACGGCCAGGTGAAGGCCTGGAACTTCACGGATTGGGGTGAGACATTTTCTGTAGATCTTCCACTCGAGGGGGCTCAACCGGACGCATTCGGCGCGCTTTTGCTGCCGGGTGGTGTCATTAACCCCGACGCGCTTCGGACGCTTCCAGAGGCGGTCGCTTTCGTCAAAGCCTTCTTCGACGCCGGCAAGCCGGTCGCGTCAATCTGTCACGGGCCATGGACGATCATCGAGGCGGGCGCGACGCGCGGACGGCGTCTGACATCCTGGCCCTCGCTCAAGACCGATCTTCAGAATGCGGGTGCGGATTGGGTCGACAGGGAAGTCGTCGTCGATCAGGGCCTGGTTACGAGCCGCAAGCCAGACGACATCCCTGCCTTCAATCGTGAGGTGACTGCTCTTTTCGCCAATGCGCGCGAAAAGTCGCGTCAGGCGGCCGACGAATGAGCGTCGCGGCACCCCCCCGGAGCGGCGCGCCTGGCATCGACCGCAAGCCGTTCGGTCACTTCGCACGCAAGCTTCCGGTGATTGGCCAGGGCACTTGGTATATCGACGACGCGCACCGGCCCACCGCCATCGCCGCTCTCCGCCGCGGCCTTGATCTCGGTATGACGCATATCGACACGGCTGAGATGTACGGCGACGCCGAGGCGGTGGTCGGCGAGGCCATCGAAGGCCGGCGTGACGAGGTTTTTCTCGTGTCCAAGGTCGTGCCGAGCAATGCCTCCCGCGCCGGGGTTTTGGCAGCCTGTGAGCGATCACTGACGCGCATGCGTACTGATACCCGGTCATTTAGCGCTTATCGGTCGCGTCCCAGAAGCGGACGCCCGTTCATCGATGCGGTGTTCGCTTCTCATCCGACGATGCTTCAATACGTGTCGATTATGCCAGCGTAGTGGCCAAGGACGAGGTCCGAAGCCAGCCGCGGACGGCCTCCCGTGGCTGGCTTAGGTGCCTTGTCAAATCCGTTAGGCGGCAGCGGCGATCGCCTCGATCTTTTCAGCGGCAGCCGCCATTGCAGCTTGGTCCTGCTCCGGTCCGTAGGCGATGCCCTCTGCACGAACTATTTCAATTTTCTCTATGCCGAGGAAGCCAAAGATCGCCTCAAGATAAGTTGAGAGGTGGTCATTCACGGCGAACGGCCCCTGTGAATATATTCCACCCGACGATAGGCCTTGCCGCTCAGCAAGCCACGTGGGCCCTCGGCCGTGTAGCTGAAGGTTTGGCCGGCGATTGCAACGTGGTCGATCCACGCCTTCAAAGTCGAAGGCACGGTGAAATTGTACATGGGTGAGCCGATCACCACCACGTCAGCCGCCTTGAGCTCATCGACCAATGCCTTTGAGCGATTCAATGTCTCGGCCAGTTCAGGGACGTCGCTGTTATCGGGTGCCCAGGCATGCCGGATCGTCATGTCGACGTGGGGAAGCTGATTTGCGACCAGATCGCGGTACACGATCGTCGCGCCAGGACTGGTTGCTTTAAGTCGTTCGACCAGCTCGCTGGAAAGGCGGCGTGTATGGGAGGTCGCGGCATCGCTCGCGCTGGCATCGATGTGCAGGATATTCACACGATCAGCTCCGGTCTAAGAATGTGACCTGCACCAGCTATGTGACCGCACACCCCTTGCCAAGGAGGCATTTTTGCAGGACCTAGTCATATGGAACTGACCGCTCCCGAGCCAATCCACAGCGAATGTCGTCGTTTCAGCGGCGTCCTTAGCCTGATTGGCGACAAATGGGCGGTGATGATCGTACTGACGCTCATCGAGCGGCCACGACGCTTTAACGACATCAAACGGACGATTGGTGGCATCAGCCAACAGATGCTCGCCAGGACGCTGCGCGCTCTCGAACGCGATGGCATGGTCACGCGTACAGTCCATCCCACTGTACCACCTCAGGTAGAGTACGCCCTCACTGTTCTTGGCCGCTCATTGGCCGGTCCCATCCGAGGGCTTGGAGATTGGGCTAACGCTCATATCGGCGAGATCGAAGCAAGCCGGTCGACCTTCGACAAGTCGAGAAGCGTTTCGTAGCTAACGCTGCCAAGCCGATCAGCCATGGTGGTACGATCGGTGTTAAGCGAGCCATCGCTGGCGTCGGCCTAGACCCACATTCTGCCATTCGTCGCCAGGCAGGCACTGCCCGAAAGTAGTCGTTCGTTCATGTGACGCCTCGTGACCGGCTAGCCACTGAAGGTCAGCACCGATCATCCAGATAGGCTGCGAGTTCCTCGGCCGTCCCATTCGGAAAGGATTGCCGCAGGAACTTCAAGAATGCCGACACTCTGGCGTTCAGCAAGCGACGCGAGAATTAGAGCGCCCATAGGGCGATGCGTGAGCTCTGAACATCGCCCGACACGATCAGCCGCCCTCTGTGACGTCCCGGCTGACCAGCGACAGGGTAACCGAGGTCTGTTGTCATCAGACATTAAGAGTCAGCTATGGCCCGTCGCTCGTCGTGAGATCTTCAGCTGAAGGAACAGTAGGGCAACGATGGGGAATACAACTGCGGAATTGCCCAAGCGGGGCGTAGAAAAACCTCCAACAATCGCACCGCTTAAAAAACACAGGCAGATGAGGGCAAACGTTTTGGCTTGTTGCAACGCTTTGTCATCACGTTTGGGGACGAAACCTCTGAACAGCGTCTCGGCAAAGCGCCGTAAATTGCCGGTGGTCATCGTCGAATTGTACCCGCCGCCCTTCACTCGCGTAAAGTTCGTGCTTTGGACAGCCGCTACAAAAGCGATCCCGAGGATAATAGCCTCGTGGGAAAGTTCATGCGGAAGTAGTGCGACAAGGCTAAGAAAGCTTATCTCTAACCATAGGCTTATCTGCTCAGCGCGGCCCACCGGGCCACTTTGTAAGGTCAGGCGAATGAATTGGGCTACGGCTACTCCCATCATAAATGCCAAAATTGGGACGAGATGCCACCATATACCGCCCCGGTCCCCCGTGCCAGCCGCAAGCCCCAAAAGTACAACGTTGCCTGTCATCGAATTGGCAAAGACATGCCCGTGCCCAACAAAAGTGAAGGCGTCGAGGAAGCCACCTGTCGCCGTCAGTAGGCCGGCAACCGAAAGCTGCTCTGTATGCGGTACACGGATGGGTTGAAACTCTTGAGCCAGATTTTGCGCCTTTCGGATATTAACGCGGTATACCCTGGCGCTGCCAAGGGACAAGGAGGGGATCTCGCGTTTAACAGGGCATCTCCCTCAATCTTGGGCGGGGGTTTAGATGCCGCTCTGAAAGCGCTACCTCGAAAACTTACCATTCCGACTTTGGGCGCAAACCGCCGGTCCGGCAAGCAGTCGGCAAGATCCACAAATGGACATTCAGGTGCCATTCCCCGCCTCCCACTTTTGGACATTCGTTCATCCGGTCGGACAGCAGTTTTCGGACGCCTGAATCAGACGCCTGTACGACCTAAACTGGTGGAAAGTGGACCATCCGTTTAGTGTATCGGCAGCGCAGGGTCAGACGCGGCCCGCGCTTAGAACGCCGACCATTAAAAACAGGATGGTTATGACCACCGCCGGCATTCGCGTCGCACACAGGCTCGAAACAAGTTCCACATACATCCCGTTGGGGAGGTCGCGAACGGGTGTGCGATTGATGGTTATCAAAGCGTTGTACAGTAGGACAATAAGATCGACCGTTTGGGTT
>Ga0265780_10004625_pt1 | contig 17649 bp, 7 predicted proteins | sample P1T30metagenome_FD_192432 | JGI IMG/M metagenome (GOLD analysis project Ga0265780, IMG submission 192432) | Plant litter microbial communities from East Loma Ridge, Irvine, California - P1 T30 | ecosystem: Environmental > Terrestrial > Plant litter > Unclassified | place: USA: California...
TGTGCTTTTACCGTTCCGGCTTTATCAACTTCTACGCCAGGAAGCTTTTTCAATAAGTCTTCAACAACAGCATTTTCCACTACTTTAAATGAGCTGGCATTAAATTCCAGTGTATCTTTTTTTACTACTATAGGCGGCACTTCAGCCTTTATTTCTACTGTTTGAAGATCTATTGATCCACCTTCCAGAATAATATCTCCAATGTTTACATTTGGCTTTTCACTAGTAATCGAAAAATCTTTAGTGGTATTTTTAAGCCCTAGAAAGGCAGCATACAAGCGATAGTTACCAGGTTTAAGCCCTTTTAAAATAAATTTTCCATCTTCAGCTGTGCTTACAGCGCCAACCATACTAGAATCTGATAGGTTTTTTACTGCTAAAGAAGCATAATCTATAGGTTTTTTATCTTTTGATTGAAGCACACGGCCACTTACAGAACCATTGTTTTGAGCATATGCAAAGCATGAAAATAAAATTAAAGTTAACGTAAAGAGTAGTTTCATTCGGTTAGTTTACTGGTTTAAAAATAAAGACTATAGACGGAATTAAAGGTTTATTTTAGTTAAGTAACAATTGAAATACATAACTGTCTATTTAACATTTAAAAACACAGAAACAAAAAAAGTCCCAGTTTTCACCGAGACTTCAATTTAAAAGTTAACTTATTACATCCGCATCCGCTGACCGCCGCCGCCACCTTGGTTTGGCATTTGCATATCGCCACTCATATTTCTTCCGCCAATGCGGGTTAATGAGTAAGTAAACGAAAACATAAAATATCTTTTTAATACGTTGTAATTTAAATCGGTGATCGTGTTGTTTGTTGCTGTCCGGGTAATGCCCTGGTTTTGGTTAAAAGCATCGTTAACAGCTACCTTGAAAGTTCCACGGTTTTTAAAAAACTGGCGACTGATGTAAGAGTTAACCAGCGTAAATTCAGTGTTGTATCCTTCGCCTCTGCCGGTGTTTTTGATGTAATCCAAATCGATAGCTAACCGGATGTTTCCAGGGAACACATAACTAATATCGAAACTTGGATTTAACGTGTAAAAGTTAGTGGTTTGAGCTGGATTAGCTGAATAAGTAGCCCTATTGTATGTTCCAGAAATACCACCAGTTAAGTCGAACTTATCAAAATTGGTTACCAAGCTATAACGATTTGTTAAAGCATAAGTATTGGTAACGTTTCTAACTAAATCAGCCGGGTTATTATTGGCTGTTGTAAAGTTCACATTTCTATCGTAATTTGCATTTAATGATGCGTTAAGGTTCAGTTTACGCTCAGGAAGAAGTGGCAAGCCCAGATTAATACTTCCTCTGCCAGAATAAACACCATCTACGTTTACATAAGTTGTTCTTATTTTACCGAAATCAACATCAGTACGATCGGTAACTAACTGGCTGCTATTTCCAATTGCATTAAATGTTTGGCTCAAATTAATAAAGGCGAAAAACATTCTGCTTTTGGCGAAATCGAAGTTGTTATAATTAATAGTAATGTTGTTGTTGAAAGCAGGTTTTAGTAAAGGGTTACCAACAAAAACGCTTTGCGTATTCGTATTATCAGGAATTGGCTGGATCTGATTAATAGTTGGTTGTTGTGTATTTCCTCTATACCGGATATTCAATCTTCTTGCATTGCTAAAGTTATATCTAAAATTAGCTGATGGAGTGATATTGATAAAGTTTTGTGTTCTAACCATACCTGTAGTTACGTTAGTGTTTACGCGATTAGTTTGTTGAGCCGCCAAACCAATATTCCAATTGTATTTCTTCTCATTGGTTGTGTAGCTTACACCACCGGCATTTGTTAAGGTTTGATTTTCATAAACATTGGTATAATCCACATTTATCAAATCATACTGACCACTTGCAGCATTAAAATCCAATACCTGTCTGCCCTGGTTATCATGTGCATAACCATTTTGATAATTGAATTCTAAACTCGTTGTTTTAGAAAGCGGTTCTGTATAAACCACTCTAGCCGTGTTATTAATCGAGTTGCTATTCACTTTATTTAACTGATCGATAAGCGATGGCGTGGTAACATTATTTACGGTATTACTTTCAGAAATGTAGTTGTATGTATCGGCATCATTGTTATTGATACTTGTATTAACATTTAACGAAATCGTTCTGCCGCGTCTTTTAAATTTCTTACGCACCAATAAGTTGTTGCTGATATTTGGAGTAGTAGAATTGCTGAGGTAACGCTGATCTCCAATGGTAGTTGAAGCAATTAAATTTCTGTTATAGCTACTTATATTAGTCGCGTCTGATTCAGTAAAAGAAACATTTGGCTGAAGTTTAATCGTTGTAGATGAATCAAGTTTGGTGTCAATCATAAAGTTGAATCTGTGATTGATTCGGTCTGTATTATTATCTGCCGTATTGTTCACCGTGGTTATTGAATTTCCTAATAAGTTCTGTGTGAAACTGGTTTGCTGGTTTGATACATCAGATCTGTTGAAGAAATAGCTTCCCTGAATTTGAGTGCCATCTTTATAAGTATCAGCGAAATTTAAACCACCGGCATTTGTGTTTGTAATTCCGCCGCTGCCTGCGCCACTACCACCACCGCCAAAATTACCGCGGCCACCGCCACCAAATCCATTTCCTACTCCATTTCCCTGGCCAAAACTCTGTTTGTTTACATTGTTGAATTGACCGATTACGCTAAATTGTTGATCGTTATCAAATTTATTTACGTTAATACTCGCATCATATCTATCATTTGTACCATATCCAATTGTACTGTTGCCAAAGTAACCTTTCTTCATTCCGGCTTTCGTGGTAATGTTTAAAATTTTACTACGTGTACCATCATCCACACCAGAGAACTGAGATTGTTCAGATAATTCATCAATTACCTGAATTTTATCAACCATATCCGCAGGTAAGTTTTTCGTCGCCAAAAGCGGATCACTTCCAAAGAACTCCTTACCATCAACTTTTACTCTTGTAACGGTTTCTCCTTGTGCTTTAATACTACCATCTTTAGCAACTTCTACGCCTGGCAATTTTTTCAACACATCTTCTACCACAGCGTTTTCACGCACTTTGATAGATTTTGCATCAAATTCTAAGGTATCGGTTTTAACTACCACCGGTATGCTTGCCGTAACATTAACTTCTTTCAAATCAAGACCGTCGTCCGTCATTGCAATTTCCCCAGCATTTACAGATGCTTTTGCAACTTCGATATCTTTAGTTGCTGTTTTTAAACCTAAAAAGGCTGCATAAATGCGATATTTTCCAGGTGCAATGGCTTTAAAACTAAAAGAGCCATCTGGATCACTTTGGCCAGATGCTACAACTGCAGAATCTTTTAAGCTTCTTACAGCTATGGTTGCAAAATCTACAGGTTTTTTATCTTTAGCATTAATCACTTTGCCCGTAATGGCGCCGGTATTTTGAGCTTGAGCGAGGTAACCGGAAAAAAGGAGAACAATGAAAATTGCTCTCTGAACGTTCTTTTTCATTAGAAAAAATTAGATATGTAATACAAAACTAAGCTATCAGACTAAGCGTAGTTGAAAAGGTTTGGTTAAGATGTGTTAAATGATAGGTAACATTTTAAATACAGCACCAGAAACGGCGCTGTTTATAGAGAGTCGAGGCGTATTTTGGTTATCTGTTTTGCGATGGATAACTTTTCTGATAAACTTTTGGACAGTTGCAGCTTTTTTTAAAAACACTGCAGCTACTTAGGGTTAAACAGGTACAAACGATTAATAAACTAATTATTCTTTTCATCGAGATTTAACTTGTGAAGTAAGATATAGCTGAACACAGCCATTAAAGCACCTAACATATCGCAGCCAAAATCCCACCATTCTGCAGAACGATAGGTAAAAACTTTCCACTGTAATATTTCAATCAACCCGCCAATAAGCGCATTAATTACTAGGATTTTAAAGATGGTTAGCGTTCTAAAACCGTAATTATTTTGATATTTTATTTTGCCGTAAAATAGCAATACGGAAAGGACAAAGAAAAACCCCAAATGGGCCATTTTATCAAAACCTTTAAAAAAGAAACCATCGCCAGAAGAGTCTGGCATTCTAATATTACAAAGCACCAGAACTACAATTGTCCAAAAGATGGCCCATTTTTGTCGTGCTAGTGCTTTGTACAAAATATTTAAAAATTAAGCGCCAACTAAAGTTTGATAGGCATCTGCTGTTAACAAGTCTTCCACTTCTGCTAAATCAGACAAAGAAACTTTTACCATCCAACCTTTTCCATAAGGATCGCTATTCACCAATTCTGGATTATCGTTTAATTCTGAATTAATTTCTAACACAGTACCCGTTACTGGCATGTATAAATCTGAAACTGTTTTTACCGCTTCAACTGTGCCAAAAACTTCTTCTTTTGCTACTTCAGAGCCAACGCTATTAATGTCAACATAAACAATATCACCCAATTCGCGTTGTGCAAAATCAGTAATACCGATAAAAGCTTCGCTGCCTTCAACCTTAACCCACTCGTGGTCTTTAGTGTATTTTAATTCTGATGGAAAATTCATTTGTCTTAAATTAGTTTTGCCAAAGTTAGCTATTATGTTGGAATGTTGAAATGTTATTGTGGCCAAATATAGGCTCAATTTTAGTTCAATGTAAATCTTAAACTGAAACCAAAGTTACTAAAAGCTGTATTAAAGGTTTGCGAGGTGTAAGGTTTAGTAATATTCGAATCGTAAAATAATTTAATATTGAATTTTTGGTTGAGCACATAATCCACACTTGGTCTTAATGTAATGTTTTTCGCTCCTGAAGAAATTTCTGCCTCAATAACATCAGCACGATAGATTACCGTTTTATTGTCTCGAATGGCTACATCCAATTTGAAATCCATATTGTTATCCAACTTTAGGCTTTTGAACCAACCAAAAGGGAAACGAAATTTATTTGTTCTATATCCTAAACCTAAAACCATGTTATTTTCTGATAACTGAGCGAGCTGACTGTTGGCTAAACTTAAACCCAGTAACCTCGATCGGTTTAATTCGAACGTAGCAGTAAGGTTGTTTTTAAACCTGGTATCAACACCAATCAATGGAGAGAAGTATTCAGATATGGTTACCTGAGCAAACTGAAACTCAGGTAAAAAGTTATCATTAGCATCTCTGTTTACCGAGAAACCGTTGCTTTCCTGATATCTTAACAAAGAGTTAAAACCATTAATGTTGTAAGCAGAGCGGTAGCCATGGCGAATATCTACAGATGAAAACTTATCGGCAATAAAAGGGATTCTGGTTAAACCATTATAGGTTAAACTCCAGTTCGGAAGTGGAATTCTTGGAAAAGCGTTAAGCTTCATCTTGCCAGCATCTTTGCCAGTATAAGCCGCCATAAAAGCGGAGATAATTACATCCTGACTTTCCTTGCTATAGCCATCTGCGAAACCAGCTGTTTGCCCACCTGAATTCGGGTTTTGAGCGCCTAATCTCCTGGAAACAATAATCCTGTTGGCCATAAATTGGTTAAACAGTGTTGAAATAATACTCGAATTCTTTTCTTTGAAGGCTGTTCCCAATGCAATGTAAGAAATACTATAATCTCCGGTGGTAATGGCGCTTAGGTTTTCAAATGAACCCACGCTTGCTTCATACCTAAAATTGGTAGAGAAATTCCGGGTTTGTGCCTTATTGGCTCGTAGCGTAATTCTTAAATCTTTGAACGGTTCAATTTGTCCGGTAAATTGCAAATCCTCTCTTAGTGTGTTTACATAAAGTTGGGTTTGTAAGGTATCGGTTGTTAGCCATCCATTGTTTAAAGCCATCTCTCTAATGTCACGCTGACTACCGAATGCAAAACCTACACCTGGTGCGCCAGTCGCATTATCAATACCAAAATATCTTGTAGTAGGTAAATAACCAGGTAAAAATATTCCTTTGGTTTGTACGTAATTGGCATTTAAGTTTTTAACGCTGGTTAATAAATTGATAAAAAAGTTTTTAACTTTTGCGCCATCCTGGTTATTATTTGCATTTCTGATGAAACCAAATTTGTTGTATAACGTAACCAGGTTTAAACTTGGGTTAACCTGAAGATTTCTGCTGTTTTGAATGGTGTTTCCCAAATTGATATTTGGATCTAACAAGGTTGATAAAGGTTCTGTTTGCCAGTTAAAATTAGTTCCATAACGTGTTTTTACGGTTACCCAGTTCATGCCCGGAATTTTATCAATTGGCAAGTTATAAGTTACATTTAAGTTATGGTTATAGTCTGTTGTACGCCCCAAACGTTTTAAGTTTTGCCAAACGGTATCACGTTTTAAACCTTCCAGTCTTCCATCTGGTTCATCGATGATTGAATAATTTGTCGCATTAAAATCAAGTTGTAATGAGCGGGTTAAATTCCAGGCAATGCCATAAATCCTGCTCATTCTAAAATTCTTGTTAAAAGTTGTTCCAAATCCGTTCTGGTAAATTGGAATGGTATTGTTTGGATCGTTGTTTCTCAATGTATTCTCTGAATACAGACGATCAACATCTATTCTAAAATTTATGGCACTTGGGAAAATACTAAAATTGAAATCGCGAACGAGCGCCAACATATTCGATTTGATAACTTTTTCAAACGGCGCATAAGTTTTTGCCTCTTTGGCATAACTATATTGCAGTGAACCTCTGTAAGTATTTTGAATGCTGCTCTGGTTAATAAAATCCCGGTGATTGTATTCAGTAAAGGCATAACTTACCGCAAAGTTTTCGATATCCCAAAGGCGAACAGGTTTAATATTATTTGTACGTTCTTTACGCACATTGGTAAAATTAATACCTCTACGAATGGTATAATCTTGTGAGAAGTTTAAAATAGAATCTTTTTGTGCTTTTGTTGATTGATCGAGCGCATTTTTAAGTTCGATATCTGGTGTACGCGGATTAAATTGCGGTGTAGAAACCTGTTTTGAATAGTTTACAAACATCGGGATTTTAACACCAGATTTTTGAGGTAAAAACTTGCCTAGTTCTACAGCTGATGAAACATCTAGCAAAACGTTATCTGCCCGGTTCCGTTCGCTAACTTTAGAATCAATTGTACCAAAACCAATGGTTGATTTGCTGCCAGAAATATTAACGTCTGCAAAATCTGCTATTTTTAAATTTAAACGGGCTGTAGCTGCCCATCCACCACGTTCGTCAAATTCTGTTAAACGCATTTCATTAAACCAAACCAATGCGTCTTTGTCCAGGCCATCATCACTCTCTGCATTAGCCAAACCGCGTAGCGGATTTTTAACACCCAACATGTAAACCCTAACCTTGCTCATGTCTGGCTGCCCTTTCACCACAACCGTTCTATCTCCATCGGTGTACGTAAAGGGAACATTAATTGGCCAAGGTTGGCCACTGCTTTGCTTTGCCACATTACGGGCAAGTTTGGCATTTTGGAACAAGGTTAAATCGATATCCATTCGGTTGGCTTCCGGCCAAATTGCATCAGGATCACTAGTTCCGGGCTGCGTTATTTTTAACGGCATTACATACTCGTAATAGTTATCCTGGTTATCTGTTCCTATTCTTAAAAATGCCGCAACATCTCTATCATTTAATATCTGATTATTTACTGCTTCTGCATGAACAAACATTTCTAAATGTTTATAAGATCTAAAATCGCTGTAAGCTGTTTTAAATGCAGAACGACCATAACCATCGCGAAGATTTTTTACGGTAACTGAAAGCGACTGTTCATTCAAACGGGTATCGCCTCTGTAGTTAGAATAATCCCGCTCACGCAGAATGCCCGGAGGCGTAACGTATGGAATCGGAGAACGTTTTCCATTTTCTTCAATATTTACCGTAGAAACTTCAACGGTAGAATTATCTGGTGTTAATGCAGGTAAAGCTGGATCAACGATCACCTGGTCGGCTTCATTTTTGGTATTATACTCTCTCCACTCTCCGCGAATTAACTGCAATTTAGCGAAACGCAAAATCGTGGTATCCGCAAAATTGGTCATAAACATCCTAAAGAAACGAATCGATTTAAAATCCTGAATGTTACCCACTCTCTTTTGGTATTGCGAAATTGGAACACGGAACTGATACCAGGTTGCAGCCTGTGTGTTTCCATTGGCTAACTTAACCTGCGATGTTACTTTATCTGTTACAAAATTTTGTCCTACTACAAGATCGTTTTGACGAACAGAAACTTTGTATTGAAAATATTCATCGCTCTGTGTCATGTTATTATCGCGATTGATATCTTCGCCATCTGGTAAAGCGGTAGATGCAGAATTTTCAATACCCAATTCTTCTTGAGATTGTTGCGAAGTTTTTGAGTTTCCTTCCGGCCCGTTGTACTTCTCGTAACGCTTTAAAATACCAGCGTTAATGGCGTCTAATTGTGGTCCTCTGAAATAGGTATAGTTATCAGATGATGGATCCGCATCGATAGCTGCAGCTGCCGTACCGTTTAACTGGGATTTAATTTGATTAATTGCCGCGGCAAATTTAGTTTTCTCATTTGCATCTGATAAACCATCCAAACCAACATCCTGCGCTCTCCGGGCGTCTGGATCGTTATCGAAAGCCTGAATTACGGGTTGAAGTTTCGGCACCCTTCCCCAGTTTGTTTCATCATATTTTGAAGGATCATTGCCAGCTGGTAAACCATTTTCTAATGATTTTCTACCATCTTTTAAAATATCTTCAGAAATATTACCCAAATTGAAGTAAAGATCACCACCTGCGGTATTGGATTTGTTGTAAATGAAAGGATCCAATACCCAGAATTCAATAAATCCAACATTTAGCGCCTCGAAATCATTTGTTTCGATTTTACGTTGAAAACCACCCCACTTAGTCTTTGGTGCAATAAACCGGCCATCAGGCTGGAAACCGGTAGTAACATAGTTATAAGGACCGCGAACCGTTGGATAGTAAGCTACATCCAATGTGGTGATATTTAAAGCTTGCCCTGTTGCCGTTTCTTTAAACGGAAAAACCTCTTGCTCAATTACCTCCCTAACGTAGTGATTAGAAAGTTCGTTTCTGTTATTGCGAATATTAGATGGCGTAGTGGAGGCGGCAGAATTATAAAATGTAGGGTCGATGTTATAAAAAGCTATTCTTGCCCTGTTATAGCCATATTCCAAATTATCAACCAGCTGCGATTCCGCAAAATCTTGTGGCGTACCCGAAAGTTGCCATGAAATTGCGCTTTTTAAATCAATGATTGATCTCGAAGCCTCAAAATCATCTAAATAACTTACGCCGCTTTTGCTTCCGGCAAAGTTTAATGCTCTCGGGTGACCTGGAATTAGTTGTGCATATTCGCCATAAAAATTAACACTTGATGGCGCTTTGGTTGATAAGAAAGGAAGTTTATCTACAAGTTTAGTTAGGAAACGAGATGGCGAACTATAATTAATATCAGCGCCCCAGATGGTGTTCGAAATCGGCTCTTCACCCAGGTTTACTTTTTGGGTAAGTGGTTTTTCCGTCAGGTTCATGATGGTTCCACCCAAATTCAACTTGTTATTTACGCGATAATCCAAACGTGTGCCAAAAAGAGATCGCTGCTGCAAACCAAATAACTCGTTATTTTCAGTGGTAATTCTTATCGGTTGCCCAGAAGTAAGTAATGCCTGGTTGATGATACTCACCCTTCCGCCCTGGTAATCAACAGTAAAATCTACACCTTCAGTTAACGGCATTGTTCCTGCAAAAACTTTTACCGATCCTTCTGGTACATTAATGGCATTTAAACTAAACTCAGAAGAAATTTCTGATTGATAGTTACCTTTTAAAATATATCGGTTCTGATTTTGGAAAAGTTGTTTGGCAATGGTCTGTGTAGAATCGTAAAGTGCTGTGAACGTATATTTATCGATTAAAGCTTGCTCACTTGGTAAAAACTTCGAAGCTAAATCTCTTCCAAAAGGTTCTATGATAGGGAAAATGATTCTGCCATTTGCCGGATCGATTGTAATGTAACCTGTATTGGTATTATTGGTTAAGGCGGCTAAACCAGTGCTAGATAAGTTAGATCCAAAAGGACTGTTTAAGTTTTGGCTACTGGAAGAGAAATAAGAACCAAAAGCATTATTTGATGCTACAAAATCGAAAATTCCATCGGGTTTTCGTTCATTTTGCTGGTTTAGCCTATCAAATTCCGTTAAGGCAATCCATTGCTTATTGGCAGTGTTTTGGCCTTCGGTCATAATCGGTTTTTCAACGCCGGTTTCATTATCAATCCTGAATATATCAAGTTTGAAGTTGACAGGACTAATTTGATATCCACCAATAGAATAGATGTTTTTCATCATCAAATCCCAGGTCGGAAGATTTATTTTATTGATGTCGTTCTTAAGCAATTTTGCATAAAGTACCTTCGGGTTTGCAGCGTCGAAGCTCACATCGGTAGAAAATTCTCCAACCTGATATTCAACACCATTGTAGGTATAGCGATAAGCCACGGCTAAAACTTCATCGCCATTTAAGGGATTATTTAACGAGATATAACCGAGTTGCGGCTGGAAAGTAAATTCACGTTCGGTTAATTTTCTGGCATAAGTTAGCTTAGCAAAGTTATCAGTAACGCCAGTTGATTGGAAAAATGAAATAACGGCATTTGAGTTCGTTAACCTTGCAGCTCCACCTTGAAAACTGTTTAATTGGGCAATTAGGTTATTCGATTGTTGGCCAAAGCCTGTGGCGGTAGAGCCGGCAGGCAAAGCTGATGTTCCACCAGTTAATAAAGTGTTGTTGTAAGGCGCATTTTCACCTAAATCTAACAGTCCTAAAACATCTCTGGAATCTGTTGTTGTTCCGGCTTTATTGGTAATCCAAACCTCAATTTTTGTAATCTGGAAAGGCGATGTAATGATGGGTGCATTGGCCAGGTGACGGTTGTAGTTATTGCGGAAATACTGGGCTAAAAAAAAGTGTTTGTTAGCCTCGTAACTGTCTGCGCTTACTCTAAATTCGTTTTGCTGTGCACCATTTGTAATTCGCAGTTCCCTCGACTCTGATTTTTGTTGCGTGTAAACACTGGTTACGTTCAATTTGCCAAATTGCAGTTGTGTTTTAATTCCGAATAAGGCCTGCGTACCCGTGATTAACGAAGTATTTAATGGTAAACTTACGTTACCGGCTTCTATTTTTTTAATAATATCGTCGGCCCCACCAGTATAATCAAGTTTTATTTGATTTTCAAAATCAAATTGTGCTTCTGTGTTATAATTACTTCTAATTTTCAATTTTGTACCAATGTTTCCAACCAAATCCATTTGAATCCTTTGGTTAAAATCGAAGTTGGTTTGTACACGCTGACGCTCATTGAAAAGCGGGTTTTCATTTTTATTTATTCGTCCAAGAAACGTTAATTCTGCTTCTCCACGAGGTTGAATATCGATAGTTGTGCCACCAAAAAGCTTTTCGAAAGCTTTGCTATTAATTTGAATTTTTGGAATAATGCCCGTGTTTCGGTAATCACTCACTTCTGCATTGGAAATACTTCGCCAGTTGCCTCTCTTAATTTCGCTATTCATTAACCTCGAATATTCATCAATGGTTAAATACTGCGTTTGCGTAACATATTTATCACCAATTAATTCCTTAACGATATAGCGTTTGTTTTTTGCGTCGTATTCTACCAGCCTTTTAACATTGTTTGGCAACGGAGAAAATGGATTGGTTGGTGCGCCTAAACCAAGGAGTTGTTTTTCACGCAGGCCGAAGTTATTTTTTAACGTAGCAGTATCGGCTTTGCCTGGAACAGCTTGGGAAAAGGCGTTTTTTGTAGCAAATAAGAAAAATGGGATGAGAAATAGGAGTGTAGAAATTCTCTTCAAAGGCCGTTAAGTCTATAAATTTTTTAAAGCTTGTTTAATTAGTTGCTCTACCGAAAGCGTTCCTTCTGTTCCTTTTAAAATCTGATCAATAGTTTTTTCGGCGGTTTGTTTGGCGAAACCGAGCATTACCAATGCAGATAACGCTTCATCTTTCACTGTATTGTGTTGAGGCATAGAAATTAATGAATCTGCGCCTTCTTTTTTTAATTTATCCTGTAATTCGAGCACTAAGCGTTGAGCGGTTTTAGCACCGAGGCCCTTAATGCGTTGTATTAGAGGATAATCTGCTTTAACAATTGCGGTTTGAATTTCGATCGGAGTAATGGATGATAAAATCATTCTTCCGGTATTTGGTCCAATTCCTGATACGGATATGAGGTGTAAAAATAAACGGCGTTCGCCCTCATCGGCGAAGCCGTATAATGTGTGTGCATCTTCTTTTACATGCAGCCAGGTGTATAATTTGCACCTTTCTGCATCGCCCAAAGCGCTGTATGTATTTAATGAAATGTTTATATGATAGCCTATACCTCCAGCTTCAACCACAACAAAGGCTGGGTTTTTGAATGTTAATTTACCATCGATATAGGCGTACATTTTGATTTACGATTTACGATTTTAGATTTAAGCGTCTGATCCGCAATTTAAGACCAAACCCATGAGCACCCGAAATCAATTTATTTTTTGTTTGTTTTGGTAAATATACCTTTTCGTTTTGATGAATCTGCAATTTCTTCTTTTGCCTGAGCATCAACTACTGCAATAGTAACCATATTTACGATCTCTCGTACAGAACTTCCTAATTGAACAATATGAACAGGTTTGTTTAAGCCTAATAAGATTGGGCCAACCGCTTCTGCTCCACCAAGTTCCTGCAATAATTTGTAAGCAATATTTCCCGATTCCAGATTAGGGAAAATCAAAGTATTTGCCGGCTCATTTGCTAGCGTACTGAAGGGGAAGTTTTCTTTCAATAAATCATTGTTAATGGCGAAGTTACCTTGCATCTCACCATCTACGATAACGTCTGGATGGTTTTTGTGAAGCAAACGAGCAGTTTCTCTTACCTTATTTGGTGTAATGCCATCGTTAGAGCCAAAGTTTGAATACGATAATAATGCAATACGAGGTTTAATGTTAAATTGCTTAACTGATTTATCCAGTAACAACGTAATATCCACTAATTCTTCTGCAGTTGGATCTACATTTACAGTAGTATCACCAAAGAAAACCGGACCTTTTTTAGTCATCATCATATACATACCCGCAACGCGTTTCACGCTTGGATCTACACCTATCACACGTAAAGCTGGTTTAATGGTTGACCCATAGTCTTTCGTTAAACCAGAAATCATGGCATCTGCTTCGCCAAACTCTACCATTGAGGCACCATAATAGTTACGGTCTCTCAATAATTTTGTAGCATCATTTAATGAAATTCCTTTACGTTGACGTTTTTTGTATAATGATTCCGCGTATAGTTTCGTTTTCTCAGGATTTTGCATCTGATCGATGATTTCAACACCTTCCAATTCCAAAGCGTGCTCATCAATAATGGATTGAATTTTCTCCTTGTTTCCTAATAAAATCGGAATCGCGATGTTTTCGTCTTTTACAATTTGAGCTGCTTTTAAAATTTTATAATTGTCTGCCTCAGCAAATACCACCCGTTTAGGGTCCATTTTAGCTTTGGTTGTAATCGAACGCATAATGGCATCGTCTAACCCTAAGCGTTTTCTTAATTCTTCGTTGTAAGCATCCCAATCGGTGATAATTTTACGGGCTACGCCACTTTCAATAGCTGCTTTAGCCACTGCAGTAGAAACCTCAGTAATTAACCTAAAATCTACTGGCTTAGGAATGATGTATTCTTTACCAAATTTAAGGTTACGGGCATTATAAGCTAAGTTTACTGCCTCTGGAACCGATTTTTTTGCCAATTCGGCTATCGCTTTAACGGCAGCAATTTTCATTGGCTCGTTAATGCTGGTAGCCCGCACATCAAGTGCGCCACGGAAAATATATGGGAAACCCAGTACGTTATTAACCTGATTAGGATAATCAGAACGGCCAGTAGCCATAATGATATCTTTTCGGGTTTTGATTGCCAATTCGTAAGCAATTTCAGGGTTAGGGTTTGCCATGGCAAAAACGATTGGATTTTTGGCCATCGAATTTAACATCTCAACGCTAACACAATCTGCAGAAGATAAACCGATGAAAACATCAGCATCTTTCATGGCTTCTGCCAAAGTGTTAATTTTTCTATCAGTAGCAAACTCAGCTTTGATCACGTCTAAACTTTCACGGTCTTTGCGGATCACGCCAGAACGATCGCACATTACGATGTTCTCTTTTTTAGCGCCTAATGAAACATATAATTTAGTACAAGAAATTGCAGCGGCACCAGCGCCATTTACTACAATTTTAATCTTGTCCATTTTTTTCTTGATGATTTCGCATGCGTTTAACAAGGCAGCAGCGGAAATAATTGCCGTACCATGCTGGTCATCATGCATCACCGGAATGTTCATTTCTTCCTTAAGTCTACGCTCAATTTCAAAACATTCTGGTGCTTTGATGTCTTCTAAATTTACTCCACCGAACGTCGGCTCCAATGCTTTAACGATTTTAACAAAATCATCAACATTCTTAGTATCTAATTCTAAGTCGAAAACATCGATATCTGCAAAGATTTTGAATAACAAACCTTTACCTTCCATTACCGGCTTTCCAGCTTCCGGCCCGATATCGCCTAAGCCTAAAACAGCGGTACCGTTGCTAATTACAGCAACAAGGTTACCTTTAGCGGTATATTTATAAACATCTTCAGTATTTTCAGCAATTTTTAAACATGGCTCTGCAACACCTGGAGAGTATGCAAGAGTTAAATCTCTTTGCGAATTTGTAGGTTTTGTAGGTACTACCTGTATCTTTCCCGGACGGCCTTGCGAGTGGTAATCAAGCGCATCTTGCTTTCTAGTGGTTTTACTCATTACGTAACTTATTAGTGACGCCGCAAAGGTACAATTCTTTTATTAGGCTGAAAAACAAATATCCAAGCAAAAACAATAATTATAATTGTCTTATAATTTCACAATCATTTGGAAAATAATAGCTCCAACAACGGAATTGAATTGATATTAAAATATTAAAACGCAGCTAACCTTTATGTGCTGATCAATAGGCGAACGCTCACTTAATCTTTTTGTTCATTTTTCAGTCGGACTGAAAATGAAATCAATAGAAAGGTATTATAGAGATAAAGATTAACTGACAAGAGCCGCAACTCTACATATACAGCAGAAGTCCATTTGATTTTATGGCATCAACTTATCAATGAAAAACTTAATGATTATCCTCTGGAATATGTTTTCTGGCGTATTAGCCTTTGCTAATTTTCAAAACCATGCCAGCTTGTAAACCCGCCTTACTTAAATTATTATCACGCCTGATACTTTGAACAGTTGCGCCATTAAACTTTTCAGCAATTTCTGATAGGGTATCGCCGGTTTTAACTTTGTAACTTAAGAAAGATGCAGGTGCTTTAAGTGCAATGCGGTTTTTGGCAAACACTTTAAGCTTTTGCCCTGGAACTATTGTTTTGCTTTTTAGGCCGTTCCAAACGCGTAGATCTTGCACTTCCACGCCATATTTATTTGCGACAGCGGTGAGCGTTTGGCCTGAAGACACTTTATGGTAAACAACTGTGTTTGATGAAAAAGGTTTAACCGCTTTTTTTCGCAAGTCTCTTGCATCATCCGTACTGGCCTGAACCACGTGCATATTCACATCAAGGTCGGTATTATACAACACCTCATATACATTTGCATAATCAATGTCTTTCAGTTTCGGCATGATAATCCGCTTCGGCTCTTGCTCGGTTCCATTTACAATTTTCTTTTTATACGATGGATTTAGGGCAAAAAGTGAAGCCTCATCAACATTTAATGCCTGTGCCAAACTGGTTAAAGAAACGAAACGACTGGTTTGAACAGTATCAGTTTTTAAAAAAAGATTGCAGGTTTGGGCCGTAATCTGATGGTGACGAGAATAATTCATTACGTAAACGGCAGCTATAAATGCTGGTACATAATTTCTGGTTTCTTTAGGTAAAAATTGTCTGATTTCCCAAAAATCTCTCGAGTTTGCTTTGATCATGGCCCTGGTTACATTTCCCTTACCACAATTATAAGCAGCAATGGCTAAAAGCCAATCGCCAAGTTCCTCATAAGCATCCCTAAAATATTGCGCAGCTGCATAACTGGCTTGAATAGGGTCTTTACGTTCATCAACAAAATTATCCATTTTTAAACCGTAGGCCTTGCCCGTTCCAAACATAAACTGCCAAATGCCCGTTGCTCCAACCCTAGATATAGCATGTGGATTCATCTGCGATTCTACAATGGTTAAATATTTAATCTCCTGTGGAATTTCGAAATCTTTTAACGCTTTTTCGAAAATTGGAAAGTAGTAATTAGATAAGCCCATCATTTTCCCAAACATATCTTTACGTTTGGCATAAATATCAATGTATTGCTGCACATATTCGTTGTATGGAAGCGGTACAGTTTTTACTATGGAATCTAGTCGGAGCTTATAGATATAGTTTTGCCCCATTAATAAAGGGTTTTCATAGATAGAAGGCACAGCTACAGTATCGGTATTAACGAAAATGTTATTTTGTGGTTTTGTAAGGCTATCTGTTTTTAATATTTGCTGGGCAAATGTTGGGAAGATAAATGCTGGAAGACAAAGAAGAGATGCAAAAAGTAATTTTTTAATCATGGGCTATTGGTTTATTCAGCATTTATTTTTAAAAAAAAACATGCCTGATCTGGCGATTTCTCATTGCTCTCGCCAGAAATTAACAAATACCATTGCTTAAATTTAATTACAATCCTTTTACCTAAATTGTAATTGCAATGATCAATTCCAAAATCGAATTGCGATTCCAGATTAATTGGATAAAAATGCCTGAGAAAAAGCAAGAAGCTTATCCTCCTCGAAATGTTTGGCTATAAATTGAATACTTAACGGCAAACCGTCCGAATTATTGCCTAATGGCAAAGCAATAGCTGGATTACCACTTAAAGAAGGCAATACCGTAAAGATATCGGCCATATACATCACTAGAGCATCTTGTACATTATCGCCAATTTTAAATGCTGATGTCGGCGCCACTGGTGATAATATTAAATCGTAAGTACTAAAAAGATGATCTAATTTTTCTCTGATTAATCTTCTTACCTGTTGGGCTTTCTGGTAATAGGCATCATAATAGCCTGCACTTAGCACAAATGTGCCTAATAAGATTCGTTTTTTCACCTCTTCGCCAAAACCTTCAGCACGAGACAATTTATAGAGCTCGGTAAGCGATTTAGCTTCCATATTTCGGTGACCATAATGCACACCATCATAACGGGATAAATTGGATGAGGCCTCTGCCGTAGTTAAAATATAATAGGCAGGTACCAAATAATCCAAAAGATCGAAGGAAACATAATCTATGGTATGTCCTTGATTTTTCAGACTTTCAATCGATTTGAGAATGGCCGATTTAATTTCTGGATCGAGCGCATCGCTCTCAATCGTTTCTTTTAAAACGGCAATTTTTTGTTTTTTATTATTTTCTAAAAGCGTTGGATAATTGGGAACTTCTAAAGGAGAAACTGTTGAATCTTGATCATCTGCGCCAGCCAAAACTTTCAATAATAAAGCAGCATCTTCTACAGAAGAAGTTATCGGGCCAACCTGATCAAATGACGAAGCGTAAGCAATTACTCCATACCTGGAAATTCTACCGTAGGTAGGTTTTAGACCAATCTGACCGCAAAAAGC
>Ga0265780_10004626_pt1 | contig 17648 bp, 9 predicted proteins | sample P1T30metagenome_FD_192432 | JGI IMG/M metagenome (GOLD analysis project Ga0265780, IMG submission 192432) | Plant litter microbial communities from East Loma Ridge, Irvine, California - P1 T30 | ecosystem: Environmental > Terrestrial > Plant litter > Unclassified | place: USA: California...
TGCCGGCCAATTTGCAAGGCATCTGGAATGATGCGCTGACTCCCTCCTGGGGCAGCAAGTACACCACCAACATCAACCTTCAGATGAACTACTGGCCTGCCGAACTGCTGGGCCTGGGGGCCTGCACCGCGCCGCTGGTGCAGTTTATCGACGAGGCGGCCCAGGCTGGCCAGGCTACTGCTAAAAACAACTACAGCGCCCCCGGCTGGGTGCTGCACCACAACACTGATATCTGGCGCGGCACCGCGCCCATCAACGCTGCCAACCACGGCATTTGGGTCACGGGCGCGGCGTGGCTGTGCCAGCCCATTTGGGAGTATTACCAGTTCACGCAGGACAAGAAATTTCTGCGGCAGCAGTACCCGGTGCTGAAGTCAGCCGCCGAGTTCTACACGAGCTTTTTGACCAAAGACCCGCGCACCGGCTGGCTCATCAGCACGCCCTCTAACTCGCCGGAGCACGGAGGCTTGGTGGCTGGCCCCACGATGGACCACCAGATTATCCGGGAGTTGTTCAAGACCACGGCGGCGGCGGCTCAAGTCCTAGGTGTCGATACCGATTTGCAAAAGGAGTTAACCACCAAGGCTGCTCAAGTAGCCCCGAATCAAATTGGCAAGCACGGCCAGTTGCAGGAGTGGCTTGAAGATAAAGACGACCCCGCGGATACACACCGCCACGTATCGCACCTGTGGGGCGTGTTTCCGGGTACCGACATCACCTGGGCCGACCCTAAGCTGGTGCAGGCCGCCCGCACCTCTCTGGTGCAGCGCGGCGACGGCGGCACCGGCTGGAGCCTGGCCTGGAAAGTCAACCTATGGGCGCGTTTTCGGGACGGTGACCACGCCCTACGCATTCTGCAAAACCTGCTCGCGCCAGCCGAAAACGGTACAGGCGCCGAGCAAGGCGGCGTGTATCACAACCTCTTTGACGCCCACCCACCGTTCCAAATAGACGGCAACTTCGGCGGCGCGGCCGGTATGGCCGAAATGCTGCTTCAAAGCCAAAATGGCGCGCTGGAATTGCTGCCCGCGCTACCTACTGCTTGGGTAGCGGGAGAGGTACGCGGGCTACGAGCGCGGGGAGGTTTTGTGGTGAATATGAAGTGGGTGCAGGGTAAGTTGGGAGAGGTAGAAATTCAGTCGGAAGCTGGGCGCGAGTGCGTGGTACGCTATGATGGGAAGGAAGTGCGGCTGGTGACGAAAGCGGGTAAGGTTTACAAATTGACGGGCGATTTGAAGGTGCTATGAGTAATATGTTTTTGCTACCCTGGCGTATTAACCCCACCCCCGACCCCTCCCCTCCGGGAGAGGGGAGCCAACTGCAAGCGGACGTTCGCAATCGTCAGGCTCCCCTCTCCCGGAGGGGAGGGGTTGGGGGTGGGGGTGGGGTAGTACGGCTGGTGAGCTTACTTGTCGGCATTTTCCTCACCCTCGTCGCCCACGCCCAAACGCCCCGCCGCGAAATTCCCCTCCTCGAAAACTGGCGCACCGTCGCCGACGACCAAAACCCCCAGGCGCACCCCAATTTTGAGCAACCCGATTTCAACGACCAAACCTGGCAAACTGTAGCCGTGCCCCACAACTGGGACGCCTACGCGGGCTACCGCCGCCTGCGCCACGGCAACCGCCACGGCTACGCCTGGTACCGCAAGAATTTTGCTACGCCGGCCGCCGCGCAAGATGCCCGCTACTTTCTGTTTTTTGAGGGCGTGGGCTCTTATGCCACCGTGTGGCTGAATGGCCAAAAGCTGGGCTTCCACGCGGGCGGACGCACTACGTTTACGCTCGATGCCACGGCCGCCCTGCGCCGCGACGGTCGCCCCAACGTGCTGGCCGTGCGGGCCGACCACCCGGCCGGTATTCAGGATTTGCCCTGGGTGTGCGGCGGCTGTTCAGAGGAGCGCGGTTTTTCGGAAGGCTCGCAGCCGATGGGGATTTTTCGGCCGGTGTCGCTGGTGATTACCAATGCTGTGCGCGTGGCGCCGTTTGGGGTGCACGTGTGGGCTGATTCTACGCTGTCGGCCCAGGCGGCGCAGCTGAACGTAGAAACTGAGGTCAAAAACTACGGTGGTTCGGCGCAAACGCTGACTATTCTAAACCAGTTGGTTGACCAAAAGGGAAGGGTCGTATCTGAAATCAAAACCAAGCAGAAGCTAGCGGCTGGCACTATAGCGCAACTGCGGCAGCAATTACCGCAGCTCAAGCAACCGCATTTGTGGTCGCTGGCGGACCCGTATTTGTATCGGCTAGTCACTAAAGTCAGCGCTAAAAACAAGCTGCTCGATGAGCTGGAAACGCCCTACGGTATTCGGTGGGTGAGTTGGCCGATTGGCCGGGCTGCTGTGGCCGGGCAGAAGCAGTTTTTGCTCAATGGACAACCGGTTTTTATCAATGGCATTGCTGAATACGAACATTTGCTGGGCCAAAGCCACGCCTTTACGCCGGAGCAAATTCGCACCCGCGTGGCGATGGTGAAGGCTAGCGGTTTCAATGCCTTTCGTGATGCGCACCAGCCGCACAACCTGCGCTACCAGGCTAATTGGGATTCTCTAGGGGTGCTGTGGTGGCCGCAGCTGGCGGCCCACGTGTGGTACGATACGCCGGCCTTCCGCCAAAATTTCAAGACCCTGCTCGTCGATTGGATAAAGGAGCGGCGCAATAGCCCGTCGGTGGTGTTGTGGGGGCTGGAAAATGAAAGCACGTTGCCAGCGGACTTCGCCCGCGAGTGCACCGCCCTCATCCGGCAGCTCGACCCCACGGCCTCGCGCGAGCGCAAGGTCACGACCTGCAATGGCGGCCAGGGCACCGACTGGGACGTGCCCCAAAACTGGACCGGCACCTACGGCGGCGACCCGCAGGCCTACGCCGCCGATGTCGAGCGCCAGGTGCTCATCGGCGAGTACGGCGCCTGGCGCACGCTCGACCTGCACACCGAAGGCCCGTTTCAGGCGGGTGGCCCGCTCAGTGAAGACCGCATGACCCAACTCATGGAGTTGAAAGTTCGCTTGGCCGAGTCGGCCAAGGACAAAACCGCGGGCCAGTTTTTCTGGCTCTTGACCTCGCACGATAACCCCGGCCGGGTGCAGGGCGGCGAGGGCCAGCGCGAACTAGACCGCATCGGCCCCGTCAACTACAAAGGTCTGCTTACGCCTTGGGAAGAGCCGACGGACGCCTTCTATATGTTTCGGGCCAACTATGCGCCCAAGGCCACCGAGCCGATGGTGTACCTTGCCTCGCACACTTGGCCCGACCGCTGGCTCACGCCCGGCCGCAAGGACAGCCTCACGGTGTACTCGAATTGCGACGAGGTGGAGCTGTTCAACGACGTGAACGCCGCCTCCCTAGGTCGCAAAACTCGCGCTGGGGGCATCGGAACGCACTTTCAGTGGGATGGCGTGGATGTCAAGTATAATGTACTCTACGCCGTGGGCTACGTGGGCGGCAAGGCGGTGGCGAAGGATTACATTGTGCTGCACCATTTGCCCCCGGCCCCGCACCTAGGGGAACTGCTGGGCAAGGAGCCGCTGACCGCCGCGCAGTCCGGCTATACCTATCTCTACCGCATCAACTGCGGCGGCCCCGCTTATACTGATAAACAAGGCCAAAAATGGCAAGCCGACCAGCCGCGCACCGGTCCCGCTACCTGGGGCTCGGAGTCGTGGACGCGGGAGTTTCCGGGGCTGAATCCCTTTTTCGCCAGCCAGCGCCGCACCTTCGACCCCATTCGCGGCACGGCCGATGGACCGCTGTTTCAGGACTTCCGCTACGGGCGCGAGCAGTTGCGCTACGCTTTCCTAGTGCCCGATGGCGAGTACTTGGTAGAGCTGTATTTCGTGGAGCCGTGGCTGGGCACGGGCGGCGGGCTCGACTGCACCGGCTGGCGCTTATTCGACGTGGCCGTGAATGGCCAGACGGTTATTAAAGACCTCGACATTTGGCAGGAGGCCGGGCACGACCAAGCCCTGAAAAAGACCGTGAAAGCGCAGGTGACCAACGGTGAACTGGTGCTTTCGTTTCCGCGCGTAGCCTCTGGCCAGGCCTTGGTTTCAGCCATTGCCATCGCCAGCCTTGATGCTAATGCCAAGGCAGTTCCTGCCCCGCAGCCGCTTATTATAGAGTTGAAGTCTACCAGTTCTGCCGCAAAGTGGAACGCCCAAACGTGGCTCGATACGGGCCGGCCAGTATATACCGACGCGCCGGTCACGTTCAGCAAGCTGCCTTCCGCGCTGTTTGGGGCTGAGTGGCTGCAAACACAAAACCCTGCCTCTGGGCAGGTTTCGCGCGCCACCTTCCGCGTAAGCACCGCCGCCGACGTGTACATCGCCCTCGACGCCAAGCAGGCCACGCGCCCCGACTGGCTCAAAACGTACGAAGACACCAAAACCACCCTCGAAACCGACGAAGCAGGTGGTCTATTGTACCGCGTGTTTCGCCAGCGGTTCGCGGCCGGCGCTACGGTGGCCCTGGGTGCGCAACCGTGCCTTGTGGCTGTGCAGCGCGCCAGTACCATTGAGCCGGCTTATGACCTCAAGCCTATCACCGGTTACAAGCCCGCCACCGCCCGCGTCAGTGGCCCCGGTATGGTGAAGGAAACCGTCAACACCAAGGAAAGCTTTACCTTCAAGGAAGCGAGTGGGGGAGTGCTGGAATGGACTATTCAGACGGGCGTGGCTGATATCTACTCGCTTACCTTTCGCTACGCCAATCAGCTTGCTAAGCCCCTGGTGGCTAAGCTCACCATTATGGGCACCGATGGCAAGCTGCTCATCAAAGAGGAAACCGTGGAGCTCGTGCCTTCCAAGCCCGGCAAGTGGAACTACCTAACCACTTCTACCGGCACCATGATAAACGCGGGTAGCTACCATGTGAAGCTCACCGCTACTGATGCCGCAGGACTCAGTGTATCAGGCCTCGAGGTACAGTAGGGGTAAAATCAAGTGTTGTAAATCAGGTGCTTACCTCAGCGGTAAAACCAAGTGTGAGGCGGGTGCGTAGTTTTGTGCTGTTTACCACAGTTTATATCCTACCCGCAACGCTTGCGGCCGTCCTGCCTTCGAGTGCCCATGATTCATATTGTTTACATAAGCAGAGCTGTTCACCCACTTTCGGACGAGGATTTACAGCGCTTGCTCACGCAGTGCCGCCGCGACAATGCGCGGAACCAGGTGACGGGAATCCTGTTTTATAGCCACGGTAATATTGCCCAATTATTTGAGGGCGAGGCCGAAATACTAGAGCCGCTGTTCGAGCGCATTAGCCGCGACGGGCGGCACTCGCACGTGCGCAAGCTGGTGCAGAAGCCCATTCGGGTTCGCAGCTTTGCCGAGTGGTCGATGGCGTTTCACCCCATCGACTCCGATGGTTTCGACGCGTTGCAGGGGTTTTTGTCGCCGCAGCAGCTGCCGGCATTGCCGTCCACGCTCACCATCGCCGATACCATGCTGCTGGAGCTCGTGCGCTTGGCCGTGTTTCCCGACCGGGCGGTATCCGAGGCTGCGGCTCCCGTGCAGCCCTAAGCTTTAAGCTAAAGTCCCTATTATATAGATTATGAAATGGATAGCTCGCCTTATTCGGGCGTGCCCATCGCCGAGCTACCTTTGCATTCTCCTATGCGCGAGCAGCACCTGCACGATATTTTGCGGCACCTTCCGGCTGGCGTAGTTACCCTTCAAGGCCCGGAAATGCGCGTCAGCTTCGCCAACGAAGCGATGCGGTCGGTGCTGGGCCCCGCCGTACGCGAAGGCATGCTGCTTTTGGATGGTGGCAACCGGCTGCCCGCCGATTTGCAAGAGGTGCTGCGGCAGGTGTACCGCTCGGGCCAACCATTTGTGGCCCAGGCCTATGGCCTCTCGGCGGCCTTCACGGAGGGCGAAGACCCTACCACGCATTATTACGACCTAGCTTTTGAGCCCGTGCGCGAGCCCGCGGAGCCCGCGGAGGATGGGGAGGTAACCGGCCTGCTGCTGTTTGCGGTGGAGGTAACGGCTCAGGAAGAAGCGCGCCTGCGCGCCCACGCGCTGGCCCTCGAAACCCGCCACCTCGATGCTCGCCTACGTGTGCTCACCGAAACGGCCCCGCTCATCACGTTTACCCTTGATGCCCAGGGTACTTGCACCTACGCCAGCCCGCAGTGGTATCGCTTTACGGGCCAGCCGCCCACGGCCGACCTCACCGCTATCTGGCCGCTGCTCATGCACCCCGAAGACCGCCTGCGGGTGCTCTACCAGGCGCAGGCCGCCCGCCAGGCTGGCACCGGCTGGAGCTACGAGTACCGCTTGCGCCGCTACGACGGCCAGTACCGCTGGATGTTGAGCCGCGCCCAGCCCGAGGTGCACCCGCCCGACTCGCCCGTGTACTGGCACGGCGCGCTCACCGAAATGCACGACCAGCGCGAGCTAGCCGAGGCCCTGCGCCGGGGCGAGTCCGAATTGCGCTTTTTGGCCGACAGCATTCCCGAGCTTATCTGGACAGCTACTGCCGAGGGTCTCATTGACTACTACAACCGCTACACCACCGAGTATTCGGGCCTGACCCTCGATGAGCTCGGCCCCGCTGGCTGGGTGAGCCTGCTACACCCCGAGGAGCAGGCCGCCGCCGCCCGCACCTGGGTGCTTAGCGTGGCCAGGGGCACGGCCTTCGAGGGGCAGTACCGCATGCGCCGCCACGACGGGTACTATCGCTGGCACATCATCAGGGCGCGGCAGCTGGCCGATGAGCGCGGGCCGCGCTGGTTTGGTACCTGCACCGACGTGGAGGACCAAAACCGCCTGCATCAAGCCCTGCAAACCCAGTACGACGAGCTGGCCCGCGCCCACCACGACCTCGATACCTTCGTGTACGCCGCCTCGCACGACCTGCGCCAGCCAGCCCTCAACCTGCGCGGCCTCTTCGACGAGCTGCGCCGCACCGCCACCTTTGCCGACCCCGAGCAGGAGCCCCTGCTGGGCATGGTCGATGGCGCGCTCGGCCAACTCGATGCCACCCTGCACGACCTGGCTGCCACCGTGCGCACCCAGCGCCCCCAGCAAGAGCCCGTAGAGCTACTCGACTTGGCCTTGGTGCTCGAAGAAGTGCTGCTGGGCTTGCGCCCGCAAGCCCAGCAGCGCGGCGCCCGTCTCGATATTGAGGTCGAAGAAGCCCCCGGCTTGCTCTACGGCCGCGCCAACTTGCGCTCAGTCGTGCATAATCTGGTGAGCAATGCCCTCAAGTTCTCGCACCCCGACCGGCCGCCGCGTGTGATGCTACGCAGCTACTGCACGCCCACCGGCGAGCCCGTGCTGGAGGTTAGCGACAACGGCTTGGGTATGGAGCTGGATAACCCGCAAGCGCCGGTATTTCAGCTTTTCGTGCGGCAGCATACGCATGTAGAAGGCACGGGCGTGGGCTTGTACTTAGTGCAGCGCATCGTGCGCAGCCAGGGCGGCCACGTCACCGTAGCCAGCACACTGGGCGAGGGCACCACCTTCACCATCTACTGGACCCAGCCCGAATAGTAGGGTAGAGTGTACCGTATGCCCTGCGGGTCCGCAAATAGATGGGTAATTCTCGAGGTATCGGAGAGTAAGCGTCGGCCAGGCAGAATGCTCTGCATGGCCGGTTTTCTCCCGCCTAGCTTATGTGTATGGATGGGTGTAGAGACGCATACTTGCGTCTCCCGGTCGGCGAGTTCAATAACGACGAGACGCAAGTAGGCGTCTCTACACCCATCCGTACAGCAACTCTGAAACCGCTCTAGGACCCGGATTATACCAACTTGCGGACCCGCAGGGTCCACGGTATACCCTATAAGCCAAGATGCTACAATGAGAAGGGAAAATCATACAGCACGCCGTAGGTCCTTGTAAATAAGTTTGCTACTGAAAAACCAGCCCCTCAAAAAACGAAAATCCGCAGCATTTCGGCAATTATTGTCTTATGAATAATCTGCGAATTCTTGACCTCGCCATCATCGCGCTCTACCTAGCGGCCATGATAGGCGTGGGGGTCTACTTCTCCCGCAAAAACAGCAACCCCGAGCAGTACTCCAGCGCCTCGGGCAAAATCCCGGGCTGGGCCATCGGGCTGAGCATCTACGCCACCTTCCTCAGCAGCAATACCTTTTTGGGCGTGCCGGGTAAGGCTTTTGGCACCAACTGGAATGCCCTGGTTTTCAGTATCTCGATGCCGCTGGCGGCGTGGGTGGCGGCGCGATATTTCGTGCCCTTCTACCGCGCCACGGGCGAAATATCGGCCTACACGCATCTTGAAAAGCGCTTCGGCTCCTGGGCTCGCACCTACGCGGTGGTGTGCTTTCTGCTGACGCAGCTGGCCCGAATCGGCTCCATTTTCTTCGGCATTGCGCTCACCTTGCAGGCGCTCACCGGCTTTTCGATGGAGGTGATAATGCTCGTTACGGGCGTGAGCATCATCATCTATACCGTGCTGGGCGGCATTGAGGCCGTTATCTGGACGGAGGTCGTGCAAGGCATTATCAAAACGGCGGGCGCGCTGCTCATTCTGTATCTGGTGGTGAGTAACCTGCCGGGCGGACTGGCCAAAGTCGTGGAAATTGGCCAGCACGACAACAAATTCAGCCTCGGCGGCTTCTCCGGCGATTTCACGCAGTCCACGTTTTGGGTGGTGCTACTCTACGGTTTCTTCATCAACCTCAACAACTTCGGGGTTGACCAAAACTACGTACAGCGCTACCACACGGCCACTTCGGCCAAGCAGGCGGCCAAGTCCATCTGGCTGTGCGTGCAGGTGTATTTGCCGGCGTCGCTGCTATTCTTCGTCATCGGCTCGGCGCTCTACGCCTACTACCAAGTTCACCCCGAGCTGATTGAAGCCGTGAAGCTGAAAGTGGCCGCTGAAAAGCTGCCCCTCACGGCCACCGCCGCGCAGCTCACCCAGGCTGCCGCGCAGCTCCAGCCTGCCGACTACGGCGACAAGGTGATGCCGCATTTTATCGTGACCAAAGTGCCGCCGGGCTTCGTAGGCTTGCTGGTGTCAGCCATCCTGTCGGCGGCCATGAGCACCATTAGCTCGGGCATGAATGCCTCAGCCACTGTGTTTGTGGCTGACATCTACGAGCGGTATTTCCAGTCTGGCTCCGGCCTGGGCATGCGCCAGACCATGCGGTTGCTACACATTGGCACCGTAGTGGTGGGCCTAATGGGTATGGGTACCGGCATCGCCATGATAGGCGTGAAAAGCGTGCTCGACGTGTGGTGGGAACTGTCGGGCATCTTCGCGGCCGGTATGCTGGGCCTTTTTCTGCTGGCCGTGGTTAGCCGCCAAACGCGCAACCACGAAGCCCTTTTGGCCACCATCATCGGCGTGCTCGTCATTCTTTGGATGACCTTCTCGCCCAATCTGCCCGCCGGCCTGGCCATGTTCCGCAATCCCTTGCACAAGAGCATGATAATCGTGGTGGGTACGCTCACCATCTTCCTGCTCGGCCTGCTGTTTGCGCGCCTGCGCAAAAGCCGAAATAGCGCCCCTGCCAACGCCGATGCTGCGCTAAAGCAAACCGTATACTAAATCAATTTTCTACTACTTCAGGGAGCCCTAAGCTGGCCCGCTCCCGGCCCCGCTAGCACTATGGAACAGACAGCCAAGGGATTTATCCCCGTTATGCTCATGCCCTTTCAGAACGATGGGCTGATTGATTATCCGGCCCTTACCCGCCTGACGGAGATGTACATAGAAGCGGGTGCGGCGGGCTTGTTTGCCAACTGCCTCTCCAGCGAGATGTTTGAGCTGAGCACCGAGGAGCGCCTGCAAAGCATTCGCCACGTCGTAAACGTAGCCGGCGGGGCCGTGCCCGTAGTGGCCACCGGCACCTTCGCCGGCGCGCTCAGCGAGCAGGCCGATTTCGTGAAAAAAGTGCACGAAGCGGGCACCGAGGCCGTCATCGTTATCACCGGCCTGCTGGCCGAGCAGCACGAGTCGGATGCCGTTTTCAACGACCGTATTTTCAGCCTCCTTGACCAGACGCCGGGCATTCCGCTGGGCTTCTACGAGTGCCCCGAGCCCTACAAGCGTGTACTGTCGGCCGAGCAGCTAGGCCAGTTTGTGGGTACCGGCCGCGTCACGTATCACAAGGATACCTGCCTGGATATCGACCAAGTGCGCGCCAAAATCGCGGCCGCGGCGGGCCACAAATTTGGCCTCTACGATGCCTATATGGGCCACGCAGTAGAGTCGCTGCGCGCTGGCGCGGCCGGCCTCTCGTGCATTCAGGGCAATTTCTTCCCCGAGCTTATCGTGTGGCTGTGCAACAACTACGATAACCCGCAGCTAGCCAAAGAAGTGGAGGAGGTGCAGCAGTTCTTTATCAAGAACATGGGCGTGATGCACGACGTGTACCCAACCATTGCTAAGTACTCGCTCAAGCAGCGCGGCATGGAAATTTCGACCTTCACGCGCCGCAAAGTGGGCGACTTCTCCAGCGCCATCAGGCACGGCGTCGAAACACTCTGCGGCGACTACAGCACCCTGAGCCGCAGCTTGGAGTTGGTATAGTTTACCTTGACACGTTCACCCCACCCCCGGCCCACCTCGCTTGATACGCGACATCCTCCGGGAGAGGGGAGCCTGACGATTATAGGAGTAAAAAGCAAAAGCCTCAGCATTTTATAATGCTGAGGCTTTTGCTTTATTAATTAGCTTTCGCTGCGGTCGGCTCCCCTCTCCCGGAGGATGTCGCGTATCAAGCGAGGTGGGTCGGGGGTGGGGTGAACGCGCCTACGCGGCCACCGCTTCCTTATAGCTGTGCAGGTACTTGCGCTTGTACTCCAGGGGCGTCACTTTCGTGATTTTCTTGAAGTGGCGGTAGAAATTTGAGACGTTGTTAAATCCGCACTCGAAGCAGATAACCTCCGTCAGTAGCTTGTCTTCGATGAGCAGGCGGCAGGCTTGGCTGATGCGGATTTCGAGTAGGAAATCGTAGTACGTTTTCTTGGTAATCAGCTTGAAATAGCGGCAGAACGACGTGACGCTGAGGTTACTGAGGGAGGCGACTTCTTCCAGCGTGATTTCCTTCTTGTAGTTCGACAGCGTGTAGTTGCACACCTTATTGATACGCTGCACGTCCGACTCGTTCGACTGCTTGAAGGCGTGGTGCTCGGTGGCGATGGTTTGAACCTCCGACGTCTCCGAAAGGATTTTCAGGATGGAGAGGAAGATGATAATGCGGTCGAGGTCGGTGGCTTGCACCGCCGCGCGCATTAGCGGCTCCAGCCGGGCCTTGGCTTCGCCGGTGATGAGCAGGCCGCTTTTGGCCTTCTCGAATAGCTTGGGGATGAGGTAGGCCTCGGGCAGGCCCAGCAGGTAGCGGCCCAGGCACTCGGGCAAAAACTGAATAACGATGGCCTCCACGGCCTGGTTGGGGTCGTTCTGGAAATACTCCTCGTTGCAGCGCCAGGTGTGGGGCAGGTTGGCCCCGAGCAGCACAATCTCGCCGTCCGAGAAGTTGCCGATATTGTCGCCCACCAGGCGCACACCCTCGCCCCGAATCACGTAGTGCAGCTCTAGCTCAGGGTGATAGTGCCAGGTGGTGCCAAAGTTGGGCTTTTGGTCGTGGCGAATGCTGAACGAGCTTTGGATGTTGACCGGAACCTTGTGAAACTGGGCTTTCATGGGCAGGGAAGGGTGGGAATAGGTAGGGGAAACTGTCAAGTAAGAAAGCTACTTTCTAGCATCTTATCCTGCGAGGCAGGCCAAGGACAACAGCTAGCTGAAATTGGTTGCCAGTTAGTAAGTAATCACTAAACTAGGCTTATTTCCTGAAATAACTCTCCTGTAGTCTACTGTTTGTCGGTTTTGAGCCGGAATACCGCCCGAAACCAGTGGTGCGGCAAAGTAAGTCAGCAATTACTTCTTAGCCAAATGCCATTGGCGGTAAGCTGGACGGCAGGAGTGCCCATGCTAACATCGTATACTAAGTAGCTAATAAGTGGGAGGTACCTGCATGGGTCGGCTGGCAATATTTGTCTTGAAGTCCCACCTACTCTTTTGAGGTGCCCACGCACCTTGCTAACGTCAGCTCCGGCCAGCGTTGGTTTGCCGGTTTTGCGGCGCCGCCCGGCGCGGCGGCTGCTAGTGGAGAGGCGGAGCGCTATCCCTAATGCGTTAACCCTTACTACCAAACAAACCGTGGCTGCCAACTTTACCCCCAAAGAAGTACTCCTGCTCGCCAGCGGCGACCTGCGCCTGGGCGCCAACCAAAAATGCTGGCCCGCCCAAGAGGCGATGGAGGCCCAGCTCACCGCCGCCCTCGCCCGCCAGGGTTGGACCGTGCGCCGCGCCCACGCCTACGACCCTATAAAGCAGCACGGCTTTCTGGACTCGCAGCGCATGGGCATCGAGGTGTTTCGGGGTATCGACCCGCAGCAGCCGCTTATCGTGGCCGAGAGCGTGTGGCAGTACTCGCACCACGTGCTGGCTGGCCTCACCACCCACCAAGGGCCGATTTTGACAGTAGCCAACTGGAGCGGACAGTGGCCCGGCCTGGTGGGCATGCTCAACCTGAATGGCTGCCTCACCAAAGCCGGCGTAACCTACAGCACGCTCTGGAGCGAGGATTTTACCGATGCTTTCTTTGAGAAAGGCCTGCGCCAGTGGCTGCGCGAAGGCACCATTACGCAGGACTACAGCCACGTAAAAGCCCTGGCCGATAGCTCGCTGCCGATGGTAGACGAGCATGCCGGCCGCAGCTTTGGCCGGCGCTTCCGGCAGCAAAAAGCCATTATGGGCGTGTTTGACGAGGGATGCATGGGCATGTATAATGCCATCATCCCCGACGAGCTGCTGCACGCCACGGGCGTATTTAAGGAGCGCCTGAGCCAGTCGATGCTCTACGCCGCCATGCGCGAGATAGCCGACACCGATGCCCAAAAGGTGCTCGACTGGCTGCTGGCCAAGGGCATGAAATTTAACTGGGGTACCGATGAGGCTACGCAGCTCACCAAAAACCAGACCCTGGAGCAGTGCAAGATGTACATCGCGGCGGTGCGCCTGGCGGCCGATTTTGGCTGCGATACCATCGGCATTCAGTACCAGCAGGGGCTCAAGGATTTGGTGCCGGCCAGCGATTTAGTGGAGGGCCTACTCAATAATACCGACCGTCCGCCCGTTTATGCCGTGGCGACCGGCGAGGAGTTGTACGCCGGCCAGGCGCTGCCCCACTTCAACGAAGTGGACGAATGCGCCGGGCTGGATGCGCTGCTCACCTACCGCCTGTGGAATGAGTTGGGGATGAGCGGCGAAACCACGCTGCACGACATTCGCTGGGGCCAGAACTACGACACCGGCGACGGCGAGCAGTTTGTGTGGGTGTTTTTGATTTCGGGGGCCGCGCCGCCCGCGCACTTCATCGATGGCTACGCCGGGGCCAGCAGCGAGCGGCAGACTCCTATGTACTTCCGCCTGGGCGGCGGCACCCTGCGCGGCGTGAGCCGGCCGGGCGCCCTCGTCTGGAGCCGGGTGTACGTGCTCGATGGCAAGCTGCACTGCGACCTGGGCGTGGGCGAAGTGGTGGCCCTGCCCGCCGCCGAAACCCAGCGCCGCTGGCAGGAAACCACCCCCGAGTGGCCCATTATGCACGCCGTGCTGTGCGGCGTGAGCCGCGACCAGCTCATGGCCCGCCACAAGGCCAACCACATCCAAGTAGTGTACGCGCCCTACGCGGCCAAGGCCCACCAGGCCTGCCGCATCAAGGCCGCCGCGCTGGCCGAATTGGGCGTGGAAGTCCACTTCTGCGGCGATGTGAAAGGCCTGACCACCGAAGTGGGCCAGCCCCAGGTTGCCGAGCTGGCAGCCGCCTTTTCGGCCTAATTGGCCTGTTGCGCGGACTTTGTAGTCCGCGTGCCGGCGACCTAGAAGCGCGGACTACAAAGTCCGCGCAACTGCGCGCTACCTGACCGAGATTTTAGAATTACCCACTCTTCCTTTTTCTGTTTTTAGAATTTATATCCTAAATGAAGCCCCTTATTCCCTTACTGGCCGCTACTGTGCTGTGCGTGAGCGCCGCCCGGGCCCAGACCCGCGACATTACCGGCCAGGTAGTGAGCGCCGATAAGTCGGAGGCGATACCAGGCGCGACTGTGCTGGTAAAAGGCACCACTAACGGGGTAGCTACCGACGCCGAAGGCCGCTTTAAGCTGCAAGTGCCCGATAAGCAAGACGTAACGCTGGTGCTCTCCTTCCTGGGCTACAAGGCCCAGCAAGTAATCGTGAAGCCCGACCAGACTATCGTGGAGGTGAAGCTCTCGCCCGAAGCGGCCGAGCTCAACGACGTGGTCGTTATCGGCTACGGCACGGTGCGCAAGCGCGACCTCACCGGCTCGGTATCGTCGGTGAAAGGGGAGGAAGTCACCAAGCTGCCCGTGACCACGGTTACGGAAGCGCTCCAGGGCAAGATTCCGGGGGCCGATATTTCGCGGGCCAACGGCTACGCGGGGCAGGGGCCGTCCATCCGCATTCGCGGTAACCGCTCGATTGCCAATCCCAGCAGCTCCAACAACGTGCTTTATATCGTGGATGGCGTGCAGGGCGTGAATGCCTCCGACATTGACCCCAACGATGTCGAAAACATTGAGGTGCTGAAAGATGCGTCGTCCACGGCCATCTACGGCTCGCGCGGGGCCAACGGCGTTATCATCATCACCACCAAGCGCGGGGCCAATGGCAAGGCGCGGCTCACGCTCAACTCCTACGCCGGCATCACGAAGGTGGCGGGCTACGGCGAGTTTATGAGCGGGCCGCAGTACGTGGCCTTTCGGCGCGAGGCCTTTCGGGCAGTGGGCACCTGGAACAACCCGGCCGACGACAGCAAGGTATTTACCCCTGCGCAGCTCGATGCCATCAACAACCAGCAGTACACTAACTGGCCCGACCAGCTGCTCAACAACGGCTTCCAGCAGAACCACCAAGTCGGTATTTCGGGCGGCTCCGAAAATACCAAGCTGTACTTCTCAGCCGGTTATTTTGATGAGAAAGGCCTGCTGAACCTCGACCGCTACAAGCGCTACACCACCCGCCTCAACCTCGACCAAATCGTAAACAAGTGGCTAAAAGTGGGCGCGCAGGCGCAACTGGCCTACATCAATAACGACATCCGGCGCGACCCGCTCAACCTGGCCTCGCAGTCTATCCCTTTGGGCTCGCCCTACGATGCCGACGGCAACCTCGTGCTATTCCCCCTGGGCGGCACCATCGTAAACCCCCTGGCCGACGAGCAGCCCGGCGCCTACCAGCGCAACACCAAGTCGAACCGCATCACGGCAGCGGGCTACGTAGAGATTACGCCCCTCACGGGCCTGAGTATCCGCTCGACGTTTGGAGCCAATTTTGGCACCTCGGAGGCTGGCAGCTTCTACGGCCGCAACACCATTGATGGACGCGGGGCCAACTCGCAGGCCAGCATCACCAACAACCAGTACCGCAACCTGAGCTGGGAGAACGTGCTGACCTACAAAAAGGACATCGGCGAGCAGTCGCTGACCGTGACCGGCGTGGCCAGCTACCTGTCGTTTAATAACACGAGCAGCTACGCGGGCGGGGCCAATCAGGTGCTGCCCTCGCAGTCGTTTTACAACCTCACGGCCGCCAACCAAAACCCATTTCAGGGCAGCGGCTTTGCCGAAAACAAGCTCATTTCCTTCACCGGGCGCTTGAACTACAGCTGGAAGGGCAAATACCTGCTCACCGTGACGGGCCGCACCGACGGTTCGTCTAAGCTCGCGACCGGCAACAAGTGGGCATTCTTCCCTTCGACGGGCCTCGGCTGGCGCATCATCGACGAGAACTTCATGAAGAACCAGAAGGCGGTGAGCGAGTTGAAGCTGCGCGGCAGCTACGGCATCTCGGGCAACGACGTTATCAACGCCTACGCCACGCAGAATACGCTTACGCCCTTGCAGTTCTCCTACAACGAAACCAGCGCCTCCCCGGCCTACACCATTTCGCCCACCATCGGCAACCAAAACCTGAAGTGGGAGCTGACCAATACCTTCGACATGGGGGTGGATTTTGGCTTCTTCGACAACCGCATCACGGGCTCGATTGACTACTACGACGCCCGCACCCGCGACCTGATTTTCCCCTACACGCTGCCGCTCTTTACGGGCGTCACGACCGTGAACCGCAACATCGGCAAGACCCGCAACCGCGGCCTCGAAGTGGCCCTGACTACCCAAAACCTGCGCGGCCACGCCTTCACGTGGTCGAGTACCGTCACCTTCGCCGCCAACCGCGAAACAATCGTGGAGATACCCAACGGCAACGTAATTTCCTCCGACTACCGCAATTCGCTCATTCAGGGCCAGCCATCCCAGATTTTCTACGATTACCAAAAAATCGGCATCTGGCAGCTGGGCGAAGAAGTCGAAGCGGCCAAAGCCGGTGCTATTCCGGGCGATATTAAAGTAGCCGACCTCTCGGGGCCGGATGGCACGCCCGACGGCCTCATCACGGCTGCCGACCGCACCATTATCGGCTCGCGGGTGCCCAAGTGGACGGGCGGTTTCAGCAACGATTTCCGCTACAAAGGCTTCGACCTCAACGTGCTGGTGATAGCCCGCGTGGGCCAGTGGATTAGCTCGGACTACTACGCCAAATTTGTGCGCAGCGGCAGCAGCAACAGCGCCATCGTGGACTACTGGACGCCCGAAAACCCCACCAACGACTACCCACGCCCCAACGCCACGCGCACGCTCAACTACGTGACGACCCTCACCGAGCGCCAGGCCTCGTTTGCCAAAGTCCGCAACGTGACCCTGGGCTACACGTTGCCCAAAGCCCTCACCGGCAAGATTGGCATCGACAACGCCCGCTTCTACGTGTCGGGCAAAAACCTGTACACCCTCAGCTCGCTCAAAGACTTTGACCCCGAGGGCGAGGGCGTGATTGACCGCCCGCTCAACCGGGTGTTTGTGGTTGGGGTGAATGTCGGGTTTTAATAAAAATAGAAGTTGTCAGGCAGCGCGCAGCGAAGCATGACAACGACTTTATAACTAGTATGAAAACGTCCTTCCTTTTCCGTCCGTTGGCCGTGGGGCTGCTGGCCCTTTCGGCCACCGCCTGCAAAGACCAGCTCGAAGAATACAACCCCAGCGGCGCTACCGCCGAGGCCGTGTTTACCACGCCCGAGGGCTTTGAAACGGCCGTAACGGGCTTGTACACTTACAACCGCGCCCTCTACGGCAAGGAAGCCGGCTACGCGCTGCTCGAACTCGGCACCGACATCTGGACGGCCGGAGCCAACAACGGCTCGACGGTGGTGAGCGGCAATACCCCGCAGCCCCCCCTCACCAGCTACCAGGGCTTGCTCTCGGATAATATCTGGGTGAGAGCGCAGCTCTGGCAGCAGTGCTACGCCGCCATCAACCTGGCCAACCAGGCGCTCAAATACGTGAATATGGCCGGCCTCACCCCGGCCCGCCGCCCGGTGCTGGAGGCCGAAGCGCGCTTTATGCGCGCCTGGTACTACTACCATTTGGCCGAAAGCTTCGGCGACGTGCCCCTGCGCCTCGACCCCACCGAGGGCGTGGTAACCACGGCCACCCGCGCCCCCGTGGCGCAGGTCTACGACCAGATTTTCACCGATTTGACCTTCGCCCTGGCCAACCTGCCGGTGACCACCACCGACTACGGCCGCATCACGCG
>Ga0265780_10004627_pt1 | contig 17643 bp, 22 predicted proteins | sample P1T30metagenome_FD_192432 | JGI IMG/M metagenome (GOLD analysis project Ga0265780, IMG submission 192432) | Plant litter microbial communities from East Loma Ridge, Irvine, California - P1 T30 | ecosystem: Environmental > Terrestrial > Plant litter > Unclassified | place: USA: California...
CGAGGAACCGCTCGACGTCGGCGTGCGCGCCATCAACGCCATGCTCACCATCGGCAAGGGCCAGCGCGTCGGCCTGATGGCCGGCTCCGGGGTCGGCAAATCGGTGCTGCTGGGCCTGATCACGCGCCAGACCGTGGCCGACGTGATCGTGGTCGGCCTGATCGGCGAACGTAACCGCGAGGTGCGCGAATTCGTCGAGCGCTCGCTCGGCCCCGAAGGACTGAAACGCGCGGTGCTGGTGGTGGCGCCGGCCGACGAAAGCCCGCTGATGCGGGTGATGGCGACCGAGATGTGCCATGCCGTCGCCGCCCACTTCCGCGACCGCGGCCAGAACGTGCTGCTGCTGTGCGATTCGCTGACCCGCTACGCGATGGCGCTGCGCGAAGTGGCGCTGTCGCTGGGCGAACCGCCGGCCACGCGCGGCTATCCGCCGTCGGTGTTCTCGAACATGCCGCAACTGGTCGAATCGGCCGGCAATGGAGAGAAAGCGCAAGGCAGCATGAGCGCCATCTACACGGTGCTGGCCGAGGGCGACGACCAGCAGGATCCGGTGGTCGACTCGGCGCGCGCGATCCTCGACGGCCACATCGTGCTGACCCGCGAACTGGCCGAGCGCGGCCACTATCCGGCGATCGACGTGGCCCAGTCGATCTCGCGCTGCATGGCCCAGGTGGTGCCGCAGGAGCACGCGCTGGCCGCACGTAAATTGAAAGCGGCGATGGCGCGCCATGCGCGCGTGCGCGACCTGATTCCGCTCGGCGCCTATGTGCCGGGCGCCGATCCGGAAACCGACCGCGCGGTGCAGCTGCAGCCGCAGATCGAAGCCTTCCTGTGCCAGGGCACGCGCGAAGAAGCGCCGATGGATGGCTGCGTCGCGGCCCTGAAGGAGATGATGGCATGAAGCGCCAGCAGACGATCCGCAGCCTCGATACCCTGGTGCAGCTGAGGTCGACCCAGGTCGACCGCCTGCAGGCCGACCTGGCGAGCCAGGAAGCGACCCGGGTGCGCTACCAGGTCAACCTGGAGCGCCTGGCGCTGCTGGCCGAAGGCAGCGGCGCCTCCGGCGCCAAGCTGGCGCTGAACCCGGCGCTGGCGCTGAACTGCGGCGCCTACAAGCAGGGCGTGCTGGCGCTGGCCGACACCCACCGCGTCGACCTGTCGCTGCACGAAGCGAATATGGCGGTGGCGCAGGGCCGCCTGAAGGATGCCTGGGTGCGGCGCGAGCTGCTGGGCAAGGTGCTGGTGCGCGAGCAAGGCGCGCTGGCAGTCGAACAGGAACGCGCCACCAGAAAGCGCGAAGACGATATCGCCACCCAATCGTGGATGGCCGGAAAACCGGGCGGCCTGGCCGCGGCATGAACGACGCACACGAATAGACCAAGGAGCTCTCATGGCAACTGCAATCACCGCACCAACCTACGATCCGATCCCTACCGCGAACGATCTGGCCGACAAGTACATCGCTTCGCGCCAGGCGATCCTGAACGCCCAGAAGACGGCCGCCAACGCCACCGAGAAGGGGCTGTCCAGCCTGAGTTCGGCGCTGTCGGCATTCCAGGCCAGCCTGGCCTCGCTCACCGGCGCCAACAAGACCGTGTATGCGCAGTCGGCGGTCTTCGGCGACACCAGCATCGGCAGCGCCAGCGCCGACGCGACCGCGGCGGCCGGCACCTATTCCTTCTTCGTCAAGCAGCTGGCCAGCGCCAGCCAGGTCTCGTATGCGGGCCTGGGCAACGCCACCGGCGTCAGCGGCAAGCTGGACATCCAGCTGGGCGGCGCCGCCGGCACCTCGTTCGAGGTCGACCTGGGCGGCGCCGCGCGCGACCTGACCCCGCGCGAACTGGCGGCCGCCATCAACGCCGCCGAAGGCAACGGCGGCAAGGTCGTGGCCTCGGTGGTCAACACCGGCAACGGCAATTCGGAACTGGTGCTCACCGCCAGGGACACCGGCGCGGCCTCGGGCATCACGGTCAATAGCGCCGGCCTGACTGGCGACGTCGACGGCGCCCCGCTCGCCGACAAGCTTGGCGCCGGCAACCTGCGCACCCTGGTCGCGGCGCGCAACGCCGAGATCCACGTCGGCGGCGAAGGCGGCACCGTGATCACCCAGGCCAGCAATACCTTCACCGCCATCGACGGCGTCAAGATGACCTTCACCAAGGCCCAGGCGGCAGGCACCGCGCCGGTGTCCCTGACCGTGGGCCCGGACGACAAGTCCACGCTCGCCAATGTGCAGGCCTTCGTCGACGCCTTCAACAAGCTCAGGACCACGCTGACCCAGCTCACCTCCGGCAACGATCCCGCCACCACGGCCGACGACGGCGCCTTTGCCCGCGACGGCGGCGTGCGTGCGCTGAACGACCGCCTGTCCGCCCTGCTGCGTCCGGGCAGCGGCGAGTCGCTGGCCACCTACGGCATCATCGCCGCCCGCGACGGCACGCTCGAAGTCAACTCGGAGCGCCTGCTGGCCCAGTTGAAGCGCAGCCCGAACGGCCTGGACGCGGTCATCGGCGCCGCCTCGGGCGCGAGTTCGACCGGCGTCGCCGGCGAACTCGACAAATACCTGAAATCCTGGAGCAACGGCATCGACGGCCAGATCAAGCAGCGCCGCGACCAGCACGGCACCCTGCAGGCACGGCTGGTGGACCGCCAGGCCACGCTCGACATGCAGCACAAGTCCGCCTACGACCGCTACCTGCGCCAGTTCACGCAGCTGCAATCGATGCAAGGCGTGATGAACCATAACGTGTCGCTGTTCGACGCCCTGTTCGGCAACGACAAAGACTAAGAAAGCCCCACCACCATGTCCTATCAGGAAGCCTACGGCGGCTACCACGCCGTCAACCTGGATGCGCAGACGTCGCGCGCCTCGCCGGTCGAGCTGGTGCTGCTGCTCACCGACGGCCTGCTCGACGAGCTGGCGCGCGCGCGCGCCCACATCGTCGCCCGCCGCTACGAGGCCAAGGCCAACAGCATCGACAAGTGCGTCGAGATCATCAATGGTCTGTCGAGTTCGCTCGACTTCGAGAGCGGCGGCGAGACGGTGGCCAACCTGGCGCGCATCTACGACTTTTGCGCCACCCGCCTGAACGGCGCCAGCATCAAGCTCGACCCGACCATGGTCGACGAGGTGGTGCAGGTGCTCACCACCATCCGCCAGGGCTGGAAAGGCGTGCAGGAACGCAATGGATAGGAGCGCCGCCATCGAGCGCCTGACGGCGCGCTTGCGCGATGCGAGCGCGCGCGCCGACTGGGACCTGCTGGACGTCGCGGTGCGCGAACTCGGGCCGCAGGTGCAGGCGCTGGCGGCGCGCGGCAGCTGGAGCGGGCGCGAACGCGCCGCCCTCGTCCGGCTGCGCGCAGCCCACGACGAAGCCGCCCGCGCCAGCGCCGAGGCGGCGTCGCTGCTGCAGATGCAGCTGGGCGAGATGCGCGACAACAAGGAAGGCTGGATGGCCTATGCCCTCGCGGGCGAACTGGAAGCAGGTAGCACCACATGATGAATTTTTCCATGAACAGCGCGATGAACGCCATGAATGCCGTCGGCAATGCCGCCACCAAGGTCGCGGCGAACGGCGCGCCGCTCGATGCGGCGCCGGCGCCTGACGCCGCACTGCTGCCGGGCGCGCTGCCGGCCGACGCGTTGCAGCCTCCGGCCGCGCAGGTGCTGCCGTTCCAGCAATGGATCGCCCTGGACGCCGCACTGCCCGCGGTCGACGCGGCCCCGGCAGCCGACGCCAGCGCGCCGGACACCGTGCAGGAAGACGCCGCGCAGCCGGACGACGCCGCCCTCGAAGGCGCGGCGCTCGACGCCGTGCTGGCCGCGATGACGCCGCAGGCCATGCCGGCCGCGCTGCCGGCCATGATGATGGCGATGCCGGGCGCGAAGCCGGGCGCCGCCAACGACGGCCCCACGCCCGCCGCCGCCGGCACGGCCAGCGTCGCCGTGACGGCTGCGGTGACGGATACCGCATTGGTGACCGATTCCCTGCCGCACAGCGCAGCCCGCGCCGCGGCCGGGACCCCGGAGCTGGCGCAGCCGGCCGCCGTAGCGTCCGCAGCGGCGGCGCCGCGTGCAGACGCCGCCATGGCGCAGGCGCAGCCGGCCGCGCAGGCCACCGCGCCAGCCGCCGCACCAGCCCAGGCAGCAGCGGCCGCCAGCCTCGAAGCCAAGGCTGATGGCGTCGACGCTCCACCTGCCACGACGGTCGCCGGCGTTGCCGGCGCCAGCGGCCAGCCGGCCGCGGCGCGCGGGGCCGACAGCGTCGTCCTCGCCGGTCCGCCGACCGCCTGGCGCCAGACCCTGCAGGAAGCGCTCGGCGAGCGCCTCCAGCTCCAGCTGGGCCGCGGCGCGGAGCAGGCCACGATCCGCCTCGAGCCGCCGATGCTGGGCCGGATCGACATTTCGGTCCGCCACAGCGGCGGCAACCTGGAAGTGCACATCGCAGCCACCAACAGCGAGGTGCTGCGCCAGCTGAACACGGTCAGCGACAGCCTGCGCAGCGACCTGGCCGGCCGCCAGTACAGCAATGTGTCGGTCAGCGTCAGCGAGACCCCGCGCGCGCAAGCCACCGCCCAGGCCGGCAACCAGCCGTCCGGCCAGCCCGGCGCCGATGCCGGCGGCCGCGGCCGCCAGCAGGAGCAACAGGAGCAGCAGCAACGTACGCCCGGCCTGGCCCTGAACGAAGCCGGCGACGCCGGTTCCCTGTTTTCGATGAATAACCGCGACTAAAAGACCATGAAAGCAAAACTGATCATCGCCTTTGCCGGGGTCGCCGTAGCGGCGGCCGCCGCCGCGGGCGGCGCCATGTGGTACATGAACCCGGCTCCGGCCGCGGGCGCCGTGGCCAAGCCGGCCCCGGAAAAGAAGCCGACCAAGTACGTCACGCTGGACAAGGTGATCGTCATGCTGCGCCGCGCGCCGACCGAGCAGGCCGCGCACTACCTGTCGGTCGACCTGGTGCTGGCCACCACCCCGGCCGAGGAGAAGGAAGCCAAGGAACAGCTGCCGCTGCTGCGCTCGATCGCCGTCTCGGCGCTGTCGTCGCGCACCCTGGCCGAAGCCTCCAGCATGACGGTCGACCAGTACGCGGCCGAGCTGAACAAGGTCTTCAACGCCAACTATGAAAAGGAAAACCACGTCAAGCCGTTTTCCGAAGTCATGGTCGGCAAGCTGATCATCGAGTGACGCGTCATCTCGGGTGACCACGTGGCCTATATGACCGACTACCTCGACCCTGGCGCCGCCGCCGAATACGGCGAGACGCAGGCCAGCGCCGGCATGAGCGCCCAGGAAGAGGGACGCCATCTGCTGGCCTATGCGCCGCTGGTCAAGCGCATCGCGCGCCAGCTCGGCAGCCAGGTGTCGGGCGCGCTCGGACGCGAGGACATGGAACAGATCGGCCTGATGGGCTTGCTGGAAGCGCTGCGCCGCTATGGCCAGCCCGACACCGGCTTTTCGAGCTATGCGGCGCTGCGCGTGCGCGGCGCCATCCTCGACGAGCTGCGGCGCCAGGACTGGCGCCCGCGCGCGGTGCGCCAGGAGAGCCATCGCCAGCGCGACGCCCTGCGCGCGCTGACCCGCAGCCTGGGCCGCGAGCCGAACGAGAAAGAGGCGGCAGAGGCCCTGGGCCTGTCTGCCGAGGAGTATCAACAGTATCTGCTCGACGACAGCGCCGAGGAGATGCTGAGCTTTGATGAAGTGCTGCAGGAAGCGGTCGCCGAAGCCCACCATACGCCCGGCCCGGAAGAACAGTTCATGGTGCGGCGCAGCCTGGAACAGGTGCTGTCCGCCCTCAATGAAAAGGAGCAGCGGGTGATCCAGATGATCTACGAGTTCGAACTGAGCTACAAGGAAATCGCCGCCGTGCTCGATCTGTCCGACGCCCGCGTCTGCCAGCTCAACAAGAGCGCGCTGGCCAAGATGAAGGCCGCGCTCGGGCGCGACTGAACCGAATCATAAAGAACGCCAGAAAGGCCTAACGTCATGCAGCAATTACTCGGTATCGCCATCGTGCTCGGCGCCATCTTTGGTGGATTCACCATGATGGGCGGCACCTTCGCCTCGATCTTCCACCCGATCGAGATCCTGATCATCGGCGGCGCCGCCTTCGGCGCCCTGGTGCTGGGCAACCCACGCCATGTGCTGGCCGAGATGGGTCACCAGCTCAAGAAGGTCGCGGCGCGCAAGAAGCACGACTCCGAGTTCCAGCGCCAGCTGCTGCTCCTGATGTACGAGCTGCTGCAGACTGCCGCCGGCGGCCTGAAAGCCCTGGACGCCCACGTCGAGGCGCCCGCCGAAAGCCCGCTGTTCCAGCGCTATCCGGCAATCCTCGACGAGCCGAAGCTGCTGGCCTTCATCGTCGACAACTTCCGCCTGATGGCCATGGGCAAGATCAACGCCCACGAGCTGGAAGGCGTGCTGGAGCAGGAACTGGAAGCGATCCACGAAGAGCTGACCCAGCCGTCGAAGTCGCTGCAGAAGATCGCCGAGGCGATGCCGGGCTTCGGCATCCTGGCCGCGGTGCTGGGCATCGTGATGGCCATGTACTCGGTCTCGGGCGGCGCCGATTCGGGCGAAATCGCCGAGAAGGTCGGCGCGGCCATGGTCGGCACCTTCATCGGCATCTTCTTCTGCTACGGCGTGCTGGAACCGCTCGCCAACCTGATGAAGCAGACCGTCAATTCCGATGCTTCGACCATGGAAACGGTGAAAGTGGTGCTGTGCACCCACGTGGCCGGCAAGCCCGCCCTGCTGGCGATCGACGCCGGACGCCGCCTGATCCAACTGAATACCAAGCCCAGCTTCGCCCAGCTCGAGCAGTGGATCAACGCCATGGGCGGCGAAGACGAATCGCAGAACAAGCGGCGCCGCGGCAGCGACCGCATGACGGGGTAACACGTGTCGAAACCGAACGACAAGCACGAATCGACCATCGTCAAGCGCGGCGGCGGCAAGCACCAGCACGACGAGCACGGCGGCGCCTGGAAAGTGGCGTTCGCCGACTTCTGCCTGGCCCTGATGGCGCTGTTTTTGGTGCTGTGGCTGATCGCCGCGCGCGAGCAGCAGAACCTGAAGGCGATCGTCAGCGACGCCACCAATGCCGGCATGCTCGAAGGCCAGGGCCAGAAACCGGCCATCGCCAGCGAGCCGAGCGGCAGCCTGATCGAACGCTTCGAAGTGCCGCGCACCGGCAATGCCGGCACGACCCAGCCGGGCAGCCCGAGCGCACCGCGCACCGCCTACGAAACCCCGGCCGACCTGGCCGCCCTGTCGAAGGCCCTGACCGAGCTGTCGGTGAGCGCCGGCCTGGCCTCCAACCTGGCCACCGTGGTCACGCCATATGGCTTGCGCGTGATGCTGCACGACACCGACAAGCAGGGCATGTTCATGCGCGGCAGCGCGCTGCCCACCGGCCGCTTCGCGCGCCTGCTGCAGAAGATGGGCCCGCTGTTTGCCCAGATGCGCAACCAGATGCTGATCATCGGCCATACCGATTCCAGCCGCTACGCCGGCATCGACAAGGGCGGCTACTCGAACTGGGCGCTGTCGACCGACCGCGCGCTGGCCGCGCGCGCCCAGCTGCTCACCGGCGGCATGCAGACCTCGACCATCCTGCAGGTGGTCGGCATGGCCGACCGCGGCCCGCTGCATCCGGAAGACCCGCTCGATGGCATGAACCGCCGCATCGAGCTCCTGATCCTGACCAGCGCCCAGTCGCGCGCGGTGTCGAACATGTTCGGCGCTCCCGGCAAGAACGCGACCGCGCTGGGCGAAGGCGCCAGCGTTGCGATGCCGGATGCCACGGCACTGGAAGAACTGCGCGGCAAGCTGCCGACATCGCCATGACGATCCAACCGAAATCCCGAGGTAACCGCATGAAAATCACCGGCTCATCCAGCGCCGCCGTCACCAATGTCGGCGCCGGCGCCGGCGCCCAGGCAATGGCCGCGCCGGTCCAGGCCGAGGCCAGCGCAGCGCCGGCCGCCGCGCTGCAGTCCGAAGTGCTGAAACCCGCGGCCGAGGCCCTGCGTGCGATGCCCGACTTCGACGCCGCCCGTGTGGCCGAGCTGCGCGATGCGCTGGCGCGCGGCGAGTTGCCGTTCGACCCGGGCCGCCTGGCCGGCCTGATCCAGAAATTCCACGGAGGACGCTAGGCATGGCTACCCTCACCCGCACCCAGGCCAATGCGCTGCTGCTCGACGGCGTACAGCGCGACCTGCACGAAGCAGCCGCCATCCACGCCCTGCTGGAACGGCAGTTCGAGGCCGCCGTGCGCCACCGCAGCCTTGAGCTGACCGCGCTGGCCGACGAGCTGGCGCCGCTGCTCGAAGCGATGGAAGGCCGCCGCCAGCAGCGCCTGCAACTGGTGCGCGCCCTGCTCGGCCCGCAAGCCACGATGGAACAGTACAGCGCCAGCCTGGCCCCGGCCGCGCGCGCCGCTTTCGACGCCGCCTGGACCGAACTGGAAACGGTCGTGCGCGCCTGCAAGGAAGCGACCATCCGCAACGGCCAGCTGCTGGCCGAACAATACTCCGTGATGCAGCGCGTGCTGCACGGCGAGGACGCCATCTATGCGCCACGCTGATTTCTCGATCGCGCCGACCGCCGCCACCGCGGCGACCTCGGCCACCCGTCCGACCGCGGCCATTGGCGGCAACGGCGACGCCAGCTTCGGGCGCCTGTTCAGCGAGCTGCAGGGCGAAGTGAGCACCTACATCCAGCACGGCGACGCCGATGGCGGCGCCGCCAGCAGTCTCTCTGCCGAAGGCGCCCTGCTGCGCCTGCGCGCGCAGGGCCTGATCATGGATAAGGAAGACGGCGTCGATCCCGCCAGCGCCAGCGGCGGCGCCGCCGCCAGCACGCCCGAGCAGCAGGCCTTCCTGGAGAGCATCGCCCCCTGGGCGCGCCAGGCCGCGCACAAGCTCGGCGTAGCGCCGGAACTGGTGCAGGCCCACGCCGCGCTGGAATCGGGCTGGGGCCAGCGTCCGCTGCGCACCGCCGACGGCGCCAGCAGCCACAACCTGTTCGGGATCAAGGCCGGCGCCGGCTGGCAAGGCGCCGCCGGCGAGTCCGCCACCACCGAATACGTGAACGGCGCCGCGCTCAAGACGCGCGAACGGTTCCGTGCCTATCCGGACGCGGCCAGCGCCTTCCAGGACTATGCCCGCGTATTGACCGACAACCCGCGCTACCGCGCCGCCCTGAACACCGGCAACGACGCCCAGGCCTTCGCCCAGGGACTGGCGCGCGGCGGCTATGCGACCGATCCGGGTTACGCCGCCAAGCTGGCCCGCATCGCGGACAGCCTGCAGGGGGAAAAAGAGTGAAGTCCTACTCGCCCAGCGGCAAGTCGATCGGCTGCACCGCGCCGGCGCCCACCACGCGCATGCGCACCACCTGGCCGCTGGCGCTATTTTTGACCCGCACCACGGCGCCGCGCGCGCCGGCGTCGAGCGCCTCGCCCGCCATGCTCACTTCGATGCCGTCCTGGCGCGCCGACATGAGCACGCCATCGCCACGCTTGACGGCGATCGGCGCCACCAGCGCGCTGGCGCGCAGGACCTCGCCCGCGCGCAGGCTGCGCCGGCTGGACTGGCCGACCGCGTCCTCGGGCGCCCCGATCGGATCGCGCAGGTTGGTGACGTCGCGCCGCTCGAGCGTGACGTCGGATTCGCCCAGCGTCTGGTTGGCGCCCACCGGCGCCGCGGTCACGGCCACCAGCGCCGACATGCGCGCGCGCACCACGAAGTCGTGGCGCCAGCCCTGCCCGTCCGGACAGCGCGCCACGAAGCGCATGCGCGCCGGCTGGCGCGTGTCGAGCGCTTCGACACTCACCCGCCCCTTGCAGGCGGGCGCCGGACGGCTGCTGGCAACGTCCAGGTCGAACTCGGGATCGCCCAGGCCGCTGGCCGCCGCCACCTTCTCGAGTTGCTCGCGTGCAGCGTGTTCTATGTCGGCAGAAAGAGTTTGCGCCGCCCACGCTGTGGTGGATAACAGACAGGTTACAATACTAAGAGTTGCCGTATGGAAAGCAATCATTGGACAATACGGGTCAGGCGGAAAGGCCCATTCTAACCAAACTAGCTGCATTCCACTGGAGAATCGCCATGTCGATTAATTTCAAGGAAGCTCTCGGCGTCAGCGCCGATGCGCTCCAGTTGCGCGCCGAACGCACCCGCGTGCTCGCCGCCAACATCGCCAACGAAAGCACGCCCGGCTATACGGCGCGCGACATCGACTTCGCCAGCGTGATGCAGGCCCGGATGGATGCCGATGATGGCGTCCCTACCCTTTCCGAGGATGGCACCCTGTTCCGCGTGCCCTATCACCCGAGCGCCGACGGCAACACCGTCGAGATCGGCGTCGAGCAGGCCGCATTCTCGCAGAACGCCTCCGACTTCCAGACCAGCCTGACCTTCATCAATATGAAGCTGCGCGGCCTGAACAAAGCCATCACCGGCCAATAAGGAACGCTGAATGACTTTCAAAGACATTTCCCAGATCGCCGGCTCGGCCATGGCGGCCCAGACCGTGCGCATGAACACGATCGCCAGCAACCTGGCCAACGCGAATGCCGTGGCCACCACCGAAGCCGAGGGCTACCGCGCCAGGAAGCCGGTGTTCTCGGCCGTGCTCAATGGCGAAGGCGTGGCCAAGGTCGCCGTGCTGGATGTGGTGCAGTCGAGCGAGCCGCTGCGCCGCGTGCACGAACCGGACAATCCGCTGGCCGACGCCGATGGCATGGTGTTCTACGCCAACGTCAATGAAGTGGCCGAGATGGCCGACATGATGGCCGCGTCGCGCGCCTTCGAAACGAATGTCGAGGTCATGGGCCGCATCAAGTCGATGCAGCAGTCCCTGATCCGTATGGGAGAAAGCTGATCATGGTCACGACCACCAATAATTTCGGTTTCAGCAGCAACTACGGCACTGGCAGCAACAGTCCGGCCGGCGTGCCGATGAGCGAGAACAAGGACATGTTCACCAAGCTGCTGGTGGCGCAGATCCGCAACCAGGATCCTTTGGCGCCGTCCGATCCGGCCACCTTCGTCAACCAGCTGTCCCAGCTGTCGCAGACCGAGGCGCTGGAAAACATGACCCAGACCACCGCCGCCAGCGCCGCCATGCTGCAGAGCCTGCAGGTGCTGACGATGGGCGGCCAGGTCGGCAGCGAAGTCTCGGTCGAAACCGGCCGCGTGGAACTGGGCGACAAGCCGATCAGCGGCAATGTGCGCCTGGAAGGCGCCAGCACCCTGACCCACGTGATCCTGACCGACGTCGCCGGCAAGCAGACCCGCGTCGAACTGCCGCCGCACGGACTCGGCGGCCAGGCCTTCACGATCGACCCGGCCAAGCTCGGCCTCCCGGCCGGCAAATACAGCATCGCGGCCGAAGCATCGGACGGCACCAAGCCGAAGATCGAGATCAACGGGCGCCTGAACAGCGTGCGCCTCGACGCCAGCGGCGGCATCTTCATGCAGGTGGCAGGCGTCGGCGAAGTCGAGCCGGGCTGGATCACCGGTTTCAACGGTAAAAACACCTCCGCCGACCTGGCGTTCACCAACTAAGGATTCCCCATGAGCTTCAATATCGCCCTGTCGGGCATCCAGGCCATCAACGAGCAGTTGAACACCCTGTCGAACAATATCGCCAACGCCGGCACCTACGGCTTCAAGGGCAGCCGCGCCAACTTCTCGTCGGTATACGCCGGCGACCAGGCCAACGGCGTGCAGGTCGGTTCGCTGACCCAGGACATCGGCAAGAACGGCAGCCTGCAGACCACCGGCCGCGGCCTCGACGCCGCCATCCTCGGCCGCGGCTTCTTTACCAGCCGCGACGCCCAGGGCGTGGTGTCGTACTCGCGCGTCGGTATCTTCGGCACCAATGCCGACGGCTTCCTGGTCGACGCCACCGGCAAGCGGGTACAGGGCTATGGCCCGACCGTGGGCGGAGTGATGGGCACCATGGGCGATATCGAGATCCCGACCGGCCAGATCCCTGCCGTGGCCTCGACCAAGGTTTCGTACACGGGCAATGTGTCCGACGACTGGAAAAACCCGACCGTCGCACCGTTCAATATGGCCGATGCCAATAGCTACAATATGGTCAAGCAGTCGGTGATCTACGATTCGGTCGGCACCCAGCACACCGTGTCGCAATACTTCGTCAAGACCGGCCCGACCACGGTCGCCGTGCACTACAGCGTCAATGGCGCCGCCCCGGTCGCGGCCAATACAAACACGCTGACCTTCAACGGCCTTGGCCAGCTGACGGCCGGCGGCACCAGCCCGGTCATCAACCTGACGCCCGCGAGCGCAGCGCCGCTGGCGATCACATTCGACTATACCGGCACCACCAAGTTTGCCGGTGAGGCAACCACCACGACCAACCGTGCGGATGGCTACGCTTCCGGCACCTTCGTCGGCGTGGAACTGTCCGAGAACGGCTCGATCGTCGCCAAGTACAGCAACGAACAGCAGCAGGTCGTCGGCACCGTGGCGATCGCCACCTTCCCGGACGAAGGCAGCCTGGTCCCGACCAGCGACACCACCTGGATCGCTAACGCCAACTCGGGCGCGCCGCTGTACACCACGCCGGGCGTCGGCCTGGGCGGCAAGCTGTCGAAGGGTTCGCTGGAAGGCTCGAACGTGGACATCACCTCGGAACTGGTCGGCCTGATGACTTCGCAGCGCAACTACCAGGCCAACTCGAAGGTGATCACCGCCGAGAACCAGATGATGCAGTCGCTGATGCAGGCGCTGTAAGCGTAGGCCATGGACAAGTTCATCTTCACCGCCGTCAGCGCCGCCCAGCGCACCCTGCAAGCGCAGCAGGTGCGCGCCAACAACCTGGCCAACGCCGACACCCCGGGCTTTCGCGCCAATATCGAGCTGACCTCGAGCCAGGCGATGTCCGCCTCCAGCTACGGCTACGACGACGTGCACCTGGCGCGCGGCATGGCAGATGCCGTCTCGACCCGCAACGGCGCGGTGCGCGACACCGGCCGCTCGCTGGACGTGGCCGTCAACGGCAACGGCTACCTGGCGGTGGAATTCGGTGAAGCCGAGGCCTACACCCGCGCCGGCGCGATCGACATCGACGCCAATGGCGCGCTGTCGGTCAATGGCCGCCCGCTGCTGGGCGAAGGCGGGCCGATCGTGCTGCCGCCGCACACCGCGGTCGACATCGCCAATGACGGCACCATCTCGGTGATGCCCGAAGGCGGCACCCTCACCCAGATCATCGACCGCCTGCGGCTGGTCAGCGCCGAAGGCGCCCAGCTGGCCAAGAACGAAGCCGGCCTGATCGTGCCGCGCGACGGCGAACAGCTCGCGGCCGACCCCAACGTCACCGTGCGCGGCCGCGCCCTCGAGGGCAGCAACGTCTCGGCGGTCGAGGAGATGGTGGCCGTGATGAGCCTGAACCGCAGCTTCGAACTGCAGATGAAGATGTTCAAGGCCAGCGACAGCATGAACGAGTCGGGCAACCGCCTCATCGGCGCCTAAAGCGGGAATAAGCGCGACACTTAATTAGGGAGTAACCATGAATCCAGCAATGTGGATCAGCAAGACCGGCGTGCAGGCACAGGATGCCAAGCTGCAGGCTATCGCCAACAACCTGGCCAACGTCAACACCGTCGGCTTCAAGCGCGACCGCGTCGTGTTCGAAGACCTGTTCTACCAGGTCGACTCGCAACCGGGCGCCCAGAACGCCGACAACACCGTCAACGGCGGCGTCCAGCTCGGCAACGGCGTGCGCGTGGTCGGCACCCAGAAGGCCTTCACCAACGGCAGCCTGCAAACCACCAGCCAGCCGCTCGACGTCGCGATTTCGGGCGCCGGCTTCCTGCAGGTGCTGCGTCCAAGCGGCGAGCCGGCGTTTACCCGCGCCGGCCAGCTGAAGGTCGATCCGAACGGCACCCTGACCAATGCCCAGGGCCTGGCCATCGTCCCGCAGATCACGATTCCGCAGAATGCCAGCGGCGTGACCATCGGCGAAAACGGCGTGGTCTCGGTGACCTTCCCGAACCAGCCTAACCCGCAGGAAATCGGCCAGATCAACCTGACCGCCTTCATCAACCCGACGGGCCTGCTGGCCCTGGGCGACAACCTGTTCCAGGAAACCGCCGCCAGCGGCGCGCCGAACGAAGGCCGTCCGGGCGACGCCGCCTTCGGCACCCTGAAACAGGGCGCGCTGGAAGGCTCGAACGTGCAGGTGGTCGAAGAGATGGTCGACATGATCGCCGCCCAGCGCACCTACGAGATGAACACCAAGGTGCTGTCGGCGGCCGACAATATGCTGCAATACCTGTCGCAGGCTGCACGCTGATGAAATCCCCCGCCGCCCTGCTCTCGCTGCTGCTCGGCCTGCTGCTGCTGGCCGGCTGCGCCACACCGGCGCAGGTCGCCATGCGCGACGACGATGACGACATGATGCCGCTGCAGCGCATGTCGCGCGGCGGCGTCTCGGGCGGCGTGTTCACCGCCGATACCGTCTCGCTCACCTCGGACAGCCGCGCCTACCGCGTGGGCGACGCCGTCACCGTGATCCTGCAAGAGACGACCCAGGCCAGCAAGCGCGCCGGCACCAGCATCTCCAAGGGCTCGTCGATCGGCATCTCGCCGCTGGCGGCCCTGGGCAAGGTCTACGACAAGGCGGCGGTCGACATCACCGCCGAGCGCGACTTCCAGGGCGACGCCACCAGCACCCAGCAGAACGCGCTGTCCGGTTCGCTCACGGTGATCGTACAGGAAGTGCTGCCCAACGGCCTGTTGCGCGTGGCCGGCGAAAAGAATTTGATGCTGAACCAGGGCGAGGAATTCGTGCGCCTGAAAGGCTTCGTGCGCGCGGCCGACGTCGACGCCGACAACCGCGTGTCGTCGCTGCGCGTGGCCAATGCCCGCATCGCCTACTCGGCGCGCGGCGCGCTGGCCGACGCCAACCAGCCGGGCTGGCTGACGCGTTTCTTCAACAGCCCCCTGATGCCGTTCTGAGGATGACATGAACCTGCGCCGAATTGCCCCAATCCTGCTCGCCGCCGCCCTCGGCTGCGCCGCCCTGCCCGCCAGCGCGGCGCAAGCCCTGCGCAACCTGGTCAGCGTCGAAGGCGTGCGCGAAAACCCGCTGGTCGGCTACGGCCTGGTGGTCGGCCTGAATGGCTCGGGCGACTCGACCCAGGTCAAGTTCGCCAGCCAATCGGTCATCAATATGCTCAAGCAGTTCGGTGTGCGCCTGCCGGAAGGCGAAGACGCCAAGAACAAGAACGTGGCCGCCGTCATGGTTTCGGCCACCTTCCCGCCCGGCTACCGGCGCGGCCAGGCGATCGACGTCACCGTCTCCTCGCTGGGCGACTCCAAGAGCCTGCGCGGCGGCACCCTGCTGCTGACCCAATTGCGCGCGGCCGACAACGAGGTCTACGCCCTGGCCCAGGGCAATGTAGTGGTCGGCGGCCTGAACGCCACCGGCCGCAGCGGCTCCTCGGTCACCGTCAACACCCCGACCGCCGGCCGGGTGCCGAACGGCGCCCTGATCGAGCGCGAGATCGCGACCGACTTCGCGACCCGCCCGCAAGTGATGCTGCGCCTGCGCCAGCCGCATTTCGAGACCGCCACCAATGTGGTCAACGCGATCAACAAGCGCTACGGCCCGATCGCCACCACCCTCGACGGCACCAGCGTCGAAGTCATCGCCCCCGAGAATCCAACCGAGCGCGTCGCTTTTGTGGCCAGCCTGAACGCGATCAGCGTGGAAGCCGGCATCGAAGTGCCAAAAGTGGTGTTCAACTCGCGCACCGGCACCGTCGTCATCGCCGACGGCCTGCGCGTGAAGGCGGCCGCCGTCACCCACGGCTCGCTCAAGGTGATCATCTCGGAAAGCTCGCGCGTCAGCCAGCCGGGCCCGTTCTCGCGCGGCCAGACCGCGGTGACGCCGGAATCCAAGCTGTCGGTCGACCAGGGCTCGGGCCAGATGTTCCGCTGGCCGCCGGGCGCGCGCCTGCAGACCATCATCGACACCGTCAACAGCCTGGGCGCCTCGCCCGACGACATCATGGCGATCCTGCAGGCCCTCGACCAGGCCGGCGCGATCGAAGGCGAACTGGTGGTGATCTGATGCGCATCGACGATCTTCGCAACGCCCCCATGCCGCTCGGGGCCGACCAGGCGCCGGTCGCGCCCGCCGCCGGCCAGCCCGACCCGGCCTACGTCGCCAAGGCCACCCAGGCCGCGGTCGAGTTCGAGCGCTTTTTTGTCAGCCACATGCTGCGCACGATGCGTTCCTCGACCCGCACGATGGCGGACGAGGACAGCGTGTTCAACAACCGCGTCAACCAGGACATGCAGGACATGGCCGACGACCTGCTGGCCGGGAATATGGCGGGCCAGCGCGCCTTCGGCATCGCCGACGCCATCCTGCGCCAGCTGGTGCCGGGCGCCACTACCGGCAAGCGCTGAGGCTACCGCCCATACGGGCAGACCGATTTTCATATCCCGCTTAATAAATGGCAATAATCGGTCGCCATATTAGGTTAACGCAGGTTAACCCTGTCTCGAGGACGAATTCGCACCATGACGATCATCAATAACGCCCTGTCGGGCGCCCTCGCCGCCCAGCTCGCACTGTCGGCCACCAGCCACAACATCGCCAACCTGCAGACCAAGGGTTATACCCGCCAGTCGGCGCTGTTGATGACGGTCGGTCCGGATGCCAGCGGCCGCTCGGCCGGCAATGGCGTGCAGGTGACCTCGCTGCTGCGCTTCTCGGACAACTACAAGACCCAGGCGATGTGGCGCGCCAACTCGGAACAGGGCATGTACTCGCAGTCGCAGCCCTACCTGACCCAGCTCGAGAGCGTCATGAGCGATGCCTCGGCCAGCCTGTCGGCCGGCATCGACGACTTCTTCAAGGCGATCAATGCGGTCGCCGGCGACCCCGGCTCGACCCCGCTGCGCCAGCAGGTCCTGACCGCGGCCGGCCTGATGGGCGAGCGCTTCAACGGCCTGAACAACGTTTTCAATTCGCAGCTGACCTCGGTGCGCCAGCAGCGCAGCGCGCTGGTCGATTCGGCCAACGTCGACATCGCCACCATAGCCCGCCTGAACAAGCAGATCACCGAGACCCAGGCCGGCGGCGTGTCGGCCTCGAGCCTGATCGATGCGCGCGACCAGGCCATCGACGACCTGTCCTCCAAGATGGCGCTGGAAGTGTCCGACAACGGCGACGGCAGCCGCGACGTCTCGCTCAAGAGCGGCCAGGCGCTGGTGATCGGCAGCATGAGCGGCACCCTCAAGGCGGCCCCGACCGCCGATTCGCCGCAGGCGTTCTCGATCAGCTTCGCCAATTCGACCTTCGTGCTCGACGCCAGCAAGATGGGCGGCCAGCTCGGCGGCCTGACCCAGTTCGAGATCAATACCCTGCTGCCGCTGCAGCAGGACGTCGACGAGCTGGCCGAGCAGATCGCCACCCTGGTCAACGACCAGCTGGCGGCCGGCGTCACCGCGCCCGGCATCCCCGGCGCCCCGCTGTTCGTCTACACCCCGGGCGGCGGCGCGAACATGCTCAAGACGGTCGCGCTCTTCAAGGCCCAGGACCTGGCCTTCTCGAGCGACGGCACCCCGGGCGACACCGGCAACTTGCAGAAA